>Ga0075520_1000240_pt1 | contig 22487 bp, 19 predicted proteins | sample NGEPerB_FD_75100 | JGI IMG/M metagenome (GOLD analysis project Ga0075520, IMG submission 75100) | Arctic peat soil microbial communities from the Barrow Environmental Observatory site, Barrow, Alaska, USA - NGEE PermafrostAB12-B | ecosystem: Environmental > Terrestrial > Soil > Wetlands > Peat ... | reverse complement strand
GTGGCGCGCGAGCAACTCCTCGACCAGTTCGACGAATCCGTTCTCCAGGAGGTTCGACGTCGAGATGTTCACCGACACCGCCAGTTCCGTGCCATCCACTCGCCACTGCGCGCACTGTCCGATGGCCTCGTCGAGGACCCAGGCGGTCAGCGGGCGCATGAGGCCGGCCTCTTCGGCGAGGGGGAGGAACTGGAGCGGCGGCACGAGACCCAGCGTGGGGTGCGGCCAGCGAATGAGGGCTTCGACGGCCAGTATCTCACCGGTGCGCAGGTCCAGTTGTGGCTGATAGTGGAGGACGAAGTTGCCGTGGTCGATCGCTTCACGCAGCTCGTCGAGCAGTTTGGGCTGGTCCACACCTCCGTCGAGGGACTCGTCGAAGAACACGTACTCCAATTGGGAGAGCTTCGCTCGGTACATCGCCACGTCGGCGCACCAGAGCAGGCTCGTTCCATTCGTGGCGTCCGCGGGCACCATCGCGATACCGATGCTGGCACCGACCGAAGCGCTGATCTTTTGGAGCTCGAACGGCACTTTGATCTCGGCTTGGATACGCTGGGCGACCGCCTCGGCGTCGTGCGCGTCGGCGTCCATCAAGACGACCGCCAATTCGTCGCCTCCGAGGCGAACGACCGATCCAGACGTTCCGACGGCCTTGACGAGGCGAGGGCCGATCTGTCGTAGCAGTTCGTCACCCGCAGGGTGACCGAACGAGTCGTTTATCTCCTTGAAGTGGTTGAGGTCGACGAAGAGGAAGGCGAGGTCGCGTATGGCGTCCGGGTCACCCGCCTGGTCCGCGAAGAACGTGTCGAGAACGTGGGTGAGCTGACGGCGATTGCCGAGGCCCGTTAGTTCGTCGGTGTGGGCCTGACGGTGGCGCTCTTCGGTGAGTACGCGAAGCCGGTGGGCCGAGATCGCGAGTCGCACGCCGACCGTCAACAGGGTCGCGATCGACATACCGATCGCCACGTTGCTGACGCCATTCTGCGTGCCGACCACCAGGATCACCAGACTCGACGCGGCGGCGATTCCGGGTAGTGAGAATCCCGCGGTCTTTTCGGGATGGAGGGGATCGAGGTGTCGGTTCGGCAGCCAGACCGACATCGAGATGAGCAGAATCGCGGTCGGCCACGCGATGGCGTTGAAATCGGAGCCGAACTGGGTCGCGAGTTTGGACGTCTGGACCAGGTTGAAGGTGTCGCCAAAGACAATGACGGTCAGACCCCCGGCGAGGAAGTACCACGGCCGCGTCCCGCGGCCCGAGAGCAGCAGCAGGTCGCCGATGGGGTAGGCGAGGTTGGTCGCGGTTGCCAACGCAGTGTCGCCGGTCAGCGTCTGGATGCTGCCGAAGGCGAAGGCTGCGCAGAGTGCCGCGGCGCCGAGACCGGCGACGACGCCGTCGAGCCAGTTCGGGCGGGCCTTTCGCCCCAGGGCCTTTTGGAGCAGTTGGACCGTGGCGATGTACGCGAGCGGGTAGAACAGCAGATAGAACAGGTCAGCCGCCGACGGGGTCGGGGGCGTCGCGCCGCCAATGGATTCGACGTTCAAGAAGAAGTCGCCGATCGCCCAGGACAGGAGACCGAATCCAAGAATGAGCGGTGCGGCGCGACCAGCCTGGCGCGCGATCCCGCGCGCGATGCACAGTCCCGACGCCACGACCTCGAAGGCGCAGACGGACCAACCGTCGAGCCAGGCCCACTGCTGGTTCATGTCGCGAGACAGCACGGCGACGAGGTACACGACGAGCAGCGCGCTCAGCACGCCGTAGGCGGTCCACACTCGACGCGAGCGGCGCCTCGAGGCGGTTGAGGGAACGTCGACCTTGGTTGACAGGTCGCTTAACTTCGCCGCCGCGAGGAGCTGTCGCTGGATGATGTCGACCTCATTGTGGACGCGACCACCGTGACGCCTCTCTTCGGTCAGGGGCGTCATAGGAAAAACCTCCGAGTTGTATCGCTTGAGTTATATAGGGCTTCCGACATAGGAGAAATCGTCTCAGGCCATCCTCAATTCTCCACCGCAGAACCGACAATTTCCTACCAATTAGATTTTCTGTCTGCTTCTGAGTGGCGTCTAGAAAATCCCCTTGACGAGGAGTTTCATGTGCCACCGCGTGCGTCGGCGCTACGAGATGGTCGTCGGGGTCGTTTGGCCGCTGATGGAGGTCGCGTACTCAACAGAGTTCGAACGGATCGTGTCGCGCGACGATGCGAAAGTTTCTCGACAGTCCGTACGCGACTCTCAACGGTCCCAAAATGGTGCTCATTCGAATTCGACCCAGCGTCTCGCTCTCACGTACCCGAGCATCATTGGAAAAGATTGCCAACGTCGGTAATCGCGAACTCTACGCTGTTCCCAACGGCTTGGGCGGGGGGGGGACAGCGTCGGAGTGTTGCCGGTTCAGTATCCAGTGGAAATCGAGAACTACCGTTCGATTGGCGCTACGCCCGCGGTGTTGGCGTTAGCTCTCGCGGGAGGAGCAGTTATCGCGATCGCTCTCACGCTCACTGCGTCAGTGCATCGCCGCCGCCGCGACTTGGCCTTACTGCGGGCGCTCGGGTTCCTTCGACGTCAGTTGATGGCGACGATTGCCTGGCAGGCGTCGGCGGTGGCGTTCGTGGGCGTCGCATTGGGCGTTCCTCTCGGGATCATCGTTGGACGCTGGTTGTGGACCCTGTTCGCGAACTCGGTCGACGCTGTGCCCGAGCCAACCGTGCCCGCTCTCACCGTCGTCATCGTTTCGCTCAGCGCGCTGGTACTGGCGAACATCGTGGCCGCACTTCCGGGGCGCCGCGCCGCACGCACCTCGACAGCTGACGTCTTGCGTGGTGAATGAGATTCGTCGCCTGACCGGACGCCGTCGCCGTTTCGATACCCGTGAAGTCAGTCAGCGGACGCGTTCGCATGGTGGTCGCACGACGGTCACCGCGAGTGCGCAAAGATTCGCGTCTGTATCGCTGCTGCGTCACTGGCCGTTCAGATGTGATCGTTACCATGATCCGCGTCCTGCAACGTTCCGCGTGGATCGACCTCGTGAGTATCAGTCGTTCCCGGACGGGAGGAGTCTGACGTTATGAAACTCAATCGAGTAGCGGTGAGCGTCCTGGCGCTCGTTGGTGTGGCGTGGCTGGTCATACCGAGCGTGAGCTCAGCCAGCGAGCATCATTCCGCGATTCCCGACTATCAGCACGTTGTCGAAATTATGATGGAGAACACCAGCTACGCCACCATCATCGGCAATGCCAACGCGCCACAGATCAACGCGCTCGCGAACACCTACGGTCTGGCGTCGGACTACTACGGCGTCACTCACCCGAGTGAGCCGAACTACATGGCGTCCATCGCCGGAAGTTATTTCGGGGTGCAGGACGACAACCAGTTCTACTGCACGCCGGCGCTCGCGTTGACCGACGCGACCTGCACAGGCACCACGGTCAATCACACCGTCGCCGCACAGAGCATCGCCGATCAGCTCACCGCCGTTGGCAAGACGTGGCGCGGCTACTTTCAGAGTCTGCCGCCGGCGCCGGTACCCGGACAACTGGTCGTGACCGGTCCCAACGCCAACGGGCCCTACACCTACAAGTATCCGTCCAGTAGCAACGCTCTCTACGCCTCCAAGCACAACCCGTTCCTCAACTTCATTGGGACCCAGGGTGCACTCGCCAACATGGTTCCCGACACGCAACTGGCAACTGACCTCGCGACTGGACATCTGGCGAACTACAGCCTGGTCGTTCCGGATCAGTGTCACGACATGCACGGCACCGGAAGCTGCACCACCACCGCTGGGTTGATCGCGGCGGGCGACACGTACGTGGGCAACATGGTGAACCAGATCATGTCGTCGCACGTCTGGCGACACGGTCACAACGCCATCGTCGTCACGTGGGACGAGGACGACTTCTCTGATTCGGGCCTCTTGGGCACCGGTTGCTGCGGCGCCGACCCGGGCGGTGGTCACGTCGTGACGATCGTGATTACGAACAGCGAGATCCATCACCACGTAGTGGACAACACCACGTATAACCACTACTCGCTGTTGCGCACGATGGAGGACGCGTTCGATCTACCCCACCTGGCCGACGCCGGTGACAGTGTCGTAACGCCGATGACTGACCTGTTCCGCGTTTCGACGCACTGACCACCACAACGAGGACAGCGAGGGCCCGTTTTCTTCTGAAAGGTTGAAGACGGGCTCTCGCTATTGCGACGCGACCATTGGCGGCGTCTACCCCTCGGCGACTCGAGTCGTCGGCGCGACGGTTCCCCAAGTGGAGGTCGCGGCTGCGCTCGATGCAGCACTTCGCCGAGCCGTCCAGAGCCCTGAAGTCATCTTCGCGGCTCCATTGTCTTCTCGAGCCCGTCAGAGTTTGTAACCAATCTGACGCAGCAGGCTTCGCCGATCGGCCTCGTCGTTGGACGTCTCGATGCCCGCGGGAGGCATCCCGTCGACGACGCCGATGATGCCACGGCCAAGAGTGGTTTGAGCGATGAGGACTTCGACCGGGTTGGCGGTGGCGCAGTACACCGTGCATACCTCGGGGACCTGTTTAAGTGCGTTCAGTACGTTCACCGGGTAGCCGTCGCGCAGAAACACGATGAACGAGTGCCCGGCGCCGATCGCCTCGGCGTTTCTGGCGGCGAGCGTTACGAGGTCTTCGGCGTTGCCCGAGCACCGAATTAGGCACGGTCCTGACGCCTCGCAAAACGCGAGTCCGAAGCGTAGATGCGGACTCGCGCACGCCAATGCCTCGTGGAGGTCCTCGACGGTCTTTATGAAATGGGCCTGACCTACGATGACGTTGAGACCATCGGGCATTTCGATCGGGACTGCACTCAGTTCCATTTGCCACTCCTTCTGTCGACGCCGCGCCTTCAGGTCGTGATCATCATCGGCCGTTGCCCGGCACGGTGTCTTCATGACCTGCCACCATCGTCGCGTGGACTGACTCTCACAACTAGGGACGAACGTCCTTTCCGGATGGCCCGTCTTCGGGCTGGTGAACCGGATTCGGGTACGGAGGTTCGTCATGGTGGCACGTCACCGTGTCGGTCGGTGTCGTCGCACGGAAAGCGAGGTGTGACTCTGGGGGTGCCCCTCAACGGACGTAGGTTCTGGGCGCAGTTGGTTGTATACGGTTCACGCTTCGCTGACCCCGGAACCTGTTGATGAAGAGGCGTACGCTCACCGTCTCATTCGTCGCCGTCCGGCTCGTATCTGGATCAACAACTCACCCTGGTCTCGACGCTGATCAACGCCAACGTGCCCACTCGGGTCTGGGAGGTGAACTTGAGTTCGTTTGACACGCACGCCGGTGAGCCGGGATACCAGAACGCGTTGCTGGCCGAAGTCTCCTCCGCGGTCGGCAACTTCGTGACGAGCATCAGTGCTTCGAGTCGGGCACAGGACGTAACGGTCATGATCTATTCGGAGTTCGGCCGCCGGGTGGATTCGAACGCCAGCCTCGGCACCGATCACGGTACCGCCGATCCGGTATTGGTCATCGGCAACTCGGTGAAGGGCGGACTCTACGGAGAGCAACCATCATTGAGCGCGCTCGACGCCAACGGGAACCTGGTGATGTCGACGGACGTCCGCGACGTCTATGGCGGGTTGCTGCACGACGTGCTGCGTACGCCGGTGAGCGACGTCATCCCCTCGTGGAGCACGTCACTCTCCGTACATTGATTGGCATTTCGAGTCCTTGGACCGACTCCCGCTCATTAAACGCAATGTCCGATGGCGGCTGGGAGTCGAGGCGTTCCTGTAGCACTTTCAAGCAGGTGCGAATGAGGACGCCGACGGTGAACCACTGCGCGTCAAAGCTGAACTGGCCGGTGACAATGCGGCGGCCGTGCTACGAGGTCGCTAGTTGACGATCGAAATTTGGCGAGCTTCCTGATCGCGGATCATTTGAAGGGGCAACAAGGCGATGGACCGGTTAGCCAATTACGACGCTCAGATACAGTGCGCGGTTTCAACGTCACGTTCTAATCTGCCCGTTCGTGAAACTCGGTCGAAGGCCGCACCTTGCCGCGCGTGTCGGGCACGCCGTCTTGATTCACCACGTGGGCCATCCACGTGGTAACGGGCCCGGTGGACCCAAGTGCTGCGGAAGGCCTGGCCGTGCGCCGAGTGACTGGAGCAGCAAACTGAAATTCAGCCCGTACGCAGTCGAGTTTTTCCCGTTGTACTCCAAGTGACCGGCGGCGCGATGTGGCGATGACGGAGGATCGGCCCAACCGGTCTCGAAGCAGGTCTTCGCGTCGTGCGCCTCACCGACGACCGTTGCCGACGTGACGTGCTCTCCGATCACCACTTGAGGCGTTACGTTCTCCGCGACGAAGACGTAGCGACCCTTCGCGGGACCGGTTGTCAACTGGTAGGTAATGAATACACCGCTCGGCCAACCCGGCTCGTAGAGATTCACCACCACCGCGTTGCCGAGCGCGTAGATCGGCCCAGATGCGCAGTAGTCGACACCTTGGTCGATTTCCTGGGGAACGAGTGACGTCAGGGCTCGCAGTGGATTCAGGTAGCCGTCGTGCGGTGTCACGTCGAACGCCACGTAGTAGCCACTCGAGGCGGGGCCTATCGCGAGCGCACTCGCGAATCCACCGGCGGGCATCGACGTTGACGCGGCGGGTGCTCCGTGCAATAGGGAGCTGTACCGGTCGATCGCGCCGTTCGTCAGCAAGACGTCGTAGCCGGTACCGTCGCTCGCGGCGGCGAGAGCACTTACGGGTACGCCGCCGTACTTGCCGTAAGCGCTGGCTAACGGAGATCCGTAGCTAGGGGCATCGAAATTCGCGACACCACCGGTTGAGGTCGCGATCCAGTAGCCGTCCGTCGCGGGATCAACCGCTATCGCGACGGCAACCACCGGCGCGGTCAATCCGTAATGGAGGTGACCGCCGAGCGAGCCATGTGTTGGCACGCCGTAAGCGCCAACGGATCCGTTGGCGCGAAGGACGTAGTAGCCGGATCCGTCGGGAGTTGACGCGATGGCGACGGCGGCCGGATGTTGCCCCCATCCGCTTGATGGGATGTGGGGTTGGCCGTGGAACGGAGCGTTGTGACCCTTGACCGTGCCGTTGGAAAACACGACCCAGTAACCACCGGTCGCTGGGTCGATCGCGATGCCCGTCGCGGTGGTGCCGACGGGGAGACTGGCAGCAACTGACGGGGCGCTGCCGGTTGCGCCGTAGGCATCGACTTCGCCATTGGAACGAAGGACGTAGTAGCCGGTGCCGTTTGAGCCGGCGGCGACACCGACGACGGCAGGGTTTGTGGACGGCGGAGACCCAAAGTAAGTGGCACCAAAGGCTGCCAGCGTTGGCAGGGAATTGGTTGCCGACGCTGCCGTAGTAGTGAGTGAGAGGACGCTTGCAACGAGAGCGACCAAGAGACAATGGACGCCGACAACCGGCGAGCGTCTCACGGTCATCGCACGAGATATGAGTTGAGAGGTGCCGGGGTTCACGTTCTTCTCAAGTGATATGCGAGCACCTCGCAAGTCTTGTTCGAAATCGAAGCGATTATTGACCGATGGGATTTCTAATGTATCCCAAGTTGAAAACCCAAAGTGAATTGCGACGGGTTCTACGTTGACCGATATTCTTCCAAGCCTTTGAATCTTCGTACCGTTGCCCCGTCGGCGGGGCCGTTGTGATGCATGAGTCCATAGAACTTGGCTACTTTGGTGCGCCGGCCGGGACTTGAACCCGGAACCTGTTGATTAAGCGGAAACCTCGGGTGGCTGTGGCGTGTCGGTATATTCGATGTGGTCTACGTTTTCACGGAAACGACGTCGTCTGTTGTCGTCGTCTCGTGGTGTTGGAAAAATATGAAGTCTACAATGAGGTCTGTTCGGACTAGCAGTGTCCAATTTGTCTGGCCATTTTCAAGTCCGGATCGCTGCGGTTCGCGTCGGGCCTCCGACACCAATTCGACTTCTTCAACGTGTCGCCAGTGGTCGGAGGCAGACCCTGGGGTAATCCGACTTCAACGCTGATTGAGTCTTCTCGGATGACACCAAGTGACGATCAAATTTGGCATAGCCGCTGCTCTCTTGGGGTAATGGTCTGTGACTCCGTGACCAACAGCGGGCGGGGAAATTGACTGTGGTCTGCTGTAGTCTGCCAAAGACGCCTCAGGCGAGGCGGTTGGTTGACTGAAGGGGGACACCGGTATGAGTGTCGTTGTAACTATCCACTTTCCTGTCTCGGACGTTGCCAAGGCCATCGAGGGTCTTCACGGCAACGCCAAATTCCTAGAAGAGATTTCCGCGTCCACGAAAGACGCTGGCCTCCTCCACCACCGATTCGTTTCCGGAGACGGTGAACTCGTGGTCATTGATGAATGGGAAACCGCGGAGCAATTCCAGATTTTCTTCGACGGGAACCCCAAGGTCGCGGAGGTAATGGCTTCGATCGGAATGACCGGAGCTCCCGCAATCTCAGTGTTCGGATCAATCGACGTCCCTGGAACCGTCTAGAAATCGTCAAAGACAGGTTCGGGTTGCAACGGTTAGCGAACGCGACCCACAAGCACCTCAACAAACCTCAAGAGGGCTTTGCAGCGCGGAAGTGGAAGTTTCTCCGGACAACCCGCCCGAGCCAATGTCCCAATTGGTGATTCGCCATCAGATTGTTATATAATTTTCTCGTCCCATCATTGAAATCGCCATTCGACGGTTGGTGACGCCGAACCGCCGAAAACGCTGGTGTCGTAGTGCGACAACCACCAGTGATCGGTCTGTAAACGGGCGCGCCGGACCTTAGACAGCATCCAGGCCGACAAGGTTAGGCACAAGTGCTTGGTAGCAGATCAGCCGCATCGGTCCTCCGACACTAAACCAGATCTGGTGATCAAGCGCCAGTGCCTGGCACCAAACTTGTCACGTCGGGCCCCTGACTCTTGGCAGAGTTGCTCAATCGTGAAAACAATCACGTGCGCACTTTCGATCGTTGACATATGCTCGGGCGACTATTGACAGGAGTGTTCTGTGCCCGAGTTTCCTACCATTGCTCATGTGGCTGTAACCGTGAGCGACCTGAGTAAGAGTGTTCCCTGGTACGAGCGCTTGTTCGACGCTAAGCCAGTTCTTGATGAAGACACCGGTCCGTTTCGCCACGTGGTGTGGCTGGTAGGCGGACAGACTCTCTTCGGTCTCCACCAGTTTCCAGATACCGTGAGCGGTGCCAACTTCAATGAGCGTCGAGTTGGTTTGGATCACGTGGCATTTGCATGCGCCGATCGAACTGTACTTGAAGGGTGGCAGGACTGGTTGGGGCAGTTGGGTGTCGAGCACGGAGGAATCGTTGACGCTGGCTACGGATCCGGTCTTTCATTTCGGGATCCGGACAACATCGCGTTGGAGTTCTTCGCACCGCCTTCCTGAGATCTCGTAGCATTGGCAGGTGCCAAAGCGTCTATTCCCGCTGGCTCGGAGTCACTAACTCCATGCGTGAATCCGCCAGTCGGAGATCGTGGACGTCGGCCCACCAAACTAAACCGTCTCCGATACCTGAAGGTCCAGCAACTTGAAGTATGACGTCTTGATCTCAGCGCCGAGCAATTTCGACGTATGAAGCCCACGCTTGGGAGAAGAGTCCGAACCCAATCGCGACGTAGGACGCAGCCACTGTGAACATAGGGTTCGGCTTAGGCCGCCATTCTTTGTGGCGACAACATCTCTTACCGTCACAGTGGAACCCGGAGGAACTGTCGAATTGGCTTGCTGGTCCAACGTGATCGGAATGGGACCGTACGACTTGCACCTTGCAACTTCGAAAGAGAGAATAAAAATGGAAAGAATCCTCGAAGCGGTACCAACGCCGAGGAACCCGGGCGCGTGTGATGCCTGAAGCTGCCTAAGGATCTCGCTTGACATCGAGTGATTCTTGTATCCGTAGGATCTGTAGTCACGATGGCACTTCGCCCCTTAAGTCGGGAGCTTCCTTGACTCCCTAGTGCAATGAGGGCTCGAAGGCGACGATGCTATCTAGTTTTCGTTATGGCTGCTTATGAGGACCTCAGCCTTTGTTATCCTCATCTATGAATTCTCCGTCGAGGTGGGACTCATTGTCGGGCCATCTCACTTCAGCCAATATCTTGCCGACAATGTCACGAGGACCCAAATCGACACCAATTCGCATTCCACGCTCGTCGTCCTCAAGCGGCTCGAAGATCGCATATTGCGAGGCGAGCAGAGAGGACGACATGAATTCGTGCTTTCTCGCGTCCACTCTCGCTTGGACGACGGCCAGCGAACTATCCAGGCATACGAGAAATGCGTTTGGACTATATGCCCGCAGAATGCTGCGATAGTTACGCTTGAGTGCAGAACACGCTACGACTACTCTTTGATGGTTTGATTCCAGGCCGTTGATACGTCGTCCCACCAGGCCCAACCATGGCAATCGATCCTCGTCACTCAGTGGATGGCCAGTTGACATCTTGGCGACGTTACTCGTCGTGTGGAGGCCATCCGCGTCGCAGAACGCTGAGCCTGTCCTCTGCGCCAACGCAAGACCGATCATGGTCTTCCCTGATCCCGAGACACCCATAACCACAATCGTTTGAATTCCCAAAACCTGAGTCAATTCTGACCTTTACCTTCTCGGAATGTACTTTTGTATCGAGCTGGTCTCCTCGCGTGATTCGTTCGAGGTTGCTCTTCGCGCTCTTCTCAGTCATTCCAGCCTATGGCTCAGCGATGCAGTGGGATTCGTCAATGACTTGCGCTCCGGGGCGAATGTACCAACAACACCTGAAGCGTTGTTCAGACTCGGTCGTAGGAGCCTAAAGATATTCTGGAGACTGAATCGCGACGGGTATCGCGTTGACCAATATTCTTCCAAATCTTCGAATCTTCATACCGTTGGGATGCATGAGCCCGTAGAGTCTGACTACTTTGGTGCGCCGGCCGGGACTTGAACCCGGAACCTGTTGATTAAGAGGCTAATGCGGACCACTCACACCTTCGCCTAGGAATCATGAACAGCCAACAATCAAACGCTCTCTCATCATTACCGGTCATATTGTGATCAATGCCCCTGATCGGAATCTCTTCACTCCGTTGGTCCCAAAATTGGTCTTTGTAGTTTCGGGTTCCAGGGGCTTGGGTTCCGCGCGCGCGAACGCCGACGGGAGTGTCATGTGGACCTGGGAGATTGGACCGAACACCGGAGCGGGCACGCTGTTGGCGACCATTGTTTACGGTGCAGACACGCTCCGCAGAGGTTTCACCATTCGCTAGAGTCGGAATCCTTCTACACCGCAGACACCCCCGGGCCATTCGATCCGAGGGTGTCTGCGTTCTAGAACTGGCTGTAGTGCACGTTGCAGGATTTTCCGTTAGCCAACGTGATGCGAAAGACGTGGATGCCCCTTGGTGTTCCTGATCGCACGGTCACGCGTACGGTCAATCGTTTCCCCGTGTCGTGAATCACGCGTGCCGTGGTGCCTCGACCCATGCTGCTGATGATCCTCGGTTGACCGAAGAAGCCGGTTCCCGTGATGGTCACGTTGACGGTTCGACCGGTCCACGCGCCGCCGACCACCCTCGTTGCGCGGAGGGGGACCTTGGAGAGGGCCGAAATCACGAGTGGGCCCGCGACGTAGTTGTACGTGGTTGCGTAGACGCCCTGATCGGCGCTGGGCGTCACGATCACGGTTGCGTTCGCGGGCAGTGCGAGGTACGTGCCCACGGCCGACGGTGCGATGGTGGACGTTGCGTAGACCGTCGGAGCGACGCCGGTGTAGGTGAAGGTGTCCTTGGTGACGGTGGCCCGATCGGCCGCCGTGAGCCCGGTTACCACCGTCACGATGTCAACGGGGTGACCAACGGTCACGTTGGTCGCTCGCGCCGTGATCGTGAGCACGCCGGGCGTGATGACGTCGGAGTGAGCACCCACGGCGGACGTGAAGTAGTCCGTGCCGTTGCCCACGGAGGTGATTGTCGCGTAGTATGCGTCGCCCGGGGTCAGACCGGTAATGGTCTCAGTGCCGCTGGTGTTACCGGTGACGGCCTTCACAAGTGAGCCGTCCTTCGCCAATCGAATGGTGACGGTGCTCGTTTTGGCGTTGACGTTGGGCGTGAAGTTGACGACGATCGAACTTGGTGAAACGAGGGAGACCGACGGTGCGGCCGGCGTGGCCAAGGTCTGGGTCACCGTGATGACTGGCGACTTGGCGAGAGTGGTCTCCGTTCCGCTCGAGGTTGACTTCTCGGTCGCGATCCACGTCGCGGCGCCGACGCTGGTGGTTGCAGTTGCGCCCGGCCCCTTGGCGGCCTTAGCGCCGTAATTAATGGTGAGGGTGGCGCCGGCGGCCAGGGTCACACCGAGCACGACGATGGTCTGCCCGTCGATCGAGACCGTACCGGTGCTCGCCGTCGTGTAGCCGGCGGACGTACCCGTCGTTGATGGGGCCGACCAACCCGGAGGGACCGTTAGGTGGACGCCGCCACTCGACACGCCACCGGTCGCGGCGGTGTACGTGAAGGTGATGACGTGGCCGGTCGAGCCATAAGTGACGCTCGTGGTCTTGGTCGTCATGGTCCCAGTGCCGCTCGCCGCCGCGGCATTCGCCGGCCCCGCGACCCCGAGAACTAGTCCCGACGCCACGAGAAGTAGTGGGAGCAGCCGCTGGCCCAGCGTGCGAAGCACCCTCGGACGAGGGTTAGTTGGTTCCATGATCGGACCTCCAGTTGTTCACGACATCGTCGATCTGACGATCTCCTTCGATTACTTCATTCGCGGACAGTCCCTCGAGAATCAGTGCGATCGAGGGCCGTTCGCCGGTCCAGTTGGCCGTTGGGTCGAGCGAAGGATAACTCTCGCTACTCAACTGCGGTCGAAGAACGGGTGCTTCAGTGATTGCTGCAACCTCCTTGTCAGTCACTTCTGGTGCGGGACTGCGCTTACTCGTGCGACAGAGCTGCTCGCACGGGGGCCTTCTCGAGAGTGATCTTCACGAACCGGTTTCCATCTCAGCGACGGCAAACCAGCGCGAAAACCCTCGTGGTTGAGGCTCACTCTACGGGCGGCGGTACACGATAAATCGGCAGCAACGTGAGGTCTCAGACAATTCTCAATGTCCGACCAATGAAATCGGTCGTTGCGTCCGCGACAAAACGATCACATTGTGGAACCGCCGCTCTCGGGCGGCGTGCGAGCTCGTGAGCTGGAGATCAAATGATGCGGTCCTAAGGATTCGAATCGTCATGCGTAGGGGGTTAACTCGCGACATCTGGTGTCAAAGTGCAAGTCTTCTTGGTCCCTATGAAAGTTCTCGCTCCCGTTGGTCTCGAGACAGAATTGATTCGGCAGTACGAAGTACGAAGACCATTACTGGTCTGATGAAATTGGTGCGCCGGCCGGGACTTGAACCCGGAACCTGTTGATTAAGAGGAAGTATTCGATGGTTGCCTCTTGTCGTTCTGGTCGACGTGGTCAACGATTCGAAGGAATCTATGTCGCGTGTTGTCGTTCTCGTCTCGTGGAGTTGCAGAAATATGAGGTCTACAATGAGGTCTGCTCGGACCGGTTGTGTCGATCGCATTGAGCCAGTCACAATCGCGACGGGTTTCGCGTTGACCAATATTCCTCCAAGTCTTCGAATCTTTATACCGTTGCCCTGTCGGCACGACCGTTCGGATGAACTGTCGACCAAATCGAAGGCAGTCCCAGTTTAGAGAGGATGGTGAAATCGATAGATGCCGACCTCTTGCAACATACGTTCGCCGTTCAAATCGACGAGATCGCGTGGCGAGTCTGGCGATGCGATGGCTTGATTTTGACCCGTCGCGTGAGCTAACTCTCGCTTCGCTTGGAAATGCCGGGCATGACGGCGACCAGGTCCCTAACCGTTTGGGGGGTTAATGGTGCTAGCGTTTTTAGATCAGTTATGGCCGCCGTCTATGTAATTCACCCTTCCCGATATCCGGGCCTGTTCTGACAATTTTGTCGTCAACCATGGAGATTGAGTTGACGTGAATTTCGTCGAACAAACGATGCGGCGTATCGATGGTTTTCAACAGCGTCACCTGGTTCCATCATTTGTCCTCGGCGTCATCAAGAAGTACGGCGACGACAACGCCGGGAATCTCGCTGTCCAAGTTACCTACGCGATGTTCATAACTGTGTTTCCGCTCCTACTCCTTCTGGTGACGATTTTGGGCATCGTGCTCGCCAACAACCCTTCGGAACGCGCGCGAGTTCTACATTCGGCCCTCGGACAGTTTCCCATTATTGGCCAACAACTCGGTCACAACATTCACGCCATCAAACGGAGTTCGGTGTTCGGTCTCGTATTTGGGATCGTTGGTCTGGTCTACGGCTCAACGGGACTTGCACAAGCCGGGCTCTATTCTATGGAGCAGATCTGGAATATTCCGGCTGCGGTACGGCCCAATTACTTCACTCGAATGATTCGCGCGAGCATTTTCCTCGTCGTGCTGTCAGTCGGCCTGATCCTCACTACCGCGCTCGCTGGATTTGGCACGTTCGGAAAGCACAACTTTTGGCTCGGTGCTTTAGGAGAGATACTCGCCATCATCGTTAATGTGACGCTCTACTTCATCGCATTTCGTACGCTCACTCCGCGGCAGGTGGCCACCCGTTCCCTGATCCCAGGCGTGATCATTGGGGGAGTGGCGTGGACCATCCTTCAGGCGGTTGGCGGTTACGTGGTTGGACATGACCTAAAGGGAGCGAGCGCTCTTTATGGGCTCTTCGGCCTTGTGCTTGGGCTGGTCGCCTGGATCTTTCTTGGAGCGGAGATTACGCTCTATGCGGCAGAAATCAACACTGTCCTTGATCGTCGATTGTGGCCGAGGGGTTTGGTGCAACCGCCGCTAACCGATGCCGATCAACGTTCGCTCGCTTTCCAAGTCACGCAGAATCAGCGGCGTCCCGAACAAGAGGTCATTACCCGTTTTCAGGGTAGACCAATGACTCAAGACGAATACCGCGAGCGCGGCTATGAGGGCGACGATGCGGCACCGGGGATAGAACGTCGGGTTCCTGAGAATCCTGACGAGCAAAAGACCGATTCGCAACGGAACATCTAGTCAATGGCCATTGAAGGTGTTCTGATTGATAGCGGGGGTGGCCGGGCCAATCGCGTTGCGTATCGAGACACGAAGTTCGCTTGAGCCTATGCCAATCACAAACTTGCTCACTGTCCACACTCACCAACGTCATTGAAGTTCGTGTCGTCCATGTCAATAGATGTGAACAACGATTGGTTTACGTTCCGCGGATTTCGGGCTCAGTCGGTCACACGATTCGAGGTCAACGGCACCTTTACCAGTTGACAAGAATCAGGGGATTAAGACGATTTTGATGATCACATAGGTAGCCAGGACGGACTGAATCGCGACGGGATTCGCGTTGAGCAATGTTCTTCCAAATCTTCATCCGATTGCCCTGTCGGCGCGACAGTTGCAATGCATGAGTCCGTAGAGTTTGACTACTTTGGTGCTTTGACTTCCTTGGTGCGCCGGCCGGGACTTGAACCCGGAACCTGTTGATTAAGAGTCAGTTGATCGACTTGTGCTGGATGAGCATGATTTGCGTTTGGGCCGGTCAGCTGACATGTGTACTTCGGGTTGGTGAGCACCGTTTGCGCACGATTACTCCCGTTGAGCGGGAGAAGTGTTGACAAATGTGTTGACATTTGGAAAGTGGAGATCCCTCACTCAGGAGGAAGTTTTTCGAGTTTGTGAAACGTGATGATCAGATCGACCAGCGATGAAGCGTTCCACGTGAGATATGCAACTCGCTCGCCAAAGCCGCAACATTTTCACCGGCGAGCATTCGTCGGCAGATTCGAACTCGCAGTTCGGCTGAGCATCGATAGGGCATGACTACCTTCAGGTAGATCACAGCCACACTCGCATAAACGCGGTCCACTATTCGGGGTCAAGGCCAACCAACGGCGATTACGGGGGTTTGCGTTAGGGCGGTGAACTAACTGGTCAACGCCGTCACGAGATCGTGAAGTTGGCGCCTTCAGTACATCGCGGCGCTCAGACCTTGCGCGAGACAATCTCCATTTCGTCGGCGTAGCGGGAGAAATTCATGAAGAGTGCGGCGGCGATGGCGGGAAGTCGCACTACGTTTACCACGAGATCCGTGTTTCGCCATTTGCGAGAGCGGCCGAGGTAATGGACGCTCTGGGCCCAACTCCAACCAGTGCTGGAACCTCGCACCCGAATGACATCAAAGCCTTCATCGATGAGCAGGTTCCTCAAGGAAGAGCGGCTGAAGACGAGGTAGTGCCGGGGCGCGTCCCAGTTCACCCACATTGCGCCAAATAACTGGGCGATGGGCGACGCGCCGTTGGGCGTGGTGACGGTCAAAGAACCACCACGCTTTAGGACCCGCGCCGCCTCTTGAACCGCTCGACGGGGATCTTGACAGTGTTCAATTGAGTGGGACATCAGTACCGCGTCGAAGGAATCATCGGGAAAGGGGAGGGCCGCTGCTTCCGCGCGTCGAATATCCAAGCTCTTTTCGACTCCCGAGGTCACCGCAGGTTCGCTGGCGTCGATGCCGATGCACTCCCAGCCCGCTGTTTCTAGGCGACGCATTCGTTCGCCACTGCCGCAACCAACGTCTAGCACTCGCCCGGCCACTCCCGGTGGAGGGTAGCAGGGCAAGAGGTCGGCGACCAAGCCACCCATTCGAGACGGACGCGCTCGGTAGCGTGAAATCAAGAGCCGCTGGCGAAGGGTTCCCAAGACTCTGGGAACGAGAGACAACTCCGGCCACCGAAAGCTGTAGTAGTTGTTGCCGTAGGCCAGCGCAATATCTTCGTGCGAGACCGGATCTCGCAGCCAGTTCACCCCACAGGGGCATCGGACGCTCACGAAGGTTCCGTTCATTACGCCCGAGAGATCGGTGAGCACTCTGGTCTCACTCTTCCCGTCGAGGCCGCAAATGGGGCACTTCTCTACCGATTGGCGTCGAAAGTTTTCAGACATCTGACCGTAACAACTTTTCCGCGACACGGCTCGTGAAAGGCATACAAGAGACTCACTCGACGTACTCTAACTCATCCGCCGAACATTTTTCATTGATCTGGTGATCTTGGAGAGAGTGGTCAACGAAGTGTGCCTTCGGATCAAGTTGGTTGCACTGGCGATTGTTCAATGGACGACGGCCAACATTGCTCCGCACCCCTAGAGAGAAAGTGCGGGATTAGTATGAACTAGTGGTAATCGTAGATAATCTCAAAGTCGAAGAACCACCTAGGTTTATGGGCGAGAAGTCTCGCTTTTACGTGAAGTTTGCGTCAATGAAGTCGAGTCTGTTCTTGGTAGTTGCCTGCGGACTAGGTTCGGCGGTGAATGCATCGTTCACGCTGGTGTTTCTGCGTTTCGTGGGCCAAGTCAGATATTCCGCTGCGGCGCCGCTGCTTACCGTTGGTTCAGTTGCGGCGACTGCCGCAATCGGCGTCGAGTACGTGGCCACCATTCACATCGTCAGATCCGGTTCGCTGACTGTCGCGCTGCGCCAGGTTTTCTTGGTATTGATATTCGGGTCACCGCTGCTCATACTTGCTCCCGTCATCGCGGGATTTCTCCACATGGGTTCCAGCGTGCCGGTTCTGTTGGCGACTGCCCTTTTTGTGTGCACCTTCGCTGCGGCATTTCCATCGGCGATGCTGCTGGGCTACGGACGCTTGTGGGCATTGGGCCTCATATCAATTCTCGAGCCGGTAGTGCGTCTCGTTGCCTTTGTGCCCTTCGTCCACCACGAGCCAATCGACGCCGCGATGTTGATTTCCATCGCGGTCACCGTCGTCGGAGGAATAGCCATGGCCGTGATTGCGATTGTGCGGGGTCCGCGCCGGCCCCTATCAATACTCGCGCAAACTCCAATTACGAAAAATCACTGGATGGGCAGGAGCGCCATTGGTCTTGGATTGCTGCTTCCCTTCGTTATTCCCACGTGGATGGCTCGAGCCCATCTGTCGGTGAGTCAAGCGGGGCACGTGGCGCTCGCCGCATTCTTGGCCGCCGGTGCCCTTCTGCTCGTGGCGCCCGTAACGAGCGCGATGATTCCGCGCGCGGCCGCGGGCGAACATAAGAGCGTCCTCAATCGAGCAGCACTGCTCTGCCTCATCCTCGCGGTCGTCGCTGCGTTTTCCTGCTGGATATTGGGGCCACTTGCGGCGACGCACCTATTTGGCGAACGAGCTAGTGATTTGCGAGACCCGCTCACCGTCATGGCTCTAGCGGTGCCGGGATGGGCGTTGGTGGGGTATTGGATTTGGGTCAAACTGACCGACGGCAAGGGAATCGTGCGATACCTACTCGCCTTGGTCATTGGTGCGGTGGCCCAGGTGGTGACCGCCGTGAGTCTGCATAATGTTGCAGGCGTGACCGTTGGACCTCTGATTTCATTGGCGTTCGCAGGAGCTTTCATTGTGACGACTTCGATGCTGGAAAAGTTCTCTTCTCCAAAGAGACGAGCTGCTCGAGGATGACGGACGATCCATCTTATTCACCGGAGTCAAAGGCGGGATCCCGCGTACCGGTGAGCGTCGGCATCATGGCTTACAACGAGGAAGTATTCATCCAGTCGGCGCTCGAGGACGTCATCAACCAGCAACAGAATCTCGTCTACGTCGACGAGATCATTGTGATTATCTCGGGCTCGATTGACGCGACGGAAGATATTGCCAGGTCGATGGCCCTCAAGGATTCGAGGATCCGGGTGATAATAGAGGCCGAGCGCACCGGGAAGATATACAGCGTCATTCATTTCCTCAAGGCGTCACGCAACGGTATCTGCGTCGTATCGTCGGCCGACGTTTTGGCCGAAGTAGAGTGCTTTGACAATCTGGCTGCACCCCTGATCAACAATCCCGAGGTCGGAATGACGGGCCCCCGGGTGGTGCCAAGAACCATTCTTCGAAGACGTACCCTGGCGTTGCGTCTTCACGAAGAGCTATGGGAGATTCATCATGAGTTGGCCCTCACCAAGCCGAAGCTGGGCGAATTGGTCATGGTTCGCAAGAAGTTCGTCGATCACATCCCCACGGTATCGGGCTGTGATGAAGTGATGCTCGAGGCTGCGGTCATTGGAAGTGGGGGCACGCTTTCGTACGCTCCCAAGGCGATCGTTCACAATTTCGGGGCGGCCAAGATAGGCGAGTACTTTAGGACCAGGAGCCGCAATCACACGATGCACCTGGTAACTCACCGCAAGTTGCACTACGACGCTTCGACGCTGCGGTTACGAACGATAATCGGGCCGCTCGTAACGTACATGGTCCAATGGCCTAGGAAATTTATCTACATCGTCGTGCTCTTAGCCTTTGAAGTCGCGGCCAGAAGTCGCGCCCGTTGGAGTTTTTATCGCGGCGAGACGAAGATGACCTGGGAGCCGACTCGATCAGCCCGAGTGGACTCTTAGCTACCGTCTGTTCATGAAGACGCCGAGGACTACTTCGAAACCACCAGTGTGGCGTCGCGTTCAGCTCCCCAGTCATGGCCGCCATGTCAAAGGTCGCAGAGTTGGCGTCGCTCGAGACGTCGTTTCGCCTAGAGTCGGACCGCTCGCTCTCGAGATCTCGAGTGAGGTAGAGGCCGACCACGGTCGTGGGGCTGAACGTTTTGCCGACTTGCGCACCCCCATCATCGTGGGACTGCTCATTCGCTTCATCGTCGCGCCCTTTACTTCCCTACCGGGCGACGTCGCCGTTTGGTGGCAGGCCGCCGCCCACGCGACCCAGGGAGTTGGCCTCTATCAGTTTCCCGGTTTTTCCTATCCTCCCCTCTACGGCTATTGGGCACTTTTGGTGGGTAGCGTTGTCCATCTGTTTGGGGCCTCAGCGGGACTCCTGGGTAGTATCACGACCCACGTGACGTCGCCGCTCTACGTGGCACTGGGTTCGGTCGTCACTACACCGATCGGCACCCTGCTCTTTAAACTTCCCATGATCGCGGCGGACCTGGGCACGGGGTGGTGCATATGGCGTCTCTCGTTCAAACTCGGCGCCAGCACGCGCCAAGCGCGAAGTGCGTTCCTGTGGTGGTTCTTCAATCCGCTGGTCATCGTGGTGAGCGCCGTCCACGGACAGATCGACTCAATAGCCTCGCTCGCCATTGCGTTGGCCCTCTTGGCCGCGGCGGAAGAGACGTGGGCGCTGGCCGGAGCAGCCCTCGCTTTTGGCGTCGCGGTGAAACTCGTGCCAGCCTTTCTCTTCCTGCCCTTCGTTGGTTATATCGTCGGAACGTCAGCAAAAGATAGGTACAAATCTCTGGTCCGGTTCGTGTCGGGCGCATTCATTGGTGGCGTCATTCTTATTGGACCCGTGCTCGGTCACAATTTTGTACAGGACGTCTTTACCAGAGAGAGCGTGACCGGCAGTGGCATCGGTGGGCTGGGTCTCGCCGGTCTGCTCTATCTGCCGGCACTGTCGGGCGTGCTCAGTTGGGCGAATGTTCATCTGGTCGATATCAATCGTTTGATTCTCGTGGTCGAGACGTTGGTATCACTCGGTATCGGATACTGGTGTAGTCAAGGTCGGCGAATCTCGGCGCTCGTTATGGGGAGCATGATCGCGATGCTCGCGGTGCTGGTACTCAATCCCGTCACCAATCCTCAGTATCTGCTGTGGGTGCTTCCCGTGGTGGCGGTCGGTGCGGTGGGGCTGTTGCAGGATCAACTTTACTTTCGAATATCACTCGGGCTCATGGCAGTCGCGGGTATTGGTTATCTGATCGGCACCTTTGGTTGGGGAACGTTCTTAGCCCCGAGCGCCAGATACTTAGGGTGGCCATCGCCGGCGTCAATTAATTCGCAGTTGGGTTATCTCGGTAGAGTGTCCGGGCCGGGCTGGCTGCCCCAGAGCATCAGGGGTCAGATCCACCTCGCAGTCTGCGTCGTCGCACTTTGCGCCATGGCCGGCCTGGCCGTTACGTTCTTCAAAGGACGCGCACCGCTTGAGGCCAGGCCCACCCGAGCGAGCGCGCCTTATCGGCGCAGTGGCGTGTACCTGCTGTGGGTCACTATCGCGATCCTGCTGGTCGAGGCGGTCTCGCTCCTGGGACCACGGTTGACCGTCGCCCCAACGTTCTCGGCCGCTCGAGTGAACGTTTCGGCCGCTTCCTCTCAGATAAAAGTGATGAATGAATCTCGAACCAGACTTAGGGTCGTGGCCTTTCCCGTTTCATCGGCCGCGGGTGTTCACCAAATTCTCTTCTACCGCTCGCAGGTTCGACCCGACGTAGGTGCGGTCGACGCCTCAGTAGTGGGGACGTATCAGAACCTTGCCGCTGAACTCAATGTGGTCGCGCCCGGGGTGCGTTTAACCATGGTGGATGCTCAACAGCTGGCGGCGGCAATCGCAAATGGATCTACGCCCAAGGGAACATTGATTGTTGACGTGTCGGGAACACTCCCCAACACGGTCTGGGGGCCCGGCGGATCGGGTATTTTGGTGCCGTGGCTCGAGGGTGGTGGGCTGCTCGCATTCGCCGGCGGCGTTCCCGGCCGCTACTCGGTGGGTAAGGGCGTGGTGATTTCGACGCGGGTGGATGGAAAGTCGGTGCTGTCGCCCCACGTGGTCATCGTTCACAACGGCATCCTGCTTCCTGCGGGAGTCGTTGGTTCGATTGACTTGTGGCAGACGCCGGCGACGAGACAGAGCGGCTGGAGTGCGGCCCTGGGCACTTCTTACGTGAGCGACAACGTCCAGATCTTTAGCCGGGCGGTGATTGCCAACGGTGGCGCCGTCCTAGGACGCACCAACCACGGCCTCACGAGTGAAGCGTTCATCCCTAGGGGTCAGGGTGGCGTCCTGGTATTTGCGGGCAACGTGTTCCCCAGTCAGACCGGGTTGATTTCAAACGACCTCGCGCGGCTGGTGGCGACGAACTGGTTCTCTCACAGTGGCTACGTGGCGCAAAAGAGTACGAACGCTTCCAGTATCCTTCTTCGCGTGCCCACTAAATCGAAGGACTCGGCGCTCGAGGTCGTGCTCCTCGACTCGAGCAGTCCCACCGGGTTGTGGACTCGAGTGCTCAAGTGACGTCGTCAGCGCCGTTCTCGGTCGCGGTGGCGCTCGTGGTGTACGGCCAATCCGACGCAACCATTGCCCGGATGCTCGACCAACTGGAGTCTCTTGAGTGCAAGCCGCTCCCGGTCTATCTCGTCGCCAATGAGCCCGAGCGTTCACTGCGTCATTTTGGTTCGCGGGCCACCGTCCTCGAGCCGCTCAGCAATCTCGGATTTTGTGGCGGCGTTAATCTCGCGGCGCGGGCTGTTGATCAGAGCGCCCACTCCCATCTTTTGTTGGTGAATCTTGACGTTGAGTTGCTGGCGGGCGATCTCATAGCGCGCCTCGCCCAGGTTTTCTCGATCCGCCCGGACTGCGCCTTCGCGAGCCCCGGCATCGTCTTTTGGCCCGATACTTCCCTCGTGTGGTATCGGGGCGGTCGAATAATGCGCCCGTTCTGGAC
>Ga0075520_1000239_pt1 | contig 22499 bp, 22 predicted proteins | sample NGEPerB_FD_75100 | JGI IMG/M metagenome (GOLD analysis project Ga0075520, IMG submission 75100) | Arctic peat soil microbial communities from the Barrow Environmental Observatory site, Barrow, Alaska, USA - NGEE PermafrostAB12-B | ecosystem: Environmental > Terrestrial > Soil > Wetlands > Peat ... | reverse complement strand
GCTTGGAGCTTGCCCGACGACCAGCGCCGCGCTGCCCAGTTCTCGGGAGCAAGCCCGCGGGCTCAGCTCCTCGACTGCGCTTTGAGGGAACTCCGCCGCCTCAACCTCCCGGGGACCCTCGGGGGCTCATCGAGATCGTGAAGGTCTACGAGAGCGAGCGCATGCTGGCGGCCCACCCTGCTATGAGTTGGGTATTCGGCGAGAGGGTCCAGAGCCCTCGGTGGTTCCTAGATGAGTTCAGCAGCGACATCGCTGAGGCAATTGGCGACTTTGGCGACCGCCAGCTTGAACGGGACTTTCTTGGGGGACGATGCCTTTGGGACATGGTCAGCGACGCCGAGAAGGCCATGGTCGCGAAGAAGATGCTCGCACCGGGCCAGATGGTGACGAGCAAAGCGCAGTAGGAGTCACCAAGAAGTTCGCAGGCAAGCACTTAGCTCGCGCTCCTTCTTTCGGACCACGGACCACGGGTCACCTCTCTTCGGTGCCCGGACCCCGGGGCCCGGACCCCGGGGTCGTGATGGTGGAGGCGGGGGGAATCGAACCCCCGTCCGGAAGACTTGGGTCGCAGGTGTCTCCGTGCGCAGCCTACGATTGTTTCTCGTCGCGGTGGCTGGGTGTAGGCTCCCGTCCGTCGCGACCAGCCCGAATGATCTCGACCGCCGCTGCCGGGCGAAGCGGCGGTCCAGCCTGCTTTGGCGTCGCCGTGATCAGGTTCGCAGGCGGGAGCCGGCGATCACGACGTGACTGCGGTTAAGCAGCCAGTGCTAGCTCAGTGTTGGCAGCTATGAGTTTCCGCCCTTGTTACGTGGCGGCGGACCACGGCACGCTGCCGGCGACCCAACATGTCCCCCGTCGAACCCGGTACGCCCCCAGGTCACGGATTGCCCTTAGTTTACGCTCATTGGCTCTGCTTGACGAGCGCGAGGCCGGGGACTACCGTGAGTGCCATGGTGGAGCTTGAACCGATCAGCGTTATCGTGACATCGGTCGGAACCGAGCAACAAGCCGTCGAGATCTCCGAGGAACTCGTCGCGAAGCGGCTCGCCACCTGCATCAACATCGTCCCCTGCCTGCGCTCGATCTACCGCTGGAAGGGCAAGGTGTGCGAGGACACGGAGTACCTGCTCATGATCAAGACGCGGCGCTCCCTGTTTGCGGCCGTGAGCGAGGCGATCCGCGAGATCCACTCCTACGAGTTGCCTGAGGTCCTCGAGTTCCCGGTCGGCAATGCGGAGCCGCACTTCCACCAGTGGGTGGTCGAGATGGCCACCGGCGTGCCCGAGGCCGAGCCGGAAGCCGAAGCCGAGCCCTCGTTCGACTGAGGGTTTCCGCCCCACCTCACGGAGGTCGGCCGGCGCGCTCCTGTCTCACAATGGGTCCGACATTCGGGTTGCCTCGGGGCAACCCGGAGCGTACACTTTCGCGGGTGGGGGCTGTCGCCCCGACCCGGAGGGCCACACCATGAAAACCACACGTCTTCTCGCCGGTGCGCTGCTGCTCGTCCCTACGTTTCTCTTCGCGCAGGCGCAGGGAAGGATCAAGGGGGTGGTGACGGACACCAAGGGAACCCCGATCCCCGGTGCCAAGATCATCCTCACCTGCCCCGAGATCGCCAACTTCCACCGCGAGCTGACCGCTGACGAGAAGGGCGTTTTTGCGACGCTGATCGTCGACGCGACGCGGCCGTACCTCTTCCGCGTCGAGGCGCCGGGCTTCCAGCCGCAAGAGTCGATGCAGAAGCCGAAGATCGGCGGCCAGACGCTCGATGTCTCGTTCGCGTTGAGCAGCGTGCAGGAACTCCAGGCCCAGGCGCAGCAGAAGGCCCTCGAGCAGCCCGGCCTCAAGGAAGCCCGCGAGGGCCAGGAACTGCTGGACGAGGGCAAGACCGTGGAGGCGCGCGCCCAGTTCGCGGCGGCGGTGGCGGCCAAGCCCGACCTCTACCTCGCGTGGCTGGCGATGGGCGACATCGACCAGAAGGCCGGCAAGAACGACGACGCCATCATGGCCGCGGAGAAGTGCCTCTCCTACAAGCCCGAGTTCCCGCAGTGCCTGGCGCTGGGGATGAACGCGACGCTGGCAAAGGGCGACAAGGTGGGCTACGAGAAGTACGCCAAGCGCTACCAGGCGGCCAACCCCTCGGACCCGACGCTGTACTACAACGACGCCGTGGCCTACCTCAACAAGGGCGACGACGCCAAAGCCAGGCCGCTGCTCGAGAAGGCGCTGGCGGCCGACCCGAAGTACGCCGACGCGATGTTCCAGCTCGGCATGGTGTGCTTCCGCAGCGGCGAGACGGCCAAGGCCAAGGAGCTGCTCGAGAAGTTCATCGCGATCGCGCCCAACCACAAGGAAGCGCCGTCGGCCAAAGAGATGCTGAAGTACATGTAGGCACGGAGTTCCGGCGCCTGTTCGCCGGACCGGACGATGGCTTGTGCAGCACGATCAGCGGCGGCCCCAGCGGCCGCCGCTTCCGTTGTGGGCCGCGTGGTCACGCCGGCAGGTCGAACGGCGACTGCACCCTCACCTCGGCAACCCGGTTGTGTCCGTCCACCAGCACCACGCGGGCGCGGTGGTGCGGGATATCTTCGCGGTCGAGGTCGCAGTAGGCCGCGACGATCACGAGATCGCCGACCGCGGCCATGTGCGCCGCCGCGCCGTTGATCCCGACCTCGCCGCCCCCTTCCGGTCCGGCGATGCAGTAGGTCGAGAAGCGCGTGCCGCGGGTGAGGTTGTAGACATCGACCTGCTCCAGGGGAAGGATGTCGGCGGCGGCGAGAAGGTCGCGGTCGATGGTGATCGAGCCAAGGTAGTCCAGGTCGCAGCGGGTGACGCGGGCGCGGTGGATCTTGGCGCGTAGGAACGGGCGGAGCATCAAGGCACCTCCACGACTTCGTTGTCGATCAAACGCGTGCCCCCGACGTGGGCGGCGAGCGCCAACAACACGCGGCCGCCGGCGACTCCGAGGGGTTCGAGGGTGTCGGGGTCCACCGCGGCCGCGTACTCCAGGCGGGCCATCGGCTCCCCGCCCAACTCGCCCGCGAGCAACGCCTCCAACGCCGCACCGCACCGCTCCCCGGCCGCCACCGCCGCGGCCGCGCGCCGCAGCGCCCGGTGCAGGACGGCGGCCGCACGCCGCGCCTCGGGCGTGAGGTAGGCGTTGCGCGAGGAACGGGCGAGGCCGTTCTCCTCCCGCACCGTGGCGTGCACCTCGATCCGCACCGGGAAGTCGAGGTCCGCGGCCATCCGGCGGATCACCGCCGCCTGCTGCCAGTCCTTGGCGCCGAACACCGCGACGTGCGGCTGCACGATGTTGAAGAGCTTGGCGACGACGAGGGCGACGCCGCGGAAATGACCCGGCCGCTGCGCGCCGCACAACCCCGCGGTCAGCGCGGGCAGATCGATGACCGTGCCCGGAGGCCGCGGGAAGATCTCCTTCGTCGCCGGAGCGAACAGCACGCTGGCGCCGACCGCGGCGAGCTGATCGCGGTCGCGCTCGAGGTCGCGCGGGTAGCGCGCGAAATCCTCGCCCGGCGCGAACTGGGCCGGGTTGACAAACACGCTCGCCCACACCTCGTCGGCAAGCTCGCGGCCGCGGCGCACGAGCGCGAGGTGCCCGTCGTGGAGCGCGCCCATCGTCGGCACGAGCGCGATCCGAAGGCCGGTGCGGCCCGCCTCCTCGCGCCGCGCGCGGACGCCTGCCACCGTCGTGATCGTCAGCATGTCAATCGTCCCCCAGGTGCTTCGCGAGCGCCGCGGCCAGGCCGGGAGGGCTCGGGTAGGTCTCCTCCGGCGCGGGGTAGCGGCCCGCCCGCACGTCGGCAGCGTACGCCTCGATCGCTTCGCGGATCACCCGCCCGAGGTCGGCGTAGCGCCGGACGAAGCGCGGCACGGGCGCGTCCGACAGCCCGAGCAGATCGGCCAACACCAGCACCTGGCCGTCGCACGCCGGCCCGGCGCCGATACCGATCGTCGGGATCCCCACGCGACGGGTGACCGCCGCCGCGAGCGGCGCCGGGATCGCTTCGAGCACGAGCAGGAACGCGCCGGCGCGCTCGAGCGCGCGCGCTTGCTCGACGAGGCGGAGCGCCTCCTCGACCCCGCGCCCCTGGACGCGGTAGCCGCCCAGGCGGTGCACTGCCTGCGGCGTGAGGCCGAGGTGGCCCACGACGGGAATGCCGGCGGCGGTGATGGCAGCCGTCTCGTCGCAGCGCGGGCCTTCCAGCTTGACCGCGCGGGCGGATCCCTGGGCGATCAGCCGGCACGCGCTGCGCACCGCGTCCGCCACGCTCGCCTGGTAGCTGCCGAACGGCATGTCCGCGACGAGCAGCGCGCGCCTCGCCCCGGTGGCGGCCGCGTGTGTGTGGTGGATCATCTCGTCGAGCGTGACCGAGAGCGTGTCGGGGCGGCCGAGGGCGGCCATGCCGAGCGAGTCGCCGACGAGGACGATGTCCACGCCGGCCAGGTCGGCCAGGCGCGCCGACGGCTCGTCGACGGCGGTGACCATGACGAGGCGGCGCGTCCCCTTCGAGGCTCGAATCTCGGGCGCCGTCACGATCTCCGAGGTGGTGGCAGGCCGGGGGCGCGGCCGGGTAGGTTTGCTGACCCCTGTGCCCTGTGCCCTGTGCCCTGGTTTTCTCTCCATCGGTCCCCCCCGGGCCGACGGATCCGGATGGAGCGCGGTCGCCGTCCCGCCTCCTGCGGGATCGGCGCCTGCCCCGTCTGCGTGGCGGGCTAGGCTTCCGCGTGGCCCGTCTCGGTCCTCGTGCTCTAGCCGGATCCGAGCGGTACGTACACCTGCGTCCCCTGTCGGGTGCGCGCGATCTGTTCGACGAGGTTCTCGAAGTCCTCCGCCTTGTTGACGAAGTCGATCTCGTCGGTGTTGACGACCAGCAGCGGCGTCTCGGAGTAGCGGAAGAAGAACGCGTTGTACGCTTCCTTGAGCCGCACGATGTAATCGGGGTCCATGTTGCGCTCGAAATCGCGGCCGCGTATGCGGATCCTGCGGAGGCACGTCTCCACCCCCGCCTCCAGGTAAATGACCAGGTCGGGCTTCGGCAGGCGGGTCGTGAGCAGGCGGTAGAGCCGGTCGTAGAGCCGGAACTCCTCGTCGTCGAGGTTCATGCGCGCGAAGATCCGGTCCTTCGGCATGCTGTAGTCGGCCACGACCAGGCGGGTGAAGAGGTCCATCTGCGCGACCTCGAGGTGCTGCTGGTGGCGGGAGAGGAGGAAGAACAGCTGCACCTGGAACGCCGCCCCCTCCTTGCCGCGGTAGAACGGCTCGAGGAACGGGTTGGCGACGTCCTCGAGAATCTTGACGCCTTCGAACCGCGACGCCAGCAAATCGACGAGCGAGGTCTTCCCCACGCCGATCGGGCCCTCGACGGCGATGTGGCGGGCGGCGAGTGTGGTGACGCTCATGCGCGGACCATCATATCAAGGAGGTAGAGCGCGAACATCAGCAGCGCGAGCACGCCGTTGGCCGTGAAGAACGCGGTATTGAGGCGCTGCAGCCGGCTCGGGCCGACCAGGGTGTGCTGCCACGCCAACAGGGCGGCCGCGGCCGCCGTCCCGGCCCACAGCCCCCACCCGCCCATGCACCAGGCGAACGCCGCGAACCCTCCGGCGGCGATGACGTGCAGCACGCGCGCCACGGCGATCGCGCGCGCCGCCCCGAGGCGGGCGGGGAGCGAGTACAGGCCGGCGGCCCGGTCGAACGGTTCGTCCGGCAGCGAGTAGAGCACGTCGAAACCCGCGACCCAGGCCGTCACGGCGATCGCGAGCACGAGTGGCGGCGCGGCGAACGACCCGCGCACGGCGAGCCACGCCCCGACCGGCGCGATCCCGAGCCCGAGGCCGAGCCAGAGGTGTGAGAGCCTCGTGAACCGTTTGCTGTAGGAGTAGGCGAGCGCCCAGGTGAGCGCCACGGGCGCGAGCGCGAGGCACAGGGGGTTGAGCCGCCACGCCGCGAACCCCAGCGCGGCCGAACCCAGCGCCACCAGCGCCCAGGCGAACAGGCGCCCGACGCGCCCGGCGGGGAGGGCGCGCTGCGCGGTGCGCGGGTTGCCGGCGTCGACGCGCTGGTCGGCGAGGCGGTTGAACGCCATCGCCGCGGTGCGGGCCCCGGCCATCGCGAGGAGGATCCACCCCAGCACCGGCCAGGGCGGAAGCCCGTTCGCTGCGGCGATCACGGCGATCAGCGCGAACGGCAGGGCGAAGGCGGTGTGGGGGAACTTGACGAGCTCCACCGCCTCACGCACGGCGGCGACAGGCCTCACGTCGCGGCCCGCCAGCGCAGGTCGGGGCGGTCCACCGGCAGGCCGAGGAGGTCGAGGAGGCGCATGCAGTAGTGGTCCACGAAACGGCTCATCTCGTCGCCGCCCAGGTAGAACGCGGGGATCGGCGGCACCACGACCGCGCCGGCGCGCGTGAGCGTGAGCAGGGCCTCGAGGTGGATCGCCGACAGGGGGCTCTCGCGAAAGCCGAGGAGCAGCGGCCAGCGCTGCTTGAGGGCGATGTCCCCGAGGCGCTGGCCAAGGCCGCGCGAAACCCCGGCGGCGAGCGAGCAGGCGGTGGCGGCCGAACACGGCAACACCACGACGCCGCGCAGCAGGTGCGAGCCTGACGCCACCGGCGCCGCCAGGTCGGCCTCCGCCCAGGTTCTCACCTTTTCCCGGGCCATGGGGCTCACTGCGAGGCCGGCCGCGAAACCGTGCGGCGTTGCCCGATCCTTGCCGAGTTCCTGCGCGATGACGAGCCTGGCCCCGTCGGAGAGGACGATGTGCAGCGCGCCGACGTCGGGGTGCTCGGCAGCCTGCTCGGCGAACGCCGCCGCGAGGCGCGAACCGCTGGCGCCGGTGACCACGAGTCCAAGCTCACACCCCACGGACACCTCCGAGGCGGCGGAGCATCTCCTGCCGCCAGCGACCGTCTTCCCAAAAGCGCCGCGACACGGCGAAACCCTCCTGCCGGTACAGCCCGACCGCACCGCGGTTGGCCCGGTCCACCTCGAGCGCGAGCCAACGGGCCGACGCCGCGCGTGCGCGGGCGATCGCGTCGCGCACGAGGGTGTGCCCGAGGCCCCGCCGGCGCCACTCCGGAGCGACGGCGATCGAGGCGAGGCAGGCGCGCGGCAGGCCGGGAATCAGCACGCTGGCGGCGGCGATCGCCCCGTCGCGCTCGATGACGACGGTCATCCACCCCAGCGCCGTCACCGCTTCACGCCACGCCCGCACCGACCACGCCCGGCGCCCGAAACAGGTCCGATCGAGCTCGACCAGGGCGGCCAGGTCCGAGGGCCGGGCGCGGCGTCCGACGGCGGCCGTCCGGGTGCCGGGTTCATCGGCAGGTGTGAGGAATTTCTGACATGCCACGGCGCAGCGCTCCGCGAGGCTTCCGCTCCGACTGACAGCAAAGCTTACCATCCGGGTTTTCTTTCCGGCCCTCCCAGAAACTATTCAAAATACTGAACACAATTACGTTAAACATCACAAACGGGCCTGGCACAAGGTTCGCGTTGGGCGGGGCCGGAGGTGACCGATGAGCCACGGACCTTAGCGGACAGCCGGCGGCGCAGTGGCGGGCACGCACGAAAACCCGCGAACGACCATCAACCCGGCAACACGAACGAGAAGGGAGATCGACCATGACGTCCAGAACCCTGATGTGCATGACGCTGGCGGCGGCGCTGGCCACCGGCGTGCTGGCGGCGGCGCCGGCGGCGGGACCGCAGGTGAACATCAACACGGCCACGGTGCAGCAGTTCCAGCTCCTCCCGCGGGTCGGGCCGGCGCTGGCCCAGCGGATCGTGGAGTTCCGCACCGCCAACGGCCCGTTCAAGGCGCCGGAAGAACTCGCCAGGGTGAAGGGGATCGGCGAGAAGAGTTTCTCCCGCCTGCAGTCGTACCTCACCACCACCGGCGCCACGACGCTGACCGAGAAGGTGCGCTCGCCGCGGGCCGCCAAACCGGCGGTCAAGGCGCAGAGCTGAAACCGGGACACGAGGTGAAGACCAACTGAGACCAACAAACAGAGATGGCGTGGACGGTCGGGGGCGGCCGCAAGCCGCCCCCGGTTCACGGGAGGGGCGATGACGACACGGCGGGGGTTCTCGCTGATCGAGACGATGGTGGCGCTCGCGCTCGTCGCGCTGGTGGCCGCCCTGGTGCTGCCGGACTTCACCGAGGTGCGCCGCAGGACCGATCTGGTGCGCCTGGCGCGCCAGATCGCGGCCGACGCGTTGCGCTGCCGCATCGAAGCGCTCACGAGCGGCCGCAACGTGGGCCTCGTGTTCTGCGAACTGGACGGGCTAGCCTACTACGTGATGGTCGCGGACGGCGACAACGACGGCGTCTCGCGCGCGGACTTCGTGCGCGGCGTCGACAAGCCGTTGGGACCGAAAGTGTGGGTGCACTTCATGAGCGGCAGCACGCACCTGGGGGTGCCGTCCCATTGGGGGGTGCCCGACCCCAGCGGCGGCGGCACGCTCGACGAGCGCGGCGTGCGGGTCGGCGCCAGCAACATCATGAGCTTCGCGCACGCCGGCGGCGCGACGCCGTCGAGCGTGTACTTCAACGACGGCCGCGACCGTGTCCTCGCGGTGCGGGTGCATGGCGGGCTCGGCCGCGTGCGGGCGCTGGTGTGGCGCCAGGGCGGTGGCGAGTGGCGGGAGGTCCCGCTTTGACGTGACGCCGCGCCGTCACAGCAACGGGACGCGCGCGTTTGGCAACGCGAGGGTGTCGGTCATCGTCTCCCCGGCGACCGTCACCGCGCCGGCGAGCACGCACCCGCGCAGGGCGCAGCCCGGCCCTGCGGCCGCCCCGGCGGTGAGGACGCAACCGGAAACGACCGCCCCGGCATCGACCCGACACCCGGCGCCGATCGCGCTGCGCTCGATCCGGCTTCCGTCCGCGACCGCGGCGCCGGGGTGCACCCAGGGGCGCTCGCCGAGCAGCCCGACGACCAGGTCGCGGTAGGCGGCCGGGGAGCCGGCCTCACGCCAGGTCCCGGTCACGACGGCGCCGCGCAAACGGCCGCTGCGCCGGAGTGGTTCCCAGACCGCTGCCATTTCGGCGGGCGGCTCCGGTAGCGAGGCGAGCACCCGCTCGCCGAAGCGCTGGACGCCGGTGAACAGAAACCGCTCGCCGGGGCCCGGAGCGCCGGCCGGGACGAACGCGGCGACGGACCCGCCGCGGTCGAGCACGACCGAGGCCCAACGCGCCGGGTCGGGGTGGGGGACGAGGGCGAGCACCGCCGTGGCTTCGTCTGGCGCGGCCAGGAGCGGCGCGAGGTCGAGATCGCCCCAGGTGTCGGCGTTGCCCACGAGGAGCGGCCCGGGGCCGAGCAGCGGCCGGGCGGCGGCAACGCCGCCGGCGCCCCCGAGCAGCTCCGGCTCCCACGAGAACAGGACCTCCCCCGTGCCGGCCTCGCGCGCCGCCGCCGCCACCCGCTCCGGATGGCGGTGGAGGTTGACCACGATCCGAGCGCACCCCGCCCGCCGGAGGTTGGCAAGGGTGCTCGCGAGGAGTGGGCGCCCCAAGACCTCGAGCGCGGGCTTCGGGATCGTGCTGCTCAGGGGCTCCATCCGGCGGGCCCAACCGGCCGCGAGGAGCATGCCGTTCATGGCCGCCATCATACCGGCTGGGCGAAACGCTAGCTCTCGAACACCATGTCTTCGGGGGCCCCGGGATGCGCGGCGCGGAACGCGGCCCACAGGTCCAGGTAGGTGCCGCGCGCGGCCGCGCGCGGGTCGAGGCCGAGCTCGACGGCGGCCGGCTGCAGGAGCGGGCTCTTGCCTTCCAGCTCCACGAACGCCCCCATCGGGGTCTCGTCGAGGGCGACCACCACCCCGCGCAGCGCCCAACTCTCGCGCCGTTTCTGATAGCGGCGGACGGGCGCGAAGCCGAGCGCGGCGAGGATCGCGAGCGTCTGCCCGGCGCTCGCCACCGCGGTCTCGAGCTCGACCCTGCTCTTGATCCCGCCGGCGAACACCCCCGGTTCCTTGACGGTGAGCGCGGCTCCGTCGCCCGCCTGCCGCACCCGCAGCAGGCGGCCGGCGGCGGCGAGCGTGCGCGCGCGGTCGTCCAGGACCCAGTTGTCCTCGCGGACCTCGGGGTGGACACGTTGGGCGCCGACTTCGGCAAGACGTTGACGGACCGGCGCCAACGAAGAGACCGGGATCTTCATTTCCTGCTCGAGCACGCCCACCTCCGCCCGGGTAGTATAGGAGCGTGCGCGCCGTCGCCTTCGGCACCGCGGGTCACATCGACCACGGCAAGACCTCGCTGGTCAAGGCCCTGACTGGGGTCGACTGCGACCGGCTGCCGGAGGAGAAGCGTCGGGGGATCACGCTCGTCCTCGGGTTCGCGCCGCTCGCGGACCCCAAAGGGGAGGTCGAGCTCTCGTTTATCGACGTCCCCGGACACGAGCGGCTCGTGCACACCATGATCGCCGGCGCGGCGGGGATCGACCGCGCCTTGCTGGTCGTTGCCGCCGACGAGGGAGTGATGCCGCAAACGCGCGAGCACCTGAGCGTGCTCGAGGTGCTCGGGGTGCGGGGGGGCGTGGTCGCCCTCACCAAGTCTGACCTCGTGGAGGAGGAGCTGATCGAGGTGCGCCGGCGGGAGGTCGAGCGCTACCTGGCCGGAGGGCCGCTCGCGGGCGCTCCGGTCATCCCGTGCTCGGTGCTCGACGGGCGCGGGGTCGAAGCCGTGCGCGACGCGGTGCTGGCGTGCGCCCGCGACGTCGAGCGCACGGAGGATCCGCACCGCCCGTTCCGGGTCGCGGTCGACCGGATATTCACGATCTCGGGGTCGGGGACCGTGGTGACGGGCACGGCGCACTGGGGAGAGGTGCGCGCCGGGGACGAGCTGACGGCGCTCCCGAGCCGCGCGGCCGTCCGGGTGCGGGGGGTGCAAGTGCACGGCCAGGTTCGCGACCGCGCCGGCGCCGGCGAGCGGGTGGCGCTCAGCCTGGCGGGTGTGCGCGTGGATGAGCTGCCGCGGGGGGAACAGCTGCTCGCCGGGGCGGAATGGTCCGCGAGCCGGCGGCTGGCCGTCGAGGTGCGGCTGTTGGGCGAGGGCGCCCTCGCCGAGGGCGACCGCGTCTGGGTCCACCTCCTCGCGGCGCGGGCGCTCGCCCGCGTCGAGCGGACGCACCCGGCGACGCTCGGGCCGGGGGAGTCCGGCCGGGTGGTCGTGCACCTCGCCCGTCCGGTGTTCGCGGTACCCGGCGACCGGATCGTGCTCCGACGCGTCTCCCCGACGGTCACGCTGGGCGGCGGTGAGGTCCTGGACTCGCAGCCGGTGCGGCTGCGGCGGCGGCAGGCGGCGCAACTCGCTCTGCTCCCCCGCCCGTGGCGGGATCTTCCCGCAACGCTCGACGGTTGGATCCGGCTCGCGGGGGCCCGCGGGGCCACCGCCGGCGAGCTCGCCGCCCGGCTCGGTCTCCGCGAGGCCGGCCTCGAGTCGGCGCTGGGGCGGCTCGTGGCCTCGGGTTCGGTCGTGGTGGCGCGGACCCGCCCGCCGCTGCTCGTGCATGCCGGCGCGGTCGCCGCGGCGCGCGAGCGGGCGGCCGAGGTCCTGGGCGCCGGCGGCGGCACCGGCGTGCCGCTGGCGGAGTTCGTGGCGCGGACGCTCCCCGACGCCGGCGAACGGCTGCGCGACTTCTTCCTCGCCGACTTCAGACGCGCGGGTGTGGTGCGGGAGACGGCCGGGAGGGTGTTCGCGGCGGGCGTGGCCCCGCTCGAGGACGCCCTGGCCGCCCGGGTGGCGGAGTCCTACCGCCGGGCCGGGCTGGCGGCGCCGTCACCGGGCGAGACGGCGGCCGCGCTCGGCGCCGACCCGAAGGTCGTCGAGGGGGTCGTGCGGTTCTTGGTGGACGGCAAGCGGCTCGCCCGGGTGGGTGGCAAGTGGGTCGTGCACCGCGAGGTCCTCGACGAGATCGTCGCCTCGCTGCGCGCTTGGGGGGTCGAGAGCTTCGACGTCGCGGCGTTCAAGGAGCGCTTCGGCCTGACGCGCAAGCTCGCGATCCCGATCCTGGAGTGGCTGGACTCCGAGCGCGTCACGCGCCGGGAGGGGGACCGGCGGCGGCTGGCGCGGCCGCGCCCGGGGCCCACCCCTGGCGCATGACCTTCAGCGCGTCCGACGCCAGGTCGCCCATTTTGACCTCGATCTCGCCGTCGAGCTGCACCCAGGCGTTGACGGGTCCGCCGGTGCCGGCGGCTGGGCGGAACGTCCACGCCGCCATCGAGGCGAGCAGCCACCCGCGCAACCCCTCCGGGCAGGCGAGGAAGACCACGCGCCGGCAGCGTCCGTCAGGGCCGACCTCGGCGAGCAGGCGAAACGGTTGGCGCCAAGGGCGGCCGTCGATTCGCACCCGGAACCGTTTCAGGCTCGGGAGCTCGTCGACGCGCTCCAACGGCGTGGCCGGCAGACCGGCGTCGTGGGCGTCCGCCTCGGGACCCGACGCCGGCTCGACGGAGGGCGGCCCGGCAGGCTCCGGCGCGGTCCCCTGCACGCGCGCCACCCGTCCCTCGTCGATCCGCCCCTTGAGGTCGATGCCGAGCGGCAGCCAGACCGGAACCGGGGCGCCGGACGCGCGGGCGGGCGTGAAGGCGGTCGCGGTGATGATCGGGCGCAGGGCGTTGGCCAGGCCGGGCCATGGCAGCCGCGTGAACACCACCCGCCGGCACGCGCCCTGGGTGTCGACGTAGGCCGAGGCGAGCACGCTGAAAGTGTCGGGGAACTTCGCCCGCAGCGGCGTCGCAATCGGCGTTGGGGGCGTGACGACCGGGGCCGCGAACGGGTTGATGGGCGGCACGGCGGGGAGTTCGACCGGCACGGACACCGGGAGGTCCACCCGCAACTCCCACGGCTTCTGAGCGAGCGCGCTCGCGCTCGCCAGCACGATCACCACCGGCAACAGGCGGCGCATCACGTCATCTTACCCTTTCGCCGCGGCCCACGACGGCCCGATTCCGACCTCCGCCTTGAGTGGCACGGCCAGCGTGGCGACTCCCTCCATCACCTCGCGCGCCAGCGCCGCAACGGTTTGCGCCGCGCCTTGGTCGGCCTCGAGGATCAGCTCGTCGTGCACCTGCAGGAGCAGGCGGCCCGGCGCCTCGCGCTCGCGCAAGGCCGCATGCAGCCGGATCATCGAGAGCTTCATCAGGTCCGCCGCGGTCCCCTGCACCGGGGCGTTGATCGCCTGACGTTCCGCGTTCCCCCTGATCTGGGCGTTTTTCGAGTCGAGGCCCGCGATCCAACGCACGCGCCCGAACATGGTGCTCACCTTGCCGGTGGTCCGGGCCTGCTCCTTGGTCGCGTCGAGGTAGGTGCGCACCCGCGGCAGGCGCGCGAAGTAGGCGTCGATGAAGCGCTGCGCCTCGGCGTTCCCCACCCCGAGCTCGCGCGCCAGGGCGTAGGCGCCCATGCCGTAGATCAGGCCGAAGTTGATCGTCTTGGCGGCGCGCCGCTGCTCCGGGATGACGAGTTCGGGGGCCACGCCGAAGACCAGGGCGGCGGTCGCCCGGTGGATGTCCTCACCGCGGGCGAACGCGTCCGCCAGCGTCGGGTCGCCGGAGAGGTGCGCGAGGATGCGCAGCTCGATCTGGGAGTAGTCGACGGCGATGAGGAGCTGCCCGGGCTCGGCGACGAACGCCCGCCGCACCTCCCGGCCCATCTCGGTGCGGACCGGGATGTTCTGCAGGTTGGGATCGGAGGAAGAGAGACGGCCGGTGGCCGCCACGGCCTGGTTGAAGCGGGTGTGGACGCGGCCGTCCGGCCCCACCTGCTTCGGGAGCGCGTCGACATAGGTGGACTTCAGCTTGGCCTGCTCGCGGTACTCGAGCAGCAGCGCCGGCAGCCGGTGGCCGCGCGCGGCGAGCTCGGCGAGGACGTCGGCGTCGGTCGAGGGCACTCTCGTCTTCGCGGTGCGCCGCAACACCGGCAAGCCGCGCCTGCCGAACAGGACCTCGGCGAGCTGCTGCGGTGAGTTGATGTTGAACGGCCCGCCGGCGTCGGCGTGGATCTCGCGCTCGAGCTCGGCGAGCGACGCTCCGAGGCGTTGGGAGAGTTCCGCGAGGGCGCCGGGATCGAGGCGGATGCCGTGCCTCTCCATCGCCTCGAGCACCGGCACCAGAGGCAGCTCGAGGGTGGCGAAGACGCCTTCGAGCTGCTCCTCGCGCAGGCGGCGCTCGAGGACGGGGGCGAGCCGGGCCACCGCGCGCGCCTCTTCCTCTGGGCCGGCGATCGCGGGGGGCTCGACGCCGAGCCGGCGGCAGATGCTGGCGAGGTCGGCGCTCTCCCCGGGGGCGAGCAGGTACCCCGCGAGCATGGCGTCCCGCGGCACCGGCGGATCGGCGACGCCGGCGTCGCGCAACGCCGCGAGCAGGCCCTTGGCGTCGTGGCACCACACTCGGGCAAGACCCGGCGCGGCCGCCGCGGCGAGTTCCGCCTCGGGGGCCTCAACGACGGCCGTCTCGGTTGCCGTCGCGACCGCGAGCCGCCCGCCGGCGTGCGCGACCGCGGCCCCGGGCTGCGCCAGCAGGGCACCAAGCTCGCCGACGCCGGCGGTGCGGGCCGCCACCGTGGCCGCGGCCGGCGCGGCGGTGCTGGCCTCGGTCTCGGCCAGCAGCGAGGTGAAGCCAAGGCGGTGGTACAGCTCGGCCAGGCGCGGCACGTCCGCCGGCCGGCGCGCGAGGGCGGCGAGGTCCGCGCCCAGCACGAGGTCGGTGCGGATGCGGACCAACTCGCGCGACAGGTCCACCTCGCCGCGGTGCTCGGCGAGCGCCTTGCGCGCCCGCGGCGGCGTCACCTCGTCGCGGTGGGCGTACACGGCGTCGACCGACCCCCACGCAGCGATCAGCTCCTTCGCGGTCTTCTCGCCGACCCCCTTGCACCCTGGGATGTTGTCCGATGCGTCGCCCATCAGGGCAAGGACCTCGCCCACCTGCGCCGGCGGGACGCCGAAGACATCCTCGACGCCGCGCTCGTCGAGGAGCCGCTCCAGGCGCGTGTGCCACATCTTGACCAGCGGGTCGGCCACGAGCTGCATCAGATCCTTGTCGCTCGAGGCGATCACGACCTCGAAGCCGGCGCGGGCCGCGCGCACGGCCAGGGTACCGATGACGTCGTCGGCCTCGACGTCAGGGTGGGCGAGCACGGCGAGCCCCAGCAACGAGACGGCTTCCTGGGTGATCGGCACCTGGACGCGGAGTTCCTCGGGCATCGGCGGCCGGTGTGCCTTGTAGCGCTCGTCGAGGCGCGTCCGGAACGTCTCGCCGCCGGTGTCGAACGCCACCGCGACGTGGCTCGGGGCAAGCTCCCGAAGCATCTTGTGCTGCATCCGGAGGAAGCCGTACGCCGCGTTGGTGGGCGTGCCGTCGGGCGCGGCAAGGCCGCCGCGGATGGCGAAGAAAGCGCGGTACAAGTTGGAGTGTCCGTCCACCAGGAGCAGCCGTTGCATGGCAAAACGGTACCACGGCCGCGTCCGGCGCGAGGCGCCGTGCGTTCGCCGCGCCCCGGACCGCATGCATTACCCTGGTCGGGTGGTGCGCAACGCCGAACTCGCCGAGGCCCTCTTCCAGCTCGCCGAGAGCCATCCCCCCGGCGAACTGCGCCTGGTGTTCCTGCGGGCGGCGTACGCGGTGTTCGACCACCCGAGGGAGCTCGACGGTGCGCGCCGGCTGCCCGATACCGTGCCGCTCGAGGCGCTGCCGACCCTCTCGATGCTGCGCGGGTGCCGGACGGGTGATGCGCTCGCGGCGGCCACCCAGCGGCTCGCCGGCCCCCACCGGCTGCACGCCAGCCCGGCCCGTGAAGGGTTCCTGAGCGCCGCCGAGGTCGAGGCCGGCCTTGCGTCCGCCGGCACGCCCGATGTCGGACGGTTGCGGGGGTCCGTGCACTGGCACACGCGCGCCTCCGACGGCGCAGTGGCGCTCGAAGCGATGGCGCGGGCGTGCCAGCGCCGCGGCGCCGCCTGGGCGGTGGTCGCCGACCACACGCGCGGCCTCGCCTGCGTCAACGGCCTCGACGCCGAGGGGATCGAGCTGCAGCGCCGCGCCGTGGAAGCCTGGAACCGGCGCCACGGCGACGAACTCCGGCTGGTGCAGGGGTTGGAGGCCGAGATCCTCGACGACGGGCGCCTGGACCTTCCCCGTTCCGCCCGGAGCGGGGTGCTGGTTCTCGCGGCGGTGCACACCGGGCTCGCCGAGCGCCGCGACCAGACCGGCCGGCTCGTGCGCGCGATCGAGGAGCCCGGCGTCTGGGCGCTCGCCCACCCGCAGGGGCGTCTGTTCGCGCGGCGCCCGGGGATCCGCGCCAACTGGGAGGTCGTCTTCGCCGCGGCGGCCGCCGCGGGCGTGCTCGTCGAGATCAATGGCTTCCCCCGCCGCCAGGACCTCGACCCGACGTTGGTCGGCCTTGCGCGCGCCGCCGGCTGCCGGTTCGTGCTGGCCTCGGACGCGCACCACCCGCGCCACCTCGCGTTCGACGCCACCGCGGTCGCGCTCGCCGCCCGCGGCGGCGCGGCCGAGGCGGCGATCGTCAACTTCGAGCCGCTCGACCACCTCGCTTCGGGGCGGCCCGACCTCGACCTGCCGTGAGCCGGCCCGCCCGGGGCGGGGGCCGGATCAGTCGAGCCCGGCGAACAGTTCGGTGGAGATGTAGCGCTCGGAGGTCGAGGGCACGACGAACACCACGAGCTTGCCCGCGTTCTCCGGTCGCCGCGCCACCTCGAGCGCGGCGTACGCGGCGGCGCCGGACGAGATACCGGCGAGGATCCCCTCCTCGCGCGCGAGCCGGCGCGCCATCGCGAATGACTCGTCGTTGCCGACCTTGACCACCTCGTCGACGACCCGGGTGTCGAGGTTGGCCGGGACGAAGCCGGCGCCGAGCCCCTGGATCTTGTGCGGGCCGGGCGCTCCGCCGGAGAGGACCGGCGATCCGGCCGGCTCCACGGCGACGATGCGGACAGCGGGCTTGCGCGCCTTCCAAACCCTCCCGACGCCGGTGATGGTACCGCCGGTCCCGACCCCGGCCACGAAGATGTCCATCTCGCCGTCGGTGTCCCGCCACAGCTCCTCGGCAGTGGTGGCGGCGTGGATCTCGGGGTTGGCGGGGTTCTCGAACTGCTGCGGCATCGCCGCGCCGGGGATCTCCTCGACCAGCTCGAGCGCCTTGCGGATGGCGCCCTTCATCCCCTCCGACGCCGGCGTGAGGATCAGCTCGGCGCCGAGCAGCTTGAGCACCTTGCGCCGTTCGAGCGAGACGCTTTCGGGCATCGCGATCACGCATCGGTACCCCCGAGCGGCGGCGACCATCGCGAGGGCGATCCCGGTGTTGCCCGAGGTCGGCTCCACGATCACGGAGCGCCCCGGCACCAGCGTGCCGGCCCGCTCCATCGCCTCTACCATCGCGATGCCGATGCGGTCCTTGACCGAGTGGGCGGGGTTGAAGAACTCGAGCTTGGCGGCCACGGTGGCGGCGCACCCCGAGGTGACGCGGTTCAGCCGCACCAGCGGCGTGTTGCCGATAAGTTTGGTGATGTCCGACGCGATTCGCATGGTCCCCCCATTTCTAGATGACGAAGTCGGCGGTGGCGTTGGCTTCGTCCTCGACGCGTAGCAGCTCGGCAAGGTTGAGCCCCGCGAGCGCGCGCGCCTGCGCCTCGGCGGCGCGCTCGGCAAGCCAGCGCACCGCCGGTCCCCCGGCGTCCGGTTGCGCCTGAGCTCGCAGCAGGCGGGCCAGGGCCACGTGGCCGGGTGCGGTGGCGAGACGGACTCCGCCGCGCGTCCCCCTAGCCGTCACCACCAACTCCTCCCGCGCCAGCTCGCCGAGCAGGCGGGCAAGGAACTTGGGCGGGATGTTGCGGCGGCGGGCGATCTCGGCGACCGTCAACGACTGCGGCCACGCCCGGCCCAGCTCCACGAGCGCGTCCAGCCGGTAGGCTTCGGTCTCATTCACGATATTAATGATGGTGTATATCATAATAGCTGTCAAGGGGTCTGAAAACAATTTGGGCTCCCCCGGCGGGGAGCCCAAAGCGGCAAGGCGGAACGATTGGCCGGCGGTCTAGTTGTGCCAGCGCAGGAAGACGCCGTAGATCTTGGCGTCGAAGTTGTCGATCGGCAGCGCGATCTCGCGGTACATGTGCTTGTCGAAGCGCAGCGACGCGCCCAGCGTCGGGGTGAAGTCGAAGTCGCAGCCGACCGTGGCGCGGTCGAGTTTGAGGGCGAGGTCGCCGCTGTTCTCGAACTGCGAGTACCCGGCGTCGAAGCCGAAGCGCCCGACCTTGTACGTCAGTGAAGCGTCCTTGGAGGTGCCGTCCTCGGTGTACAGCGACGGCTCGAGGCCGAAGTCCTGCGGGGTCCTGATGGTGATGGCGCTGTCCACCTTGTACACGCCGTATCCGAGGCTGACGGAGAGCGCGGTGACCGGGGTGAGGACAACATTCCCCTCCCAGTGCTTGGTGGTGGAGGCCTGGTCGATCCCCGGCGTCGGGTTCTCCGCCTTGATGTGTTCGGCCGTGCCGACGAGCTGGAGGAACTTGCCCGCGGTCCAGGTGGCGCGGCCGCGCCAGCGCTCGAGGTTCAGGTAGTCGGTGCGGACGACGGCGTTGTCGGCGTCGTCTTTCTTCCAGTCCACGGCGAGCTTGACGTCCGCCAGCGCGAGCGTCGCGCCGGCCGAGGTGCGCTTGACGACGCGGTCGAAGCGACCGCCCTGCCCACCGGGCACGACGATCTCGGCAGCCGCGGGCGAGACGTCCAGGTTTTGGTCGGCCCTGGCCCACCCGGCCCACAGGTGCAGCGGTCCGAGGTTGTTCGACGAGATGCGGGCCTCGACGACCTTCTCATCGCGCTGGATGGCGTCCTGAGCGTTGATCAGCGTGGAGACATTCTTGGGATCGGCGCCGCTGAAGTTGACCGTGTTGGCGTACAGATCGGCGATCGTCGCCAGCCCGTCGAGGTCGCGGTGCCGCTGGGTGTAGCCGACGGTGACGTCGAGACCGTCGAGAACCTCCGCCTCGACGCGGGCGTTGCCCTGCCAGTCCAGGCTCTCGGCATGCGCCTGCACCGACTCCAGCAGGCCGGAGTAGAAGCGGGAGAGCTTGAACGACGCCAGGGTGCCCCACGCGGCCTCGTCATCGCTCGTGTCGGTCGAAAAGTCCGCGCGACTGAACGAAGCCACGAGGCGGACGCCGTCCGCCAGGCGGCCGGTCAGGTAGCCAGTGGTGACGGGCGTCGTCCCGGTGGTGTGGGTGCGGTCCAGGTAGCTCGCAAGCGTGACCGGCTGGCCGAGCACGGGCTGGGGGTAGTTACCGGCTCCGGCGCCGGGGAGGAGCTGGTCGGCCTGGGTGGAGTTGAAGTACCTCCACCCCTGAAGGATCCGGCCGGAGAAACCGCCGACCGAAAAGCCGATCCCGCCGCGCACCTCCTGGGTCGTCTCGCCGAGGTTGGAGAGGAGCTGGAACTCGTTCTGTCCGACATCTGCGGTGGAGCGCGCCGAACCCGAATAGCGCACCCACTCGTAGCCGAACAGCGGCGTCACGGCGCTGCCGGGGAGCACGGTCACGTCGAGGTTCACGGTGTCGAGCGCGCGGTTGATCGTCTGCTCGCCCGGGGCAAACCCCGACGCGAAGAGCGGGTTGGCGAAGCCGGGCAGGGCGTTGTAGAACTCGGAGTGGCGGTACGAGAAGCGCAGGTCGTACACGTGCGCGAGCCCGGCCGAGAGGCGGAAGCTCGCCTGTGGGTCGGCGCCGATCCCGGCCGCGTCGATGCGCAGGTGGTCGAAGAATTTAGAGCCGTCGGAGTTGTCCACGGTCGTCAGGGAGAACGAGCGCAGCAGCAACCCCTGGCCCTCGTTGACCTGGCTCCTGTAGACGTCGTTGTTGCCGCTCACGTCCGTCCACTGGTGGCCGAGGTCGAGGGAGAACTGGGTCGACTGCGCACGTGCGGTGGCGCCCCAGGACGCGACCACGAGCAGACCCACGAAGTACGCGAAACGCTTGGCCATCGCTCGTCTCCTATTTCAGAAGCATCGGGGAGCTGTTGGATCCGTGGACCGCGACGTGGCAGACGGTGCAGTTCTGGTAGCGCGGGCTGCGAAGGTCGTGGAACGACGGCGGCTGCGAGCCGAGCATCCCCGCCGGAAGGGTCGTGTGGCACTCGAGGCAGAGCTGGTCCACGCGGGCGCGGATGAGCATCTTGGGGTTGTTGGAGCCGTGCGGCTCGTGGCAGGTGAGGCAGTTACCCTCGAAGCCGGACACGTGCGAGAAGACGAACGGGCCCTGCTTTTCGGTGTGGCAGGACAGGCAGGGGAGCTCGCCCGCGGACGTGGTCTTGAGGCTGTGTTCGCCGCGTCCGCCGTGCGGGTTGTGGCAGGAGACGCACTCCATGCCGCCGCGCCCGAGGTGATGGGCGTACGGCTTGCCGAAGAGGTTCTGCTGGGCCGGGTGGCAGCTCTCGCACAGCTGCGTCGATGGGGTGGTCCGCAGCAGCGCCGGCGCGGTGGCCGGGCTGTGGTGGACCGAGTGGCAGTCGGTGCAATTGACCGAGGCCGACGCGTGGAAACCCTTGGCGGCGCGGTCGAACTCCGGCGACTTCTGGTGGCAGCTGAGACAGGTCTTGGCGCCAGCGGCGCCCGCCGGCACCTTGATCAGCGACTTGTCCCCCTCCTCCGCGTGCTTGGTCGCGTCGCCGTGGCAGCCCTCGCACACGGCCTTGCCCGTGGCGGCTTCGCGGACGTGGGGGTTCGAGGCGAACGGCGTGGTGATCTCCTCATGGCAGGTGCTGCACGGCGCGAACGCATCGTCGGGGCCCTTCGCCGGGGCCGTGGCCGCCAGGGCGGCGCCGGCCAATAGCGAGGGCACGCTCACGGCGCAGAAAACGCGAAACCAGGTGCTCATCCCGTCCACCTTTCGTACTGCGCTGCGGGCCGCCGGCTACAAACCGGCGGCCCGCGGCATGACCTCTCGCTAGCGAGCGTGAACCTTGGCAACCGCATAGTCGGCGGCGGTTCCGTGGCAGACCTCGCACGCCTCGCCGAACGACGCCGTCATCGTGACCGCGTGAGCAGCTGCACCCTTTGCGTCGTGGCAGGACAGGCACGCGGCCGCCGTGGGCTGCATCAGCTGGATGTACGGGTTGCGCAGGGTCGGAGTGGGCAGCACGCCGTCGGGCAGCGGAACCTCGAACGTCTGCTGCTGGCCGGCCGGCACGTCGGCGTGGCACTTCAGGCAGTCGCGCCGGTCGCCGGGGAAGAGCACGTCGTTGAAGTTGTTGATGCTGCCGCCGTAGCCGTAGATCGTGTAGGGGAGCGTCATATCCGCGCCGGTGTGGATGCGGTGGATCATGTACTTGAAGTGGATCGTCTCGTTGGGCGCCTGGGACGCGGGCCGGTAGACGCCGTCGTTGCCGTTGGGGTTGTGGCAGATGACGCACTCCTGCACCTTGAACCGCTGGCCGCCGTGGAGGGCGAGCTGGTTGTGGCAGACGTTGCACTTGGCGAGGTCGACCACCGTCCGGCGCGCCATCGGCTGGGCGTCGGTGATGGCGACGTTGTAGATCGGGTTCTGCCCCGCTTCGCGCACCGTCGCCTCGCTCGCGGTCTCGGGCGCCGGGTTGAGCGTGATCGTGCGGTAGTAGTCGGCCGAAAGCGTCCACGTGCCGGTGGCGGTGGCCGGGATCGCGTCCGGGAAGGTGAAGGTCGAACTGGTGCCGCTCGAGACGGCGTTCTTCCCGACGCGCTCGGTCAGGTAGCTGGTGTACTCGGTGGTCGGGCCACCGAGGTAGAAGGTGAAGCTGCCGAGCGTGGAGGGGTCGACGAACGACCCGTCGTTGTTGGTCACCGCGAAGGTGACGACCGGCTTGGTGCCCGGCGCCGCGTTGGTCACGTTGATGATCCGGATGTTGAGGCCCTTGAGCTGCGCCGCGCGAGTGGGAATGGTGTGCGCGCCGATGATCGAGGCGTCGAAGTCGTTGACGCCCTGCGGCTGGTGGCAGGAGGCGCACGCCGAGTCGTCGGCCTGGGGACCGCCCTTATGGTTGGCGCCGGTGGTCCAGTCGATCGTGTCGTGACAGGAGCCGCACGCCGCCCGTGAGGGGTAGGTGTACCAAACGAAACCCTGCGGCGAGCTGGGCTGGTGGCAGGTGGTGCAGTTGCGGATGTCCTGCGGGAAGACGATGGTCGAGAAGTCAACCACCGAACCCCCGTGTCCGATGATCTGGTACGGGTGGCCGGCCTGGACGGACGGGAGGCTGCTCCCCATGTGGAGCTTGTGGAACAGCACCTTGGCGTCCACGCTGTTGCCGGTGTCGGGGTCGATCGTCTGAGGGTTGTGGCAGAGCACGCAGAGCTTGATGTCCTGGCGACCGGTCTCGCCGTGGGCCGAGAGCGGGTCGTGGCACTGGTTGCACGTCGCGTCGGTCATCTTGTTCCAGGTGTTGGTGACCGCCTGGCCGTCGGGGCGGAAGTCGTATTCGACGTCGGCCACGTACGTCT
>Ga0075520_1000237_pt1 | contig 22519 bp, 26 predicted proteins | sample NGEPerB_FD_75100 | JGI IMG/M metagenome (GOLD analysis project Ga0075520, IMG submission 75100) | Arctic peat soil microbial communities from the Barrow Environmental Observatory site, Barrow, Alaska, USA - NGEE PermafrostAB12-B | ecosystem: Environmental > Terrestrial > Soil > Wetlands > Peat ... | reverse complement strand
GTCGACCTGCGTGCCGGCGTCTTCGGGGCGGCGGGAGGGCTCCGGGGTAGTCATGGGACGAGCCTACGCGGGGCACCGTCGGCATGGTGCGGGTCCCGCGTGGCGGGCACGACGTCCGCTGTGGGACTGCCGCACACGCCCGGGTTTCACACCGCCCGCCCAGGAATGGAATGATGAGGTCCTGCCAGACCGCGGACCCCCTGGGGCCGCGCGAGTCGGGGTGCGCAGCGCCCTGTGGATTGACGGCCCTGACCGGCCGCATAGCTAGGCCGAGCACGGCCCGATGAGGGAGAAGAGCTTTGACGACGTTGGAGGACGCATCAGTGAGTCCGGCCGTCACCCCGGTTGTCCTGGGAGGGGCACGGGGCGGCCCTGACGTCGCCACACTCCGGACCGACAGGTACTGGGTGCAGCCCGTGGTGACGGCCACGGTCCTCCTCGCCTTCGTCGGCTACGCCAGCTGGGCCGCCTTCGTGAACAAGAACTACTTCGCCGGGGCCTCGCTCAACCGCACGCTCATCTCGCCCTTCTACTCCCCCTGCCTCACCGAGAGCTGCGTGCCGGGGAGCCACCCGGGCACCGTGATCACGTGGTGGACGATCTCCCCCGCCCTGCTCATCCTGATCTTCCCGTTGGGCTTCCGGATGACCTGCTACTACTACCGCAAGGCGTACTACCGGTCGTTCTGGCTGGCCCCGCCGGCCTGCGCGGTGTCCGACGGCCACGGCTCCTACACCGGAGAGTCCCGGTTCCCGCTGCTCCTCCAGAACGTCCACCGGTACTTCTTCTACTTCGGCCTCGTCTTCAACGTCATCCTGACCATCGACGCCATCGAGGCCTTCCGCCAGCCTGGCCTCGGGATCGGGATCAGCGTCGGCACGGCCGTCCTGTGTATCAACGCCACGCTGCTGTGGCTCTACTCCCTCAGCTGCCACGCCTGCCGGCACCTGTGCGGCGGCGGGGTGAAGCAGTTCTCCAAGGCGCCAATCCGCCACAAGCTCTGGAAGGCGCTCACCCCCCTCAACGGGAAGCACATGCTCTTCGCATGGATGAGCCTCCTCTTCGTGGCCTTCACCGACCTGTACGTGCGACTGGTGGCCAGTGGGGCCATCCACGACTACGGCTTCCATATCTAGGGACGACGAGAACATGACCGAGTACGAGACCCACGAATTCGACGTCGTCATCATCGGAGCCGGCGGCGCTGGCCTCCGGGCCGCGGTGGAGGCCCAGGCCATGGGCCTGCGCACCGCCGTGGTCTGCAAGTCCCTGCTGGGCAAGGCCCACACCGTGATGGCCGAGGGCGGCATGGCCGCGGCCATGGGCAACGTCTACTCCGAGGACAACTGGAAGGTGCACTTCCGCGACACCATGCGCGGCGGCAAGCTCCTCAACAACTGGCGCATGGCCCAGCTCCACGCCCAGGAGGCACCGGACCGGGTGCGCGAGCTCGAGGCCTGGGGCGCGCTGTTCGACCGCACCAAGGACGGCCTCATCCTCCAGCGTGACTTCGGCGGCCATCGCTACGCCCGGCTCGCCCACGTCGGTGACCGCACCGGGCTCGAGCTCATCCGCACCATGCAGCAGAAGGCGGTGGCCGAGGGCATGGAGGTCTTCATGGAGCTCAAGGTGCTCCGCCTCCTGCACGACGCCGACGGCACCGTGTCCGGACTCGTGGGCTACTGGCGGCCGACGGGTGGCTTCGTGGTCATCAAGGCCAAGGCCATCGTGCTGGCCACCGGTGGCGTCGGCAAGAGCTGGATGTACACGTCCAACTCCTGGGAGTCGACCGGTGACGGCCATGCCATGGCCCTGTGGGCCGGGGCGGACCTGATCGACATGGAGTGCGTGCAGTTCCACCCGACCGGCATGGTCTGGCCGCTGTCCGTCCGCGGCATCCTGGTGACCGAGGGCGTCCGGGGCGACGGCGGGGTCCTGCGCAACTCCGAGGGCACCCGGTTCATGTTCGACTACGTGTCCGACATGTTCCGGGCCGAGACGGCCGACTCCGAGGACGAGGCCGACAAGTGGTACGACGACCACACCGCGGGCCGACGCCCCCCGGAGCTCCTGCCACGCGACGAGGTGGCCCGGTCGATCAACTCCGAGGTGAAGGGGGGCCGGGGCAGCCCCCACGGCGGTGTGTTCCTCGACATCGCCACCCGTCGCACCGCCGAGGACATCCGCCGGCGCCTGCCGTCGATGTACCACCAGTTCAAGGAGCTGGCCGGTGTCGACATCACCGCCGAGGCCATGGAGGTCGGTCCGACGTGCCACTACATCATGGGCGGTGTCCGGGTCGACGCCGACACGACGGCCGCCACCGTCCCGGGCCTGTTCGCGGCGGGTGAGGTGGCCGGCGGCATGCACGGCGCCAACCGCCTCGGCGGCAACTCGCTGTCCGACCTCCTGGTCTTCGGCCGCAGGGCTGGCATCGGGGCCGCGGACTTCGCCTCGGCGCGGTCGGGCGAGGTGACCCTCGAGGAGGGCCAGATCCAGGACGCCATCGACGCCGCGGTCGCCCCGTTCGAGCGTGAGGGGGGCGAGAACCCCTATGACATCCAACAGGACCTGCAGGAGACCATGCAGAGCCTGGTCGGCATCATCCGCAGCGGCCCCGAGCTCGAGGAGGCCCTGGTCAAGATCGAGGCCCTCGAGGAGCGGGCGGCCAACGTGTCGCTCAAGGGCGGCACCAAGTACAACCCGGGTTGGAACCTGACCACGGACCTTCCCTCGATGCTGACCGTGTCACGGTGCACCGCCATGGGCGCACTGAACCGCAAGGAGAGCCGCGGCGGACAGACCAGGGACGACTTCCCCACGACCGACCCCGAGATGGGCAAGGTCAACTTCGTCGAGCGCATCACGGATCCGTCCGCCGCCCCGGTGGGCGTGGGAGGCACGCCGTCGGTGCGGTCGATCACCAGTCAGCCCGAGCCCGTCCCGGTGCTGCCGGACGATCTGAAGGCACTACTCGAGGAGGCGTACTGATGGCCGAGGAGATCATCCGCCACAACCAGAGCGGCGAGGTCACCATGCGCATCTGGCGTGGCGACGAGGAGGGCGGCGAGTTCACCGAGTACGTGATGCCGGCCCAGGAGGGTGAGGTCGTCCTCGACGTCATCCACCGCGTCCAGGCCACCGAGGCGCCCGACCTGGCCTGCCGGTGGAACTGCAAGGCCGGCAAGTGCGGCTCCTGCTCGGCCGAGATCAACGGTCGACCGTCGCTCATGTGCATGACCCGCATGGACACGCTCCCGGAGGGGGAGACGGTCACGGTGGCACCGATGCGCGCCTTCCCGGTCATCCGGGACCTGGTCACCGACGTCTCCTACAACTACGAGGTGGCCAAGCGGGTCCCGCCGCTCAGCCCCCGTCCGAAGACGGCGGACGAGGAGGAGGCCGGCGGCTACCGCATGGCCCAGGTCGACGTCGAGCGGAGCCAGGAGTTCCGCAAGTGCATCGAGTGCTTCCTGTGCCAGGACGTGTGCCATGTGGTCCGCGACCACGAGGAGAACAAGACGGCGTACGCGGGTCCGCGGTTCTTCATCCGTTCGGCCGAGCTGGAGATGCACCCGCTCGACACCAACGACCGGCGCCAGCTGCTCCAGGAGGAGCAGGGCCTGGGCAAGTGCAACATCACCAAGTGCTGCACCGAGGTGTGCCCGGAGCACATCAAGATCACCGACAACGCCATCATCCCGCTCAAGGAGCGGGTGGTCGACGCCAAGTACGACCCGGTGGCGTGGCTCGGGCGCAAGATCCGCAACCGCTCCATGCGGAGCGCCGAGGAGGCGGCAGCCGAGGCACCGTCCACCGGGCCCGCCGCCGTGCTGCCGCCCGGCGGCGTGCAGGGCATCCCCCAACCCCGGACCGACGGCGCGCCGGTGCTCGTCACCTCCCCGTCGGCCACACCTCCGCCACCCGCACCGCCCACCGCGGTGACCGACACCGAGGCGTGAGCCGACCGGCGACCGGAGTACGGTGCCCCGCTTCCTGACCGCGGCGTGGGCCGAGGCTGTCACCGGTGCGCTCGACGGGGCACGCCTGCCCGGGCCGGGTCCCGATGCCGGGCTGGCTGCCGCCGACGGGGAGTTCACGGTGGTCGAAGAGGTCCGGGGCACCCCCGACGGGGACGTGCGCCTCGTCCTGCACGCCGGCGGCGGGACCCTGACCCTGGCGGTGACCCCACTGGACACACACGACCCGACCGGCGACGTCTGCATCGCCCTCGCGTACGAGGACGCCGTGGCCCTGGCCCGGGGCACACTCTCCCCGGCCGAGGCGTTGACGGCCGGGCGCATCCGGGTCCGGGGCGACCTCTCCGTGCTGGTGGCGGCCCAGGAGATGCTGCAGGCGGCGCGGGAGCACACCCGGGCCGTCGACGCCGACACCACCTACTGATCCCATCCACCGATGGGCCGGTGGGCCGGGCAGGCGGTGGGCGTCCGACCACCGTCCGGCCACCCCGCCACGCCGCCACCCTCGTCGCTCCCGCCGGTGTAGACAGGGTCCGACCGTCGAGCCGGAGGACACCGTGGACATCCTGAGCAGCCGGACCCTCCTCCACCCGGCCGACCTCGACCGCACCGTCGCCTTCTATCGCGACACCCTCGGCCTGGCCGTGGCCCGGGAGTTCGGCGAGGGCACCCACCGGGGGGTCGTGTTCTTCGCCGGTGGCGGCCTGGTCGAGGTGGTCGGGTCCGGACCGCCCCCCGGGCGACCCGGTGTGCAGCTCTGGCTGCAGGTCCGCTCCATGGACGAGGCCGTGGCCGAGGTGACCGGCCGCGGCGTGACGCTCGCCCGGCCTCCTGCCGTCGAGCCCTGGGGACTGGTCGAGGCGTGGCTGGACGACCCGGACGGCGTCCGGATCCACCTGGTGGAGGTGCCCGCCGACCACCCGCTCCGTCGCGACGCCCGACCCGCCCCGGCGCCCGGGGGGTAAGTTCGCGCCCATGGCGGCGACCTACCGGGTGGAGCACCTGGACCATGTGCAGCTGGCCATGCCGGCCGGGGCCGAGGACCGGGCCACCGACTTCTACGAGCACGTCCTGGGGATCCCCCGGGTGCCCAAGCCGGCCGAGCTCGCGGCGCGGGGCGGGTGCTGGTTCGAACGTGGCGGCCTCCGTGTCCACCTGGGTGTCGAGGAGGACTTCCGCCCGGCCAGGAAGGCCCACCCGGCCCTGGCCGTCACCGGCATCGATGCCCTGTGTGTGGTGCTCGAGGACGCCGGCCATCCGGTCCGCCGGACCGAGGACGTTCCCGGCAGTCCCCAGTGGTACGTCGACGACCCGTTCGGGAACCGGATCGAGCTCGTCCCGGTCTGATGCCCGACCAGGACACCGTGACCCGACTGGCCCGGGCACTCCCCCACGTCGTGCCGACCGAGGAGCACTTCGGGTTCGCCGTCCACAGCGGCACGCGCCAGCGTGGCTTCGTGTGGGTGTGGCAGGAGCGGCTCGCGCCGCATCGGCCCCGGGTCCCCAACCCCGGCGTGGTCGCCGTCCGGGTGGCCGACCTCTCGGTCAAGGAGGAGCTGCTGGCCGCCGACCCGGAGGTCTACTTCACCGAGTCCCACTACGACGGCTATCCGGCCGTCCTGGTCCGCCTCGAGGCCATCGGTGCGATCGAACTCGAGGAGCTGTTGACCGATGCCTGGCTGTGCAGCGCACCGCCTGCGCTGGTTCGTGAGTTCGAGGCCGGGCTCGCCGACTAGCTGTAGTGACCTGCAGAGTCGTTGACGTGCGCGGCCGCGGCCAGACCCGACAGGAAGGCACCCTCCACCCGAGGGCCACCGAAGGCGTCGCCGGCCAGGACGAGCCCGGGGGCGGCCTCGAGGCAGCGCTCGGGCAGCACGTCGACCGGGGTGGCGTGTCGCCAGCGGTGGAGACGGGTCGCCACCACGTCCGCGCCACCCAGCCACGGACCTGCGGCCTCCAGCAGGTCCACCGCCGCAGCGGCGGGGTCGTCGTCCCATCGGGCGCCGGCCACTGCGGCCGTGGTGTGCAGCGTGACCGTCGTCGTCGCCGAGACGCCCTTGGCCCGGTTGTCCCCCACCCACGACCACACGGGGTCATGGGTGAGCTGGACGCCCCCGGGCGGCGGCACCGACGAGGCGCCGTCGAGTGCCACCATCAACGAGAGCGTGGCGTCGTAGGCGACGTCGGGCAGCTCGACGACGCCTACGAGCAACGAGGCACTCTGCGGCACGGGACTCGTCACCACCACGGCGTCCGCCCGGACCGAGCCGGCGGTCTGCCCGTGCGCGGCGGCCCAGGTGGCCTCCCACCCGCCGCCGACCGGGCGGATCGCATCGACGTGGACCGACTGGCGCACGTCGAGTCCCTCGGCCAGGCGCCCCGGCAGCCCGGCCATCCCGCCGGGCACGACATAGCGGGGGTGACCGTCGGTCGAGGCGAACCCTCGGCACCATTCGGCGACCAGTCCCTCGGCCACCCATCCGTCGACCAGGCCACCGAACTCCGCGCTGCGCACGGTGAAGAACTGTGCGCCGTGGTCGGCCCGCTCCCCGCCGCCGAGGTCGACGGTGGCGATCCGGCCGCCCGGTCGACGCCCCTTGTCGAGGACCACCACCTCGGTGCCTGCGGCGGTCAGGCCCCGAGCGGCGGTCAGTCCGGCCATGCCCGACCCGAGCACCAGTGCCCGCACGGGTGGCGAGCTCAGGACTGGGTCCGCTCGACCTCGGCCCGGATCGCCTCGAGCGTGGCCCGCATGCCGTCCCGGTTGGTCCTGCCCCGGGCCCAGCCCAGCAGGCCCCAGTAGAGCTTCATCGGCAGCGTGTCGGGAAGCCGGAAGTACTCGGTGACGTCGGACCCGCCGTCGGCACCTGCGATGCGGTAGCCCCAGGTGTTCATCACCCGGTCGCCCTGGACGACGTCGAACGAGAATTCGGTCCCCGGCACCGAGGCGGTCACCACACAGGTCGTCCAATAGGTCGGCCCCCTGCCGTTGCGCTTGACGTGGCCGCGGAACTTCGCCCCGACGGCCGGACCGGTCGCACCGTCCAGCCACTCCGCCTCGAAGGTCTCCGGGCTGTAGCTGCCGATCCGCGTGACATCGCTGAGCAGCTCCCACACCTGGTCCGGGGACGCGCTCATGTGGACGGTGACCGAGTCGTGCATGCGGCCACCCTAGGGGGCAGGATCGGCGAACGCGCCCGTCAGGGCAGCAGGTCGGCCACGTCGTTGCGCTCGGCCTCGAGCTCCTCGGTGGTGATCCGGATCCGCTCGGTAGCGAACTCGTCGTGACCGAGTCCCTCGACGACCGTCCAGCCCCCCTTGCCGTTGGCACGGACCGGGAACCCGAACTGGAGGCCCTGCGGCACGCCGTACTCACCCGAGGACACCACGGCCAGCGACGTCCAGTCGTCACCGACGGTGCCGTTGTGGATGGCGGCCACCGAGTCGATGGCGGCATTGGCGGCAGAGGCGGCCGAGGACAGGCCCCGGGCCTCGATGATGGCTGCACCGCGCTTCTGCACGGTGGTGAGGAAGTCGCCCTGCAGCCACGCCGTGTCCTCGATGACCTCGGCGGCCGGCTTGCCGTCGATGCGTGCGTTGGTGACGTCCGGAAACTGCGTGGCCGAATGGTTGCCCCAGATGGCCAGATTGGTGACCGAGGCGACCGGCACGCCGGCCTTCTGGGCCAGCTGGCTCTTGGCCCGGTTCTCGTCGAGGCGGGTCATGGCGAACCAGCGGTCGGCCGGGACCTCGGGTGCGTTCGACCGGGCGATCAGGCAGTTGGTGTTGCAGGGGTTGCCGACGACCAGCACCCGCACATCGGTGGCGGCGTTGTTGGCGATGGCCTGGCCCTGGGGACCGAAGATCCCGCCGTTGACCGTCAACAGGTCGCCCCGCTCCATGCCGGCCTTGCGGGGGATGGAACCGACCAGCAGCGCCCAGGACGTGCCGTCGAAGGCCGTGTTCAGGTCGGTGGTGGTGACGATGTCGCTGACCAGGGGGAACGCACAGTCGTCGATCTCCATGACCACGCCCTCGAGTGCCTTCATGCCCGGCTCGATCTCCAGGAGGCGCAGCACGACCGGCTGGTCGGGCCCGAAGAGGGCACCCGACCCGATGCGGAAGAGGAGGGCGTAGCCGATCTGGCCGGCGGCGCCGGTGACGGTGACGTGGATGGGTGGTTTGGCTGCCATGGGGCCGAGGCTACCGCTCCCCCTCGAGGCCGGTCGAACCGGCGGTCGGGTCGGTGCGGCCCGTGGGTGCTTACTAGCCTGTCCCCAGTGGACAGTCCCCTCGGTGTGCCGGTCGGCTTCGGAGTGGGCACCGGAGTCACCCGTGTGTCCGCCGTGCGCGACGACGCGCTCTGGGCCGAACATGCGGGGTTCTCGAGCATCTGGGTTTCCCAGATCCTGGGGATCGATCCGATCGTGGCCGTGGCCGCGGTCGCCACCGACGCACCGGGGCTCACCGGATTCGGGACCTCGGTGGTCCCGCTGGCCGGTCGCCATCCGCTGGCGCTGGCCGCCCAGGCCCGGACGGCCCAGGATGCTACCGACGGCCGGTTCACCCTGGGCGTGGGTCCGTCGCACGCCATGGTGACCGAAGGCTTCTACGGCGAGTCCTACGACCGCGCCTTCTCGCGTACGAAGGAGTTCCTGGAGGCACTCGTACCCCTCCTCCACGGCGAGGCCTGTGACGTCACCGGCGAGCAACTCGAGGCCCACGGCTGGCTCACCATCGAGGCCGATCCGGTCCCCCTGCTGCTGGCGGCGCTCGGACCGCGGATGCTCGACCTGGCCGGCCGGATGGCCGACGGGACGACGGTCGGATCGTGCGGCCCGACCACGATCTCGCGGTACATCGCGCCGGTCATCAGGGCGGCGGCCGACTCCGCCGGGCGCCCGACCCCCCGCATCCAGGCCATGGTGTCCGTCGCCGTGACCGACGACCCGGGCCGGATCCGCGCCGAGTCGGAGGCCGCCGACCAGCTCTACGCATCGCTGCCCAGCTATCGACGGGTCCTTGACCTGGAAGGTGTCGCCACCGGGGCCGACCTGGTCCTGGCCGGGTCGGTCGACCAGATCGCCGACGGACTGGCCGGCTACGTCGAGGCCGGGGCCACCGAACTCCGCATCACAGTCGCCACGTCGGACCCGGTCGCCGTCGACGCCACCCGGGTCGGCCTGTCCGGACTGCTCTCGGGGTGAACCGGCGGTCGGGCCCGGGCGGTCAGCCGGCCGCTCCCACCAGGTCACGGACGGCCAGCCCGCGTCGGGGGGCGACGATGCCGTCGATGAGCCCGTAGTCGACCGCCTCCTCGGGGGTCATGAAGTAGTCGCGATCGATGTCCGTGGCCACCTGCTCGACCGAGCGCCCGCTGTGGTGGGCGATGATCTCGGCCATGCGGTGGGTCAGGGCGAGGACCTCCCGGAGCTGGATCTCCAGTTCGCTCGGTGCCCCCCGGGTGCCCGCACTCCCCTGGTGGATCATATGATCCGGGCGTTGGGGAGGGCGAACCGCTTGCCGGCTGCCCCGCCGGCCAGGACCATGGCCGCCGCCGACATCCCCATGCCGACGCAGATGGTCGACACATCGGGTCGCACGTGCTGGATGACGTCGTAGATCGCCATGCCGGCGTAGGCCATGCCTCCCGGAGAGTTGATGTACAGCGAGATGTCCTTCTCGGGGTCCTGGGCCTCGAGGTAGAGCATCTGCGAGATGATCACATTGGCGATCTGGTCGTCGACCTCCTGGCCGAGGAAGACGATGCGCTCCCGCAGCAGCAGCGAGAAGATGTCGAAGGCGCGCTCGCCCCGGGCGGACTCCTCCAGCACGGTGGGGACGAGGGTGGTTCGTAGGGTCATCGGACTCCTCCCGAGAGGCACCGCACCGGCGTGTCCGGACGGCTACATCACCCATGATATCTCACGTTTGAGATATCATGGGTGGGATATCCTGCACAGGTCGACGACCGGCTGCGGTCGCGGCCCGACCCGGAGGGGATCTGATGAGCGACCGACGCCACGAGCCGGTGTTCCCGGGCTTCCGGGAGATGTCCGAGCGCCGTCACGCCCTGAGCGATGAGCTGGTCGAGCGCCGGCGGGCACTCGGGCTGTCCCAGACCCAGGTCGCCGCCAGGATGGGCACCTCCCAGTCCGCCGTCGCCCGGCTGGAGACCGGCTCGTCCGACGTCCTCCTGTCCACGGTCGACCGGTATGCGTCCGCCCTCGGATGGCGTCTCGACTGGTCCCTGACCGAGGAGCCCGGGCCGACGGCGGGACCGCGATGACGTGGCCCGGACCACCGTTGTCCCCTGCGGACGCACCGACGGCGTCCCTCGACGCCACGGAGTGGATGCGCCGCCAGCTCTTCGACCGACGGATCGTCATGGTGACCGGGTCGCTCGACGACCGGTGCGCCACCGAGGTCGGTGCCGCGCTGATGTCCCTCGACGCCGCCGGCGACGGACCGGTCGAGCTGCAGATCGACAGCGCGGAGGGGACCGTCGACGCCGGCCTGGCCGTCATGGACGTCATCGACCTGCTGGGTGTCCCCGTCCACGCCTGGTGCACCGGCCGTGCCGAGGGACCCGCGGTCGGCGTCCTCACCGTCAGCCACCGTCGCACGGCGTCCCCCCATGCCCGCATCCGGCTCACCGAGCCCCAGGTCGCCTTCGCCGGAGACGCGCGGAGCCTGGAGCAGCTGGCCGCCGAGCACCTCCGACGATGGTCCGCCTTCTGCGCCCGGATGGCGGAGGTGACCGGCCCGCCCGTCGACGTGGTACGCGCCGATGCGGCCCACGGCCGGTTCTTCTCCGCCGCCGAGGCCGTCGCCTACGGACTCGTGGACGACGTGGCCGCACCCGACGCACGCATCGCGCGGCTGCCCGGTCGACCGCTCGGATTCAACCCCCGGTAGCCCGGCTCGGTCGGAGGCGACGGGCGGGGCGCCCGACGGGAGGCGTCAGCCCCGGCCGAGCCCGAGTGCCGAGTAGATCTCGCGGGTCGCGCTGGAGCGATTGAGTGTGTAGAAGTGCAGCCCCGGCACGCCTGCCTCCAACAGCTCCTGGCACAGTTCGGTGGCACAGGCCACGCCTTCGCGACGGACCGACTCGGCCCCGCCCCGGGCGTCTGCCGCCTCGAGCCGGTCGACCATCCACACCGGCAGGGCGGCGCCCATGCGGGCCATGCGGGGCACCGAGGTCAGGCTGGTGACGGGCATGATCCCGGGCAGCACCGGCTTGGTCACGCCGCGGTCGGCCAGGTCGCTCACCAGCGCCGTGTAGTCGGACGCCTCGAAGAAGAACTGGGTCACGGCGAAGTCGGCCATGGCCAGCTTGGCCGCCAGATGATCGCGGTCGCTGGGCAGGTCGGCCGACAGCGGATGGCCCGTCGGCTGGGCGGCCACCCCGATGGAGAAGCCGCCGATCGCCCGGGCCAGCTCGACCAGCTCGGAGGCATGGGTCAGCTCACCCGTTCCGGCGTCGGGGTCCGTCGGCGGGTCGCCCCCCAGTGCCATCAGGTTCTCGATCCCGGCCCGACGCAGCTCGACCAGGATCTCGGCCAGCTCCAGACGGGTATGGGCCACGCAGATGAGGTGGGCCATGGGGACCAGGTTGGTGGTGCGCAGCATGCCCGTCACCAGGTCGACGGTCCGCCGCCGCGACTCCGCCCCACCCCGGTAGGTGACCGACACGAACGACGGGCCGAGCGGCTCCAGATCGCGCAACGTCGCCACCAGGGTCGCCTGTTCGGCATCGGTCTTCGGCGGGAAGAACTCGAAGGAGTACGTCTTGCCCTTGTCGAGCAGCTCGGCGATGCGGGTCATGGTCGGACCAGCCTACTTGCGGGCGGTCGCCCGAACCGAGGGCCGATGGTCCGGACGCATCGAGGCCCGGCTCCGGACGACGGCCCCGGGGCCGTCGTCCCGCAGACTCCCGCTCGACGGCTCAGCGGGTGGTGCGGTTCGGGGCGACGTGGGCCTGGAGCCGGGCCAACGCGGCCTGGAGCTCGGCGTCACGGTCGCGATGGGCCTGGTCGGCCTGGGCGAGCTGGACCCCGGTCGGCGCCGCCGCCCCGTGCCGGAGCAGCCGGTCGGCCTCGATGGCGAAGGCCAGGCCCCGCAGGGCGCCGGCCGCCGTGGTGGCCGAGCCACCGGCCGACGGGTCCGGCGCGGTCGACCCGGCCCGGTCGAGGGCGGCCGAGGCCCGCTCGACCTGGACGGCGACCGCGCCACGCAGCTCGGGGTCCTCGGCCACCGCCGACGGCGACAGCAGTGCCTCGCGGGCCAGTCGGGCGTCGGTCAACGCCGGCACGGTCCGCCGACGCCAGGCGCCTTCGGCCGCCTTCCGGTTGCGGGACACCAGGAGGAGGATCACGCCGATGATGGCGAGCACCAGGACCACCACGAGGGCGATGAGTCCCCAGGGCGTCGTCGACGAGGTGGTCGTCGTCGGTGCGGTGGTCGTGGTGGTGGTCGTCGGGTGGGTGGTCGTGGTCGTCGTGGGCGCGGTGGTCGTGGTGGTCGTCGGCACCGTGGTGGTGGTCGCCGGCAGGGTCGTCGTGGGCGCCACCGTCGTCGTTGACTCGGGCACGGTGGTCGTGGTGGTGTCCACCAGCACGATGGGCGCACCCACCGGCGTCGTCGCGCCCGCCGGGGCGGTCACGCACATCAGTGCCGCCGTCGACACCGCCGCACAGGCGGCGGCCCGCCCGGCCCGGCGGCCGACGTTCACGAGTCGGTCCGGCCGTAGTCGTCCTCGAGCCGGACGATGTCGTCCTCGCCGAAGTAGTCCCCGTGCTGGACCTCGACGAAGACCACCGGCGCGTGCGAGGCGTTCTCGATCCGGTGGTCGGTACCCACCGGGACGTCGATCGCGTCGCCCGCGGAGACCTCGTGCTGCACGCCGTCCAGGGTGACCACCGCGGTCCCGTGGACGATGAACCAGTGCTCCGAGCGCCGTGCGTGGCGCTGGTAGCTCAGGCGCTTGCCGGGGAGCACCTCGATGCGCTTGACCTTGAAGGTGGCGTCGTCGTCCAGGACGGTGTACCCGCCCCACGGGCGCTGGTCGGTCTCCTGGCCGGCGGCGTTGTGCGTGGGGCCGCTCATGATGCACGCTCGGCGGCCCGCACGGCGTTCCGCAGCAACATGGCCCGGGTCATGGGCCCCACCCCGCCGATGCGCGGGGTGATCCACCCGGCGACCTCGGCCACGCCTTCGTCGACATCGGACAAGAGCTTCCTGCCTTCCCACGAGGTTCCCGCGCCCACGACAGCTGCCCCTGGCTTGATCATGTCTGGAGTCACCAGTCCCGCCCGTCCCGCGGCGGCGACGACCACGTCACCCTGGCGGACGAGCGCGGACAGGTCCTCCACGCCCGTGTGCACCACGGTGACCGCAGCATTACATCCGGGCCGCTTCATGGCCAGGAGCAGGGCGAGCGGCCGGCCGATGGTGAGCCCACGACCGATGACCACGACGTGCTTCCCCTCGACGGGGACGTCGTTGGCGTGCAGCAGCTCGACGATGCCCGCCGGCGTGCAGGGCAGCGGGCCCGGTGCCCCCATGACCAGTCGGCCGAGGTTGACCGGGTGCAGGCCGTCCACGTCCTTCTCCGGGTCGACGGCCAGGAGGGTCCGCTCCTCGTCCAGTCCGGCCGGCAGCGGGAGCTGCACCAGGTAGGCGTGCACGGTCGGATCGGCGTTGAACCGGGCGATGACGGCGTCGAGCTCCTCCTGGGGCACGTCGGCCGGCAGGTGCTGATGGACCGAGGTGATCCCGACCTCGTCACAGTCGGCGTGCTTCATGGCCACGTAGCGCTCGCTCGGACCGTCGTCACCGACCAGCACCGTCCCGAGGCCCACGGTGACGCCGGCGCCCCTCAGCCGGGCCACCCGGTCGGTCACCTCGCCGCGGATCCGGGCGGCCAGCAGCTCACCGTCGAGCAGGATCGCGGTCATCGCTCCGTCCTCACTGCGTGTGCTCCGTGCGGGGTGTCCATGCTCCAGGTGCTCCATGTCACGTCGTCGATGGGAAGTCCGTCGGCGGCCCGGCCGATCGGTCCGGCTCAGTGCCGGAAATGTCGCTCGCCGCCTGCCATGACCATAGCGATCCCGGCCTCGTCGGCTGCTGCAATCACCACATCGTCCTTGATGGACCCGCCCGGCTGGACGACGGCCGACACGCCGGCGTCGGCCAGGACGAGCATCCCGTCCGGAAAGGGGAAGAAGGCGTCTGACGCCGCCGCCCCGCCGCGGGCCCGCTCGCCGGCCTTGCCGACGGCGATCTCCGCCGCCACCACCCGGGACTGCTGGCCGGCGCCGATACCCACCGCCTGGGTGCCGGTCACGATGGCGATGGCGTTCGACGTGGTCCGGGCGCACACCTTCCAGGCCACCTTCAGGTCCCGCCACTCCTCGTCGGAGGGCTGGCGCCGGGTCACGACCTCCCATGTCGAGGGGTCCACCAGGAACCGGTCGGCGTCCTGGACGAGCACGCTGGCTCCGAGGAACCGGTACTGGCGGACCAGCGGCTCGGGGGTCGGGGCCGACAGCAGTCGGGTCGCCTTCCGCTTGGACGACAGCTGCTCGAGGGCGTCGTCGTCATAGGCCGGGGCGATGATCACGTCCGCCTGCGGGCCCTCCTTGATGGCCTCGGCCACGGCCAGGGTGACCCGGCCGCCGATGGCGACGATGCCGCCGAAGGCCGACTGCTCGTCACAGGCGAGGGCCAGTTGGTAGGCGCGTACCAGGTCGGCGTCGAGGGCTGCACCGCACGGGTTGGCGTGCTTGATGATGGCGACGGCCTGCTCGGAGGGTCCCGACGGGAGCTCGTGCACCAGGCGCCAGGCGGCGTCGGCATCGAACACGTTGAGGTAGGAGAGCTCCTTCCCGCCGTGCTGGACCACGTCGTCCCACCACGAGTGCTGACCGGCGATCCGGTAGCGGGCACCGTGCTGATGGGGGTTCTCGCCGTAGCGGAGCGATCCGGCCCGCTCCAGCGTCAGGTGGATCGAGGCGGGCAGCAGGGTGGCCACCTCGAGGTCGGTGGCGTCCGGGTCGCCCCCGTCGGCCAGCGACTCGTACTCTCGCTCGTCGAGCCACTCGACGATGGCCGCGTCGTAGCCGGCCGTGTGGGCGAAGGCCTGGCGGGCCAGGCGACGGCGCGAGTCGAGCGAGATGGACCCGTCGGTGCGCAGTTCCTCCAGCACCGACGGGTAGTCCGCGGGATCGACCACCACGGCGACATGGTCGTGGTTCTTGGCCGCGGCCCGCACCATGGTGGGGCCGCCGACGTCGATGAGCTCGATCGACGGATCCGAGGAGAATGGATAGAGGTTGCACACGACGAGGTCGATGAGGCCGATGCCGAGACGGTCGAGGGCATCGAGGTGGTCGGGCTTGGACCGGTCGGCGAGGATCCCACCGTGGATGACCGGGTGCAGGGTCTTGACCCGGCCGCCCAGCATCTCGGGGGCCCCGGTGAGGTCGGCCACCTCCACGTGGTCGATCCCGGCCGCGGTCAGGGCGGCCGAGGTGCCACCGCTCGAGATCAGCTCCCATCCGAGGGCGGACAGCCCGCGGGCGAACTCCTCGATGCCGGACTTGTCGTAGACGGACAGCAGTGCCTTCATTCGGTGGTCTCCTCCGTTGCGTGGGGCTCGGGTGACGGTCCCCCACCCACGGCCTGGGACGCCAGGTCGTCGATGAAGGCACGGATGGTGGCCGGATAGAGCGTGCGCTCCACCGCCTTGATGCGTTCGTGCAGGGTCGCCTCGGTGTCGTCCGCCAGGATGGCCACCTTGGCCTGGGCCAGGATCGGCCCGGTGTCCATCTCCAGCAGCGCGACGTGGACCGTCGTCCCGGTCTCGGGGAGGCCGGCGGCCAGTGCGTCGTGCACGGCGTGCCACCCGGGGAACTCCGGCAGCAGGGCCGGGTGGGTGTTGAGGATCCGACCCGGGAAGGCGTCGTGGACGGGCTGGGCCAGCACGGTGCCGAACCCGGCCATCACCACGACGTCGACAGCGGCGCCGACCAGGACGTCGGTCACGGCGCGGGTGTAGCCCGTCCGGTCGAAGTCGGGGGCGAAACCGCCGAAGTCGGCCCGGTCCACCAGCACGGCCGGAACGTCGACGCCCGCGGCCACCTCGAGCGCCCGGCACGGTCGGTCGGCTGCGACGAGCCCGACGGGCAGGTCGGTGGCGAGGATCGCCTCCAGGATGGTGCCGCTGCCCGAGGCCAGGACGCCGATCCGGACGGGTGTCCGCTCGGCGTCTGGTGTCGGTCCGGGGGCCACGGGCGCACGCTACCAGCGCCCCGCGAGACGGGTTCCTGGCCGGAGCGTCCCGACGGCGTCCCCGGGGTCGGGTCCGGGCGCGAGGTGCCCGGGTGATACCGCCCGTTCGGCCTGCCCACCGAATCGGGCCAGGTATCGCCCGGTCCCCCCTGCCCAGGGGAAGCCCCTCGCGACTGGTTCATCGGCGCGGGTCGACGACAACCGAAGCGATCGGGCCACCCTGAACCGAGATTGCAACCAACACCGGTGCCCCTGTGGGGATCCCGGTCCCGTACGCGCCGGGCGGCCCCGTGGTGGGGAACCGCGTCTGTCCCCGTCCGGTCAGAAGGCGAGCAGTGCGTCCTCGTCGAACGCCTCGAGCGACGGCAGGACGAGATCGCAGAAGCCCCAGCGCGGGGACGCCAGGGCGGCGGGCTCGGGAACGGCCACCACCCGCATCCTGGCCGCCTTGGCCGAGATGGCACCGTTGAACGAGTCCTCGAAGGCCAGGCACGACATCGGGTCCACCCCGAGCTTGGCCGCGGTCGACAGGTAGGCCCCGGGGTGGGGCTTGCCGAGCGGCTCCCACTCGGCGGAGTGCCACGCCGCCATGGACGACGTGATGCCGAGCTTGTCCAAGGCCGCTTCGATCACCTGTGCGTAGGAGCCCGAGCAGACGGCCATCGGGATGGCGCGGGACCGACAGAGGTCGATCACGTCGAGCGCCCCGGGCATGGGGACGCCCTCGGACTCGATGAGCCCGGCCACCCGGGCGGTCACGGCACGCTCCACCTCGGCGGGCGACATCCCCTCCCACGGGAACCGGTCCCACCAGTGGCGCACGGCGTCGTCGATCCGCAGGCCCATGGTCTGGCGGACGTCGAACTCGGTGAGCTCGAGTCCGACGGTGCCGAAAACCTCGATCTCGGCACGGCGCCAGAACGGCTCCGAGTCGATCAGCAGCCCGTCGAGGTCGAACACCACCGCGCCCACCGGGTGCCCGGCGAGGGCATCCGCCGACGGGACGCCGGCGGACGGGTACCGGGCGTCCCGAGCCGTGCTCAGCCCAGCTTCCGGACGACGTCGACCATGGCCTCGCCGGCCTCGGTCGGATTGAGGGCGACGGTGACCCCGGCGCCTGCGAGGGCGTCCATCTTGGCCTGGGCGGTGCCCTTGGAACCCGAGATGATGGCACCGGCGTGGCCCATCTTGCGTCCTGGCGGCGCGGTCACCCCGGCCACGTAGGACACGACCGGCTTGGTGACCGACGAGGCGATGAATTCGGCGGCCTCCTCCTCGGCCGATCCGCCGATCTCGCCGATCATCATGACGGCCCGGGTGTCCGGGTCGGCCTCGAAGGCGGCCAGGCAGTCGATGAAGCTGGTCCCCGGGACCGGGTCGCCACCGATGCCCACGCAGGTGGTCTGGCCCACCCCCTGCTGGCTGAGCTCGTGCAGCGCCTGGTAGGTGAGGGTGCCTGATCGGCTGACGATGCCCACCGGACCTCCCGCCATGGCGATGTCGCCCGACGTGATCCCGATGTTGCACTTGCCGGGCGAGATGATGCCCGGGCAGTTCGGTCCGAGCAGCCGGGTGCCGGGGAAGTCGCGCACCAGGCGGTTGTAGGCGAGGGCCTCGTCCTGGGCCGGGATCCCCTCGGTGATGCACACCACGAAGGGCACGCCGGCCGCCGCCGCCTCGACGATGGCGTCCGCCGCGAACTTGGGTGGCACCGAGATGAACGAGGCGTTCGCACCGGTCGCCTCGACGGCCTCGGCCACCGTGGCGTACACCGGGATGCCCTCGATCTCCTCCCCACCCCGGTTGGGATTGGTGCCGGCCACCACCTGGGTGCCGTAGGCCCGGTTGCGGAGGCCGTGGTAGAGGCCCTGGCTGGTGGGGCTGATGCCCTGCACCACGACCTTGGTGTTCTCGTCTACGAAGATGCTCACGACTGGCCTCCAGCAAGGGCGACCGCCCGGCGGGCGGCATCGAGCATGGTCAGCTCGGCGACCAGGCGTTCGGACAGGTGGTCGGCCAGGATCTCCCGACCGGCAACGGCATTGGTGCCATCGAGCCGGAGCACGATGGGCGAACTGATCTCCACCCGGTCGAGGGCCTCGAGCACGCCCTTGGCCACCTCGTCCACGCGTGTGATGCCGCCGAAGATGTTGACGAAGATCGACTTCACGGCCGGGTCCGAGTTGATGACCTCGAGCGCGGCCGCCATCACATCGGCATTGGCGCCGCCGCCGATGTCGAGGAAGTTGGCCGCCGACCCGCCGCACTGGTTGACCACGTCGAGCGTGCTCATGGCCAGCCCGGCGCCGTTGGCGATGATGCCCACCGATCCGGACAGTCCGATGTAGTTGAGGCCGCGCTCCTTGGCCCGGGTCTCGCGCTCGTCCTCCACGTCACTGCCGGCGAAGTCGTCCCACTCGGGATGGCGGTAGGCGGCATTGTCGTCGAGGGTGACCTTGGCGTCGAGGGCGTGCACCCGTCCCTCGGGTGTGAGGATCAGCGGGTTGATCTCGGCGAGGTCGCAGTCGCCCTCGGTGTAGCAGGCATACAGCTTGACCAGCAGCTCGGCCGCCTGCTCCCGGGCCTCCTCGTCGAGATTTGCGCGGGCCACCCACTCGGTGGCCGCCTCCGCCGTCAGCCCGTCGACCGGGTCGATGTGGAGGATGGCGATGGCGTCGGGGTTGGTGACCGCCACCTCCTCGATCTCCACGCCGCCCTCGGCCGACAGCATCCCGAGGTGCTTCTTGGCACTCCGGTCGAGCGTGAAGCTGGCGTAGTACTCCTTGGCGATGTCCGAGGCGTGCTCGACCCACAGCCGCTTCACCACATGTCCCTTGATGTCCAGGCCGAGGATGTTTCCGGCGTGCAGCCGGACCTCGTCGACGTCGTTGGCCAGCTTGACGCCGCCCGCCTTGCCACGTCCCCCCACCTTGACCTGTGCCTTGACGACGACCGGGTAGCCCGACTCCTCCGCCTGGGCCACGGCCTGGTCGACGGTGTCGGCAACCCCTCCCTTGGAGATGGGGATGCCGAACCGGGCGAAGTACTGCTTACCCTGGTATTCGAAGAGATCCACCGGATCCGTTCCTCTCTGCCTGCTCGGCTGGTTCGTGTAGTGACTGCGACTGCGGACTGGCACTGCTGGTGCTTCGAACTGCTCGGGCCCGGACTGTGGTCGACGACGGGCCGCTCACCGGGTCGGTGCCCCTGGCGTGTCGGGGTCGGGCGTGCGGAGCGACCAGCGGCCCGGACGGGTTCAGGCGCTCTCGCCATCCTCCCGTTCGTCGAGCGCCTCGCCGAGCCACTTGCCGATGGCTGGGAGCGGAGCGCCGGGGGTGAAGACCTCGGCGACGCCCATCTCCTTCAGCACCGGGATGTCGGCTTCGGGGATGATCCCGCCCACCAGCACCAGGACATCGTCGCGTCCCTGCTTCTGCAGACCGTCGATCACCCGGGGGACGAGGGTCAGGTGGGCACCCGAGAGCAGGGACAGCCCGACGGCGTCGGCGTCCTCCTGGACCACCGCCTGGACGACCTGGTCGGCCGTCTGATGGAGGCCGGTGTAGATGACCTCGAAGCCGGCGTCGCGCAGGGCCCGGGCGATCACTTTCGCGCCGCGATCGTGCCCGTCCAGACCGGGTTTGGCGACTACCACTCGATAGGGGCGCTTCACGGCGGCAGATACTAGGCGCTGACAGACCGTCAGGCCCATCCTGGACCGGACCGGTCTCGACCCGGGCATCGGATCGTCCACCCCCGGCGTGTCCAGGACCTAGCCTGTGGGTGCCCCTCCTCCCGACCGGGAGGCCGCCCGCACGAGAGCACGGGGGCCGACCCGACCATGCACGAGGACCAATTGACCACTCCGGCCGAGGCTGTGGACAGACCCGACGAACAGCCCACCGCGGCTACCGGGAGACCGGAGTCGCTCGCGCACGGACTGGTCCGACTCGCCCGACCTCGGCAATGGGTCAAGAACCTCCTGGTGTTCGTGGCCCCGGGTGCGGCAGGGATCCTCCTCCACTCCGGTGTGCTCTGGCACGCGGCCGCCGCCTTCGGGATCTTCTGCGTGGCGGCCACCGGCACCTACTACCTCAACGACTCGATCGATGCCGCAGCCGATCGCCTGCACCCCACCAAGCGCAGCCGGCCGGTGGCCGCCGGGGTCGTCCCCGCACCGCTCGCCATCGGCATCGGGGTGACGCTGCTGGTGGCCTCGGTCGCCCTGGCGGTGTGGCTGGCCGGCTGGCACCTCGGCGGGGTCATGGGTGCCTACGCGGCCGTGCAGCTGGCCTACTCGTTCGGGCTGAAGAACGAGCCGATCCTGGATCTGGCCTGCGTCAGTGCAGGGTTCATCCTGCGGGCGGTGGCCGGTGGCGTGGCCACGTCGGTCGCCCTGTCCAACTGGTTCCTGATCGTGGTGTCCTTCGGGTCGCTGCTGGTGGTGACCGGGAAGCGGTCGGGCGAGAAGAAGCTGCTGGCCGAGGGCGACACCGACGACGCCGGCATCCGTCAGACGCTCGGGCTCTACACCCCGTCGTTCCTCCGCACGGTGCGGACCCTCTCGGCCGCCGTCACCGTCAGCGCGTACTGCCTGTGGGCCTTCGAGCGGGCGACCCAGGTGCACCCCGGTCACGACCCGATCTGGTTCCAGCTGACCATCATCCCCTTCGTGATCGCGCTCCTGCACGTGCTCCGACTGCTCGACTCGGGAGCCGGCGCCGCGCCCGAGGAGCTCGCGCTGCGTGATCACCGACTCCAGATCTACGGGGTGTGCTGGATCGCCCTGTTCGCCGTGGGGGCGTACGTCTCGTGAGCAGGCCACGCACCCGACGCGAACTGCTCACGGGATGGGGACGGACGGCGGCGACGGCGGCCGACGTCGTCCACGCCGTGCACCCGTCCGTGGTCGACGAGGCCATGGCCGCTGCCACGGCCGACACCCGCCCCGAGCGCGGCCTGGTCGCCCGGGGCATGGGGCGCAGCTACGGCGATGCCGCCCAGAACGCCGGGGGCACCGTCGTCGACGCCACGTGGCTCGACGGGATCCAGTCGGTGGACCTGGACACCGGACAGGTGACGGTCGGGGGCGGCGTCAGCCTCCAGACCCTGATGGAGCGGTTCGTACCGCTCGGGTGGTTCGTGCCGGTCACGCCGGGCACACGGCTGGTGTCCGTGGGCGGTGCGATCGCCGCCGACATCCACGGCAAGAATCACCACGTGGACGGGAGCTTCTGCTCCCACGTGGTGTCGATGACCCTGGTCACCCCGGTCGGGACCCACGTGATCGGGCCGGACCGCGACCCCGACCTCTTCTGGGCCACCGCCGGCGGAATGGGCCTGACCGGCATCGTCACCGAGGCGACCCTCCAGATGATCCCCGTCGAGACGAGCTACATGCTGGTCGACACCGAGCGGGCCGTGGACCTGGACGACGTGATGGACAAGATGCTGACCGGCGACGCGGCCTACCGCTACTCGGTCGCCTGGATCGACTGCCAGTCGACCGGGAGCCGCCTCGGGCGCTCCGTGCTCACCCGGGGCGACCATGCCCGGCTGGCCGACCTGCCGGTCCGGCTGGCCTCCGATCCCGACCGGGCCCGCATCTTCGCCCCCCGGCAGCTGGCGCGGGTGCCCGTGACGCCCCCGAGTGGCCTGCTCAACCCGCTCACCGTCGGGGTGTTCAACGAGTTCTGGTTCCGCAAGGCCCCCAAGCGCCAGATCGGCAAGCCGCACCACATGGCCGGGTTCTTCCACCCCCTCGACGGCGTGGGCGAGTGGAACCGCCTCTACGGCGGCCGTGGCTTCCTCCAGTACCAGTTCGTCGTGCCCGACGCCGCCGGCGAGACGGTGCGCAGGATCATCGAACGGCTCACCGAGTTGCGCCTGGCCTCGTTCCTGGCCGTGCTTAAGCGCTTCGGACCCGGCGACCCGGGCCCGCTCTCGTTCCCCATGCCCGGCTGGACCCTGGCGCTCGACCTGCCCGTCGGGCACCCTGCCCTCGACCGGCTCCTCGACGACCTCGACGAGGAGGTGCTGGCCGCCGCCGGCCGCATCTACCTGGCCAAGGACTCGCGGCTGGCTCCCGACACGTTCCGGGCCATGTACCCGAGCGTCGACCGGTTCCAGGAGGTCCGGGCCAGGGTCGACCCCGACGGCATCCTGCGCTCCGACCTGGGGCGCCGGCTCGGCCTGTGCTCGGACGTCGTCCCCCTCCCCGTCACCTCCCCCCACCAGTCCCAAGG
>Ga0075520_1000236_pt1 | contig 22534 bp, 22 predicted proteins | sample NGEPerB_FD_75100 | JGI IMG/M metagenome (GOLD analysis project Ga0075520, IMG submission 75100) | Arctic peat soil microbial communities from the Barrow Environmental Observatory site, Barrow, Alaska, USA - NGEE PermafrostAB12-B | ecosystem: Environmental > Terrestrial > Soil > Wetlands > Peat ... | reverse complement strand
GTGCCGTCGACGTTGCCGGTGCCGACGAGGTTGTCCACCTGGTCCGGAAAGCGGTTGCGGGTCACGGAGCGCAGCACGCCGGCCACCAGCGCGTGCGTGACCGGGCCGGTCGCGAGCTTGCCGTGCAGCGAGAGGTCGAGCGCATCGGTGCGGCGGTGCTCGCCGTCGCTGCGGAAGTCGTAGAGGTCGAAGCTGCCGTTGGCGCAGTAGCGGTCGGGCAGGTACGGGCCGTCGGGGTTGGTGGCGCCGCAACCGAACGGAAAGGCGACGCGGTCGTCGGTGCGCAGCTCCTGCGAGCCGCCATGCGCGACGATGCTCCAGTCGGCGCCGAGCTTCTGCGTCACGCGCAGCGACGCGGTCGTCGCATCGAACACAACGGGCAGCGACCACGGCTGGTTGTTGAGGTTGATGCGCGGGTTCGCCACCGCGGGGACGCTGTTGCCGAGCAGGCTGAAGGCCGGCACGCTGGGCTGCGAGCGGTGGCTCTGCTCGATCTCGGCCTCGATGAGCGTCGAGCCGCCGAACCGCCAGTCGCCGGCGAGCGCGAAGAGGTTGCGGTTGCCTTCGGCGTCATGCTGGATCGGGTCGATGTGCTCGGCCGCGGCGTTCAGGCGCAGGCCGAAGGCGTTGCTTTCGCCGAAGCGGCGGCTGATGTCGATGCTGCCGAGCACGTTGCCGCGCTCGCGGTACTGCACGAATGCCGAGCTCAGCGGCTGCTCGAGCGGGCGCTTGACGATCAGGTCGACCAAGCCGCCCGGCGCGCTGGTGCCGGCCTGCATGCCGCTCAGGCCCTTCAGCACATCGACGCGCGACTTGTTGTCGAGCGGGATCGAGGTCTCGGCGTTGATCGGCAGCCCGTCGCGCCGGAAGTTGAAGCGGTTGTCGATGGTGTAGCCGCGCACGGTGAGGTAGTCGATGTAGCCCTCGGTGTCGTACGACTCGGTCACCGAAGGATCGAAGCGCACGAGGTCGGCGATGCGCGTCGAGCCGGCGTCGCGCATCTGCGCCTGGTCGACGACGGTGGCCTGCAGCGGCGCACGCGAGAGGGGGGTGTCGTCCCAGCCGGCGATGCTGGCGGTGGGCGGCGATTTGCCGGTGACGACGACGGGGTCGAGCGTCGTCGACTGCGCGTGGGCCGCGCCTGCGGTCAGCGCGAGTGCGAGTGCGGAAGCGAGTGCGTTGATCGATGTGGAATGAGCCATCGTGTGCGATGGCAGAGCTCTGGGCCGATGGCCGGCCGCGGCGGCCGATTCAGCTTGCTTCCCTGCGCGAGGATTACCTCAATCAGGTTCAAAGGGACTTTCTCAGTCGAACCTCGGCGAGCCGATGTCCAACACCCCTAGCGAATGCGCGCCGGCCATGGGCCGGTGCGCGAGCGGATTATGCAAGCTTTCCGCTAGCTCTTCGAAGCCCCTTCCGGCGAGACGCCGAGCAGCCGGTGCAGCTTCGGGCTTGTCGTCGTGTAGAGCAGCGGCTCGGCGCGGTCGGGCCGCACGCGGTCGGCGATGGCGTAGGCGGCGAGCGTCGCCTCGTGGAAGCCCGAGACGATCAGCTTGCGCTTGCCCGGGTAGAGATTGATGTCGCCGACGGCGAAGATGCCGCGCGTCGAGGTCTCGAAGCGATGCGTGTCGACGACCACCTGTTTTCTGTCGAGCGCGATGCCCCAATCGGCGATCGGCCCGAGCTTCGGGCTCCAGCCGAGGCGCACCCAGAGCAGGTCGAGCGGGAGCGTTTGTGCGGAGCCGTCGTTGCAGTCGACGACGAGGCCGGTGAGGCGTTCGGCATGCTCGGTGAATGCGCTGGCTTGGCCGGCGACGAAGCCGATGCGGCCTTCGCTGCGCGCGACGATGAGCCGGGCGAGCTGCGCGTCGGCGGCGTCGAAGTCGTCGCGGCGATGCAGCAGCGTCACGCTGACCGCCCCTTGGGTGACGGCGTCGAGTGCGGCCGCAACGGCCTCCGCGCCGCCGCCGGCAACGACCACGCGTTGCCCCGCGGCTGGCGTGTCTTCATGGTGCCGGTAGGAGACCTGCAGGCCGCGCCAGCGGTCCAGCCCGTCGACCTTCAGCCGCGTCGGCTGGAACGCGCCCACGCCGCCGGCGATGACGATCGCCTTCGCGACGAAGCGCTGGCCGGCATCGGTCGCGACGTCGAAGCGGCCATCCGGGCGCGTCGTTACCTCGCTGACCTGTTGGCCGAGATGAAAGCCCGCCGCGAATGGCGCGATCTGCTTCTGCAGCCGCTCGACCAGCTCGCGCCCGGTGCAGTAGGGCAGGGCCGGGATGTCGTAGATGGGTTTGTCGGCGTAGAGCTCGAGGCACTGGCCGCCCGCGTGCGGCAACGCATCGACGACGTGCGCGCCGATCTCCAGCAGGCCGAGCTCGAAGACCTGGAACAGGCCGACCGGGCCGGCGCCGACGATCAGGGCGTCGGTCTCGATCGGCGCTGTTGCCGGCGTGAGATGTGACGTGGCATGCGGCGTTGCATCGAGCGGCTCGGCCATGGCGCGCCGCCGATGGGATCAGCGGACCAGCTCGTCGAGCTTGCCGGTGCGGTCTTTCCACTCGTCGGCATCGGGCAGCGCGGCCTTGCGCCGCGTGATCGCGGGCCAGCCCTTCGCGAGCTCGGCGTTGAGCTTGGTCATGTGCTGCTGGTCGCCCGGCACGTCTTCTTCCGGAACGATGGCGTTGACCGGGCACTCGGGAATGCAGACAGCGCAGTCGATGCACTCGTCTGGGTCGATCGTCAGGAAGTTCGGGCCTTCGCGAAAGCAATCGACGGGGCATACGTCGACGCAGTCGGTGTACTTGCAGCGGATGCAGGATTCGAGAACGACGTGAGTCATGGCGCGGGAGTTGGGGCGGCGCGGCCCGACCCGGCGGCGCGACGAAAGTCAGAGCGAAAGGCGAATTTTACGACCTTGCCGTCGCGCGCACGGGCGACGCGGGCACTGCAGGGGCGCGTGCGCTCAGCGCCCGCGCGCCGACGCCGACCGTGACGATCGTCGGCCGCCCGGCATGCAGCAGCGCCGCTTCGCCGAGCGTGGCGACCGTGTGGTCGCTGGCGAGCTGGTCGGGCCAGCCGGCGCGCGAGACGGCGAGGGCGAGCGTGTCGGCGGGCCAGCCGGCGGCCACGAGGCGGCGGCCGAGCGCGCCGAGCTGCTTGCCGGCCATGTAGAAGACTTCGGTGTCGGCGTGGCGGCCGGCGACGAGGCCGGTGTCGTGCGTCATCGCCGTCGTCAGGCTGACGCTGCGGCCGGTGCCGCGCCGGGTCAGCGGCCGCTGCGTCGCCGCCGCTGCGGCCATCGCGGCCGAGACGCCGGGAACGACTTCGCAGGCGATGCCGGCCGCGGCCAGCGCCTCGAGCTCTTCTTCGAGCCGGCCGAACAGGCTCGGATCGCCGCCCTTGAGCCGCACCACGACCTTCGATTCGCCGGCGTGCTTGACGAGCAGCGCATTGATCGTCGCCTGGCCGGCGCTGCCCTGCTCGCCGCGCGCGCCGTGGGCGACGCCGCGAAAGCCGCGCTTGCCCACGTCGATCCAGCGCGCGTCGGGCGCGAGCTCGCGTAGCGCCGGGTCGGCGAGCGAATCGAAGAGGACGACGTCGGCCTCGCGCAGGCGCGCCGCGCCGCGCAGGGTGATGAGATCGGCTTGTCCGGGACCGGCGCCGATGAAGACGACGCGGCCGCGCGCTCCGGTGCTCATGTGCTTGCCGCGCTCGCGTTGTCGCGCGCGAAGTGCGGCACGCGCTGGTGCGCATCGGCCTGGTAGAAGGCGGGGATCAGGCGCAGCATCCGGTTCGCCACGTCGATGCTTTCGCCGGCGCGCAGCACGACCGCGTCGAAGCCGGTGCGGTACAGCTGCGCGGCCATGTCGGGAATGACATCGCCGATGGCGCGCAGCTCGCCGCCGAAGCGGTGGCGCGTGCGCAGCAGGCGGCCCTGGCTGTAGGCGCGGCCGTCGGTCCACTTCGGAAACTGCAGTGCGATGCGCGCAAGCCGCGGCAGGTCGGGCACGAGCGCGCCGACCGCGAGGTCGTTCGGGAACGCGACGCCGACGCGCAGGCCGTCGGGCCACTGAGCGCGCACCTCGAGCCATTGCTGCCAGCCGAGCAGCAGGTCGGCCGCCGGCAAGATCGCCTGCTCGGCGGCGACGACCGGAAACGGATCGTCGGCCGCGGTCAGGAACTGCAGGGCCGGCGGACTCATGCGGCAACGGCCGGCTCGGCGACCGCGCGACGCGCGCCGTTGGCGGCCTGCTTGAACGGGTCGACGCCGACGCGTTTGAAGGTGTCGATGAAGCGCTCGGCGCTGCTGCTGCGCTGGCCGAGGTAGGTGTCGATCAGGGTCTCGATCACGTCGGGCACCTCGCTGTCGCGAAAGGCCGGGCCGAGTACGCGGCCGGGAACGGCTGGGCCGTTGCCTGCCGCGCCGTCGGAGCCGCCGAGGGTGATCTGGTACCACTCCTCGCCGTCCTTGTCGACGCCGAGCACGCCGATGTGGCCGCTGTGGTGGTGGCCGCAGGAGTTGATGCAGCCGCTGATGTTGAGGGCGATGTCGCCGATGTCGTGCAGCTCGTCGAGGTCTTCGAAGCGCTCGGCGATGTGCGCCGAGACCGGGATCGAGCGCGCGTTGGCGAGCGAGCAGACGTCGCCGCCGGGGCAGCAGATCATGTCGGTCAGGAGGCCGATGTTGGGCGTGGCGAAGCTGGCGGCGCGCGCTTCGAGCCAGAGCGCGTGCAGGTCGGCCTCGCGCACCCACGGCAGCACGAGATTTTGCTGGTGCGTGACGCGTAGCTCGCCGGCGCTGTAGCGGTCGGCTAGGTCGGCGGCGGCTTCCATCTGCAGGTCGGTCACGTCGCCCGGCGCCTGGCCGGCGCGCTTGAGCGAGAGCGTGACAGCGCAATGGCCGGCGAGCCGGTGGCCACGCACGTTGCGCTCGGCCCAGCGCTGAAAGGCGGGTGGCACGTCGAGCAGGGGCGCGGCGGCGGATTCGTCGCGCACGCCTTCGGGCGAGCCGAAGAACGACGAGACGCGGTCGAGCTCGGCCTGGGTGATGAGCGGCGCGACGCCGTCGCCGTCGTTCGCCAGGATGGCGGCGAATTCTTCTTCGACGTCGAGCGCGAACTTCGGCCCGAGCGCCTTGACCAGCACCTTGATGCGCGCCTTCCAGATGTTGTCGCGCCGCCCGTACTCGTTGTAGACGCGCAGGATCGCTTCGAGATACGCGAGCAGCTGCGGCCACGGCAGGAACTCGCGCACGATGGTGCCGATGATCGGCGTGCGGCCCATGCCGCCGCCGGCCCGCACCTGGAAGCCGAGCTCGCCCGCGTCGTTGCGCAGCAGCTGAAGGCCGACGTCGTACCAAGCGGTGGCGGCGCGGTCTTCGAGCGAGCCGTTGACGGCGATCTTGAACTTGCGCGGCAGGGCGGCGAACTCGGGGTGCAGGCTCGACCACTGCCGCATGATTTCGCAGAACGGGCGCGGATCGGCGATCTCGTCGGGGGCGACGCCGGCGAAGGCGTCGGCGGTGATGTTGCGGATGCAGTTGCCGCAGGTCTGGATGCCGTGCATGGCGACTTCGGCGAGCTCGTCCATCACGTCGGCCGAGCGCTCGAGCGGGATCCAGTTGAACTGGATGTTCGTGCGCGTCGTGAAGTGGCCGTAGCCGCGGTCGTAGTCGCGGGCGATTTTCGCAAGCACGCGGAGCTGGTCGCTGCCGAGCACGCCATACGGGACCGCGATTCGCGCCATCGGTGCGTGGCGCTGCACGTACCAGCCGTTCTGGCGCCGCATGTGGCCGAAATCGTCGCTGCTGAGCGTGCCGCCGAGATAGCGTCCGAGCTGGTCGCGGAACTGGCGGGCGCGGTTGCGCACGAAGTCGCGGTCGAAGTCGGTGTACTGGTACATGGGGCGTCGAGTCTAGAACCAGCGAATGTACGGAGGCCCGGCGGCCGCAGGAACGACTTGTTCGTGGGTTGCTTATCCGGCCTGGGAATATGGATGACTTAGCATGCTTCGTGCGTTCTTCCGGCTCCTTTCCCGCATCGACTCGCCGCGCCGTGCTGGCCGCAGCGGTCGCTGCGCTCGCCGGGTGCCAGAGCGCGCCGAAGCTCGCAAGAACCACGCCGGCCGAGCCGCCCGCGTCACTGCCTGCCGCCCCGCCATTGCCGCCACCGGCGATCCCGCCGAAGCCGCTGCGGGTCGGTCTCGCGCTCGGCGGCGGAGCGGCGCGCGGGTTCGCGCACATCGGCGTGATCCAGGCGCTCGAAGAGAGCGGCGTGCACGTCGATCTGCTGGTCGGCACTTCGGCAGGCAGCCTCGTCGCGGCGCTGCACGCCTCGGGCAAGAACGGCGCCGAGCTGTCGCTGCTGGCCGATTCGATGGACGAGACGGCGTTCGCCGACTGGTCGTATCCGGGCCGCGGCCTGATCCGCGGCGAGGCGCTGGCGCGCTACGTGCGCGAGCACACCGGCGGCCGCATGATCGAGCAGATGCGCATTCCGCTCGGCATCGCCGCGACCGATCTCGACAGCGGCCTGGGCATCCTGTTCCAGCGCGGCGACACCGGGACGGCGGTGCGTGCCTCCAGCGCCGTGCCGGCCGTGTTCCAGCCGGTGCGGATCGGCCAGCACGAATACGTCGACGGCGGCCTCTCGGCGCCGGTGCCGGTGCATCACGCGCGTGCCATGGGCGCGGAGTTCGTGATCGCCGTCGACATCTCGGCCATGCCCGAAGGCAACGCCACCGGCGATGCGGCGCGCATGCTGCTGCAGACCTTCGCGATCATGGGCCGCACCATCAAGACCTTCGAGCTGAAGGATGCCGATGTCGTGCTGCAGCCGAGCCTCGCCGGTGTCTCCGGCGCCGATTTCACGACGCGGCGCCAATCGATCAAGGCCGGCCGCGAGATCGCGCTCGCGCATGTCGCCGAGATCCGCGGCCTGCTCGCCGCGAAGAGCCGTCTCTGAGCGAGCGCGCAACGTCCGGACAAAGAAAAAGCCCGGACAAGCCGGGCCTTTTCGCGCGCCGTTCGCACGGCGCGTTCTCTTGGCTAACGCTCAGGCGGCGCGCTTCGACTTGCTCGCGGCGTGGGTCGCGCGGACAGCGGTCGACGACATCGCCTGGAAGTTCGCTTCAGCAACTTCGGCAGCTTGCTTGCTCGCCTTCTGCACGCCTTCGAAGGCGTTGTTGGCAGCGGCGACAGCCGACTTCACCAGCGCCACGGCGTTCTCGGTGCCAGCCGGCGCGTTCTTGACGGCGGTGTCGACGACAGCCACGAGCTTGGCTTGCGCATCGGCAGCGGTCGCTTCGGCAACGCGGCCGACTTCGGCGCCGGTCGTCGAGACGATCTCGTACACGAGACGGCTGTAGGCGGCTGCCTTCTCGGCGGCGGGTTGCAGCAAGCTGGCTTGCAGGGCGACGAGTTCTTGCGCGTCCTTGACGGACAGGGCGGCCTTGGTCGTGCCGGCGGCTTCGCTCATCGCGGTCTTGGCGACCTGGATGTTCAGCTCGATCAGCTTCTCGACGCCTTCGAAGGCGAGGCCGGTCAGGCCGTAGAGGGTTTCGACATTGGACTTGTGGGCGGTCATCACTTGTTCGACGGTCATCATGAGGGGTCTCCTGGAATGTGATTGGGAAGAGGACGATGGATCTTCATCAACTCTTTATGCTGCACTGCAACATGACGTAAATATACAGCTAAAAGCGGCCATTGCAAGGCCGGAATGCTGCATTGCACCACTTTAGATTCAAGCCTCTATAACGAGGCTGGCGCCGAGCTTTTCAGCAGGCCCCGACGCTGCGCGCCGCGACGACTTCCCGGCATGAATGGAACAATGCGCGCCGATGACCCGCTCCCACGATCCCGCTTCCAACGAGTCCGCCGGCAGCAGCCGGCTCCAGGCCGTGCCGCGCGCCGCCTACCGCCGCTTCGTCGCGCTGACGACGCGCTGGATGGACAACGACATCTACGGCCACATCAACAACGTCGTCTACTACAGCCTGTTCGACACGGTCGTCAACGGCGTTCTGATCGAGGCCGGCGCGCTCGATCCGCGGGACGGCGCGGTGATCGGCTTCGTCGTCGAGACGGCCTGCAACTACTTCACGCCGCTCGCCTATCCGCAGGCGCTCGAGGCGGGCGTGCGCGTCGCGCGCATCGGCACGTCGAGCGTGCGCTACGAGATCGGCATCTTCGCCGTCGACGCGGCGCAGACGGCCGCGCGCGGCCACTTCGTCCACGTCTACGTCGACCGGGCGACGCGCCGGCCGGTGTCCTTGCCGGCGCCGCTGCGCGCCGCCCTGGAAGAGCTCGAATGACCGTCACGACCGCATCCACGCGCGCCGTCGACGACGCGATCAGGTCGCGCCGCTCGATCCGCGCCTATCTGCAACGGCCCGTCGAGCGTCCGCTCGTCGAGGCGATCCTCGATGTCGCGGCGCGTGCGCCTTCCGGAACGAACACGCAGCCCTGGAACGTCTACGTGCTGACGGGCCAGGCGAAGCGCGATCTCTCGCGGCGCATCGTCGCCGCCTACGACGATCCGGCCGAGCGAGCGAGCCACACCGAGGAATACGCGTACTACCCGACCGAGTGGAAGTCGCCCTTCCTCGACCGGCGCCGCAAGGTCGGCTGGGATCTGTACGGGCTGCTCGGCATCGCCAAGCACGACAAGGAGCGCATGCATGCGCAGCACGCGCGCAACTACGAGTTCTTCGGCGCGCCGGTCGGGCTGATGTTCACGATCGACCGCATCATGCGGCAGGGAAGCTGGCTCGACTTCGGCATGTTCCTGCAAAGCGTCATGGTCGCGGCGCGCGGCCATGGCCTCGACACCTGCCCACAGGCGGCGTTCACGCAGTTCCACCGCATCATCATGCCGGCCGTCGGCGCGCCCGAGAACGAGCAGCTCGTCTGCGGCATGTCGCTCGGCTACGGCGACCCGCAGGCGATCGAGAACAGCCTCGTCACCGAGCGCGAGCCGGTCTCGCGCTTCGTCCATTTCATCGAGTGAGATCCGCCATGCGACCTTCCGTTCTCGTCTGTCGACGCATCTTTCCCGAGGTTCTCGATCGCCTGCGCGAGCACTTCGAGGTCGAGGCCAACGACGCCGACGATGTCTGGAGCAGGGACGAGCTGATCGCGCGCCTGCAGGGAAAGGCCGGCGTCTTCGTCACCGGCACGCAGCCGGTCGACGCTGCCTTGCTCGCCGCCTGCCCGCAATTGCGCGCCGTCTGCAGCATGGCCGTCGGCTACAACAACATCGACGTGCCGGCCTGCACCGCGCGCGGCGTGCTCGTCTCGAACGCGCCCGACGTGCTGACCGAGACCACGGCCGACTTCGGCTTCGCATTGATGATGGCGACGGCGCGGCGCATCACCGAGAGCGAGCATTTCCTGCGCCGCGGCGAGTGGACGAAGTGGAGCGTCGACCTGTTCGCCGGCGCCGACGTGCACGGCGCGACCCTCGGCATCCTCGGCATGGGGCGGATCGGCCGCGCCATCGCCAGGCGCGGCGCGCACGGCTTCGGCATGCCGGTGATCTATCACAACCGCTCGCGCCTCGACGCCGCCGTCGAGGCCGATCTCGGCGCGCGCTACGTCGGCAAGGAGGCGCTGCTGGCCGAGGCCGACCACCTCGTCATCGTCGTTCCCTACAGCGCCGAATCGCATCATCTGGTCGGCGCCGCGGAGCTCGCGCGCATGAAGCCGGGCGCGACGCTCACCAACATCGCCCGTGGCGGCATCGTCGACGACGCCGCGCTGGCACAGGCCCTGCGCAGCGGCACCATCGCCGCCGCCGGTCTCGACGTGTTCGAGGGCGAGCCGACCGTGCACCCCGACCTGCTCGCGCTTCGCAACGTCGTGCTGACGCCGCACATCGCCAGCGCCAGTCTGCCGACGCGCAAGGCGATGGCCCATCTCGCCGCCGACAACCTGATCGCCGCGCTCGGCGGCCGGCCCGATGCGCTGCGGCCGCCCACGGCGCTCAATCCTGAGGTGCTGCCGTTGCGGTTGTAGGAAGGTGCCCACAGCAGGCGCCGCCCGCAACCGATAGGCGGCCTCGCGGCAGCGCAGAGAATCGATTTCCACCGACACCAGGCATTCGATGACATTCGAGGCGTTCCGATGAGAAGCCCGCTGGCCGCATGGCGCGGCGGCGTGCGCTGGCCGCTGCTGTCGCTCGCGGTCCTGGTCGCGCTCGTCGTCGTCATTGGCGCCTGCGAGGCGGCTGGCTGGCCGTTCCTCGTCTCTCCGGTGCAGCACTGGCTGTCGAGCACGCTCGACCGGCGCGTCGCGTTCGGCGATGACAGCGACCGGCGGGTTCGCATCGGCCTGATCGGCAGCGTTCGCATCCAGGCGGCGTCGATCGAGATCGGCGCGCCAGCCTGGAGCCAGGCGCCGCACATGCTGCTCGCCAGGGACGCGCGCCTCAAGCTCGGCTACATCGACCTGTTCCGTGCCTGGCGCGGCCAGCCGTTGCACATCGCCGAGCTCGAAGCGAGCGAGCTCGACGGCACGCTCGAGCGGCTCGCCGACGGCCGGGCTTCGTGGCAATTCGGCACCAGGAAAACGACCGACGACAACGCGAAGCCGTCGGCGTTGCCGACCTTCGGAAGCCTGCGTGTCGGCGACGGCCATGTCGTCTACAACGATGCGATCCTGCCTGCCGGCATCGATGCACGGTTCGCGCTGAGCGACGGCAGCGCGCCCGGCGCCGAGGCCTCGACCTCGGCCGCGTCGGCCGGCCTGGCCGGTTCGGGCGTGCCGTCGGGCTCGGCCAGCGGCGCGCAGGGAATCGTCGTGCGCGCCGGCGGGGCCGCGTCGTCGGCGAGCTCGCCGGCCGCTGCGGTCAGCCTCGCCCCCGGAGAAAGCGGCCTGCGCCTGAACGCGGCGGGCCAGTATCGCAAGCTCCCGGTGCTGGTCGACCTGCGCACCGCCGGCGTGCTCGGCCTCTTCGCCGAAGGCAAGGACGCGCACGCGCAGCCGCTGCGCCTGGTCGCGACGATCGGGCGCGCCAGCCTGTCGTTCGAAGGCAGCACCACCGATCCGCTGCACTTCGCCGGCCTGCAGGGGCACTTCATCGTGAGCGGCCCGTCGCTGGCCGCGGTTGGCGATCCGCTCGGCGTCACCTTGCCGACGACGCCTGCCTTCAAGACGCACGGCTCGCTGATGAAGGACGGCCGCGTCTGGAAAGCCGTCTTCGACGATGCATCGATTGGCAGCAGCCATCTGAACGGCGCATTCACGTACGACCAGAACCCCAAGGTGCCGCTGCTCTCCGGCCGACTCGGCGGCGCCAGCCTGGTGCTCGCCGACCTGGGCCCCGCGGTCGGTACGCAGACCGGCAGCAACGACGTGCAGGTCAACGCCAAGACCGCGTCCGGCGACCGCGTGATTCCGGACAAGAAATTCGATCTGCCCTCGCTGCGGGCGATGGACGCCAACGTCGTCGTCGACATCGGCGTGTTCGACCCGGGCACGACCATCATCGAGCCGCTGCGGCCGGTGCGTGCGCACATCCTGCTCGCCGATGGCGTGCTGACCATCGCCGATTTCGAAGGCACGACGGCCGAGGGCCGCCTGCTCGGCTACCTGCAGCTCGACGGCCGCGGCGAGCAGGCGCTCTGGACCGCCGACATGCGCGCGCTCGGCATCAACCTGGCGCAGTGGCTGCGCCTGAAGCGCGCCAAGGACCTGCCGCCCTACGTGTCGGGCAAGCTCGATGCGCTGGTCAAGGTCAAGGGTGCAGGGCGCTCGAGCGCGGAGATCCTGGCCAGCCTCGAGGGCGACATTCGCATCCACCTGCGCGACGCCGCGATCTCGCACGTGGCGGTCGAAGCCGCCGGCGTCGACATCGCCCAGGCGCTCGGCGTCCTGGTCAAGGGCGACGATGCGCTGCCGATCCTGTGCAACGTCGCCGACCTCGACGTCGTCAAGGGCGTGGCGCAGCCCAAGGTGTTCGTGATCAACACCAGGGACTCGACGATCTGGATCGACGGCACGGTCTCGCTGAAGACCGAGGCGATGGACCTGCGCGCCGTCGTCTCGCCGAAGGACTTCAGCCCGCTGACGTTGCGCACGCCGATCCACGTCAAAGGGATGCTCGGCAAGCCGACCGTGTCGGTCGAGCTGGGCAAGCTCGCGACCAAGGCGGGCGCCTCGGCCCTTCTCGCGCTGCTCAATCCGCTCGCCGCGATCATCCCGTTCGTCGATCCCGGCGCGAAGGATGCGGCCAAGCGGGCCGGCGCCCAGTGTGCGGCTCTGGTCAAGACGAGCGGCGCGATCCCGGCGGCGACGCTGACGCCGAAATCGGTGCACATTCCGCCGGCGGCGATCGGGGCCGGTGCGGCCAGTGCGGCCGCGGCGGCCAGCGCGTCGCGCTGATTCAGGCCTTGCGCTTGACGCTCTTCGGGGCGTCATCGCCCTTCGAGTGCGACTTGCCGATCTCTTCGGCGCGTTTCATCTCCTCGGCCTGTTGCGGCGAGTCGGGCGCCGCCTCGTGCGCTGCCGGCTCGACCTTGCCGGACTCGGCGAATTCGCGGGCGGCCTTGTCGTAGCGGCGCGCCGCGTCGTAGTCGCCTTCGCCCTGGACGCGGTCCTTGTTCGGGGTGCTTGCCATCTCGATCTCCTGGTGTGAAGCGCGGCGTCGCGCCGCGCCGGGGGTGGGACGTTGCGTCAGGCCGCCATCTGCCGGCTGGCGGGCTCCGCCATCTCGTCGGTGACGACGTCGAACTTGAGCAGCGTGCTCGGGCCGAAGCACATCGTGATCGGCACGTCACCGGCGTCGCGGCCGCGGGCCATGACGATGCGGCCGATCCGCCGCCTGTTGTGCCGCGCGTCGAAGGTGTACCAGCGGTCGCCGAGGAACACCTCGAACCAGGCGCTGAAATCCATCGGCCCGGGCACCGGCGCAACGCCGATGTCGCCGAGGTAGCCGGTCGTGTAGCGCGCCGGAATGTTCATGCAGCGGCAGAGCGTGATCGCGAGGTGCGTGAAGTCGCGGCAGACGCCCTGGCGCTCGCGGTAGCCGTCGAGGGCGGTGCGCGTCGGCCGCGCCGTCTTGTAGTCGAAGCTCAGGTGCTGGTGGACGAAGGCGACGATCGCCTGCACCCGCTGCCAGCCGGCCGGCGTGCTGCCGAACTGGTTCCAGGCAAAGCTCAGCAGCTCGCTGTCGACCTCGCAATAGCGGCTCGGCAGCAGGAATTGCAGCGTCGAGAACGGCAACTCGGTGGGATCGTGCTGGCGCGCGTCGACATTGACCTCGTCGAGCTCGCCCGAATCGCGGATCACGGCGTCGTTGGTGATGCGCACCGTGCCCATGCCGAGAGGCACGTTGATGCGGCCGCAATGGTTGCCGAAGCTGTCGATGTATTCCTCGGGCACAAGGCCGCCGCTGACCTGCACGTTCTCGGGCTTGACCAGGTCGTCACGCCGCGACGGGTGCACGTGCAGCAGGTAGATCAGCGCCATCGGCGTGGCCACGGCGAGTTCGATGTCGTAGCCGATCCGGATGAGCATGACGCCGTCTCCCTGAAGTTGTGCGCGTGACGTTCCGACAGGCTCTCATGCAAGGCGCGCGCCGGCCATCCGACAGGCACGAACAGGGCTGTAGGAAAGTGGCGCGTCGACCGTCTGTGTGTGCAGGTAGGCAACGTCCGACGCTTCGGGGCGCGCTCGACCGGCGGACGGGCGCCCAGGCGCCGCGTACGCTGCCGTCATGAAGGACTTGGCATGACTCCGATGGCAGACCGCCTCGACCGGTTCGTGCGCTGGTTCTTCAACTCGTCGCCGACCAGCCATCGGATCGAGCCGGTCGCGGTGCCGCCCCTCCCGGCGAGCGGCCGGGTGCGGCCGCCCACGTCGACGCCGCGGCGAAAGGCACGCCAGGCCGATGGCCGGCGCGATCGCCAATCAACAGGATAAGCACATGAAGCTTCCGACGCCGTGGATTCGACAGGGAGCGCTCGGCGGTGCTGCGCTCTGCGCGCTGATCCTGATCGCGGTGTTCTACAGCGTCGTCGCCGGCGCGGTGGAGCGCGCGGCGAGCCGGCGCAGCGAGGCCGCCGAGCACATGAGCTCCGCGCCGCACGGCAACGTCGCGGTCACTCGCCCGGTGGCGCATTCGCTCGCGCTGGCTCGGGCCGGCGACTGAAGCTGGTCGGCGTCGGCACGCTGCGCAGGTCCAAGGGCGCCGTGATAATCCCGGCCGTGCGCGCCTTCGGTTGCGCGTCGGAGTGGCCATGAGCCGGGAAGAGGACGCGCTGGTGGTGTGCGAGCAGTGCGGCAAGGCGCACCGCTGGATCCCGCTGGAGGCGGGAACGATGGCGCGCTGCGTTCGCTGCGAGGCGACGCTCGGGCGCGGCCACCGGATGTCGGTCCCGACGCTCCTGGCCCTGACGATCACCGCTGCCGTGGTGTTCCTGATCGGCATCAGCACCCATGTGCTGTCGCTGCGTCTGCGCGGCGCGACCGAGGGCGCGACGCTGCCGCAAGCCATCGTCGCGACTTGGAACGAAGGGCAGGAGATCGTCGCCATCGTCGCCGCGCTCACCGCGCTGGTCGCACCGGCGCTCTTCATCGCCTTGCGCCTTTATGTCCTCGTGCCGATCGTCAGGGGGCAAGTGCCGCCGGGCTTCGCGTTCTGCATCCGCACATTGCGTCAAGTCGGCCGCTGGAACATGGTCGAGGTGTTCACGATCGGCGTGCTGCTGTCGCTGGTTCGCCTCGCCGGCCTGGCCGACGCGGCGCCCGGCCCCGGCCTGTTCGCGCTCGGCGGCGTCACGCTGCTGTTCGCGGCGATCGAGTCGGCCGGCCTCAAGCACCTGTGGTGGCAGGTGTGAGGGGCGGACCGGCAGGGCTCCGGGCCGACGCCGAGCCGGGCCTGCTCGGCTGCGACAGCTGCGGCCTGGTGTCGGCCAATCGCCTGTCGGCGCAGGACGAAGGCGAGCTGGTCCAGCATTGCCCGCGCTGCGGCCACGTCCTGCGCGCCAGGCAGCCGTTCAGCGTGCAGCGCACGTGGGCCTGCGTGATCGCCGCCGCGGTTCTCTACGTGCCGGCCAATGTGCTGCCGATCATGACCACGGTCTCGGCGTTGCAACGCGAACGGCACACGCTGATCGGCGGCATTCTCGAGCTGTGGGACGACGGCTCCTGGGGGCTCTCGGCGATCGTCTTCATCGCCAGCATCGCCGTGCCGGTGCTGAAGATCTGCGTGCTCACGCTGCTCGCCTGGACAACCGACCATGCGCCCGACTGGCGGCGTCTCGAGCGCGCCAAGCTCTACCGGCTGATCGAGGCGGTGGGGCACTGGTCGATGCTCGACGTGTACGTGGTCGTCCTGCTCGCCGCGACGATCCGTTTCGGCCCGCTCGCCAATGTCGAGGCCGGCCCGGCGCTGCTGGCGTTCGCCGGCGTCGTCGTGCTGACCATGCTCGCCACCTTCGCCTTCGACCCACGCCTGATCTGGAACGGCGCCGACGCCGCTCCGACGTCGTTCGACCTCAGCGATGGCCGACGCACCGCCTGACCTGCCGCCGCCTGTGCCGGCGCCGCAGCCGATCGCGGCCGAGCTGCCGCAGCCGCGCATCGCCAAGGCGAGGCGCTGGAACGTCTCGCTGGTGTGGCTGCTGCCGGCGGTGGCCATCGCGATCGGCGCCTCGCTCCTCGTCCACAACGTCTTCCTGGTCGGCCCGCATATCGAGATCGAGTTCGCTTCGGCCGAAGGCGTCGAGGCCGGCAAGACCGACGTCCGCTACAAGGAAGTCGTGATCGGCAAGGTCCGGACGGTGTCGCTGCGCCCGGATCGCAAGGCGGTCGTGGTGGGCGTGCAGCTCGATCGCTTCGCCGCCAACATCGCCGTCTCGGACACCAGCTTCTGGGTCGTGCGCCCGCGCATCGGCGCAGCCGGCATCAGTGGCCTCGGCACGCTGCTGTCGGGCGCCTACATCGGCACCGATGCCGGCGTGTCGACGCACTCGCAGACCGAATTCAAGGGCCTCGAGCAGCCGCCGCTCGTGCTCCGCGGCGAGCCCGGCTCGATCTTCGTGCTGCGTTCCGACGACCTCGGCTCGCTCGACGTCGGCTCGCCGGTGTTCCACAAGCGCACGCGGGTCGGGCGCGTCGTCGCCTACACGCTCGATGCGGCCACCGACCAGCTGTCCGTCAAGATCTTCGTCGAGGCGCCGTACCAGACGCTGGTGACGACATCGACCCGCTTCTGGAACGCCAGCGGCATCGATCTGACCATCAACTCGAGCGGGCTGACGCTCAACACGCAGACGTTGGCGTCGGTGCTTGCCGGCGGCCTCGCCTTCGAGACACCCGGCGGCATGACGAAGGGAACGCCGGCGTCGGCCAATGCGGTCTACACGCTCTTCAGCGACCGCATTACCGCGCTGGCGCCGCCCGACGGGACGCCGGTGCGGGTGCGCATGGTGTTCGAATCGACGGTGCGCGGCCTCTCCGAAGGCGCCGACATCGACATGCTCGGCATCGAGATCGGCAAGGTCCGGTCGGTCAAGCTGCTCTACGACGCGGCGCGAAAGCGCTTCCCTGTGGAAGTCTTCGCCGATATCTACCCGATGCGGCTCGGCCGCGTCCGCGGCGCGTTGCTGAAGGCCGCGGCGCCGGGCGACGGCCGACCGGACGACGCGCTGGTGCTGCAGCAGCTGGTCGACACCGGCCTGCGCGCCCAGCTGCGCACCGGCAACCTCCTGACGGGCCAGCTCTACATCGCGCTCGATTTCGTCGGCAAGCAGCCGGCCCATGCGCCGATGTCGCCCGAAGGCGTGATGACGCTGCCCACAGTGCCCGGAACGCTGGCCGAGATCCAGCCGCAGATCGCCGAGATCGTCGCCAAGGTCAGCAAGATTCCGTTCGACGAGATCGGCAAGGATCTGCGCTCGACGCTGGCCGGCGCCAACGCGGCGATCGGCCGCCTGACGCCGGAAGCGCAGAAGGCGTTGGCCGAGGTGCAGAAGACGCTAGTCAAGGCCCAGGCCTCGCTCGACAGCCTCGACCGCAACGTCACCGATCCCAACGCCCCGGTGCAGCACAACCTCGAGTCGACCCTGCTCGAGTTGCAGCGCGCCTCGCAGTCGCTGCGCGTCCTGTCGGACTACCTGCAGCAGCATCCGGAATCGATCCTGCGCGGCAAGCCGGCCGATCCCGCGCTGCCGTCACGATGAAAGCGATCCGCACCATGTCTCGACACGTGCCTCGGCGCGGCCCGCTCGCCTGTTCGCTCGGCTTGGCGTTCGGCGTCGTGATCGGCGTCGCTCTTGCGGCATGCGCCTCGAGCGGCCCGGCAATGCATCTCTACACGCTCATGCCCGCCGATCCGCCGGCTCGCGCAGCGTCGGCGGGGCCCGGGTCGATCCCGATCGTGCTCGAGATTCACCTGCCGGCGCAGGTCGATCAGCCGCAGTGGCTGGTGCGCCTGCCCGACGATTCGCTGATGACGCTGGAGCAGGAGCGCTGGGCCAGCCCGCTGCGCGACGAGATGCGCCAGGCCTTGTTCGAGGAGCTCGGTGCGAAGTCGGGCGTTGTCGAGGCGCGCAGCGCGGCGGCGACCGCGCCGGGCCGCGTCACCATCGACGTGCGACGCTTCGATTCGATTCCGGGGCGCGAGGCGCGCATCCAGGGATCGTGGAGCTTCCTGCCCGATGCCGGCCACGACGCGACGCGCTGCGACTTCCTGTACCGGGAGCCGGCGACCGGTGCGGTCCCGGTGCTGGCAGCCGCACATCGCAAGGCCATCGTCCGCCTCGCCGACGCGATCGGCGCGAGCGTCGCCGTCCCGGGCCGTGGCCAGGCGCAGGGCTGCCCGGCATCCGATCCGAGCTGACGGCGCTCACCGGACGATGAAAAGCGCCCGGCATCTTGCGACGCGGGCGCTCTCTGAAGGACGTGATCTCTGGTCGGCGCCACGGCCGACGAGCGACCGGTCAGGGCCGAACGGCGATCTCGTTTTTCACCTGCTTCACGCCGCCAACCTTCATGGCGATGCTTTCGGCGGTGTTTCTCTCCAGCGAGTTCTTGGCGAAGCCGGACAGCATCACGGTGCCATTCAGCGTCTCGACCTTGATGGCGCCGGCGTCGACGTTCTTGTCGGCGACCATTTCTGCCTTGACCTTGGTCGTGATCGTCGCGTCGTCGACGTAGGCGCCGACATGCTCCTGGCCGCGCGTGACAGCGCAGCCGGCAGTGGCGGCCAGGGCAGCGACGGCCGCCAGCGTGGCGAGATGGGTACGGATCTTCATGGAATAGCTCCTGGTTGTGATTGTGGAAAGCAGCGGCCGCAGAGGATGCCGCCGGGCCGACGACGGCGCCTCAGGCGAGCCAGTCGCTCAACTCGTCGGCGTGTTCCTGCTCCTGGGCGAGGATCGACTCGAGGATGCGTCGCGTGGTCGAGTCCTTGTCGCCGATCAGCGTGATCATCTGGCTGTATGCCTCGATGGCGACGCGCTCGGCCACGAGGTTGGCGCGGATCATGGCCTGCAGATCGAGCGAGGCGTCATAGTCGGCGTGGCTGCGATCGGTGAGTGTGGTCGGCGCGAAGTCCGGCTCGCCGCCGAGCTGCACGATGCGCTCGGCCAGCATGTCGGCGTGCGCCGTCTCTTCGTTGGCGTGAACCAGGAACTCGTCGGCGATCGCCGGCGAGGCGATCCCCTTGGCAGTGAAGTAGTGGCGCTTGTAGCGCAACGTGCAGACGATCTCGGTGGCGAGCGCGTCGTTGAGCAGGCTGATGATGTCTTCGCGCCATGGCCCGTAGCTGGGCGTGACGGCGCCTTTCTCGATACTGCGCTTGGCTGCCTCGAGCGCAGATTCATCGAGGCGAAGCCGCTGCTCGCCCGAGGACGGCAGCCTCTGCACGTTTGCGGTGGTCTTGGTGGTTTTCATGGCCTATTGCCCCGACCGGTTGGAGATTGCCTTGGCGCCAAGCAGCGCGAACAGCAGAACGGCCACGAAGAGCACCAGGAACACCACGAACAGGATCTTGGCAATACCCGCAGCACCAGCGGCGATGCCGGTGAAGCCGAACATGCCGGCGATGAGCGCGATGATCGCGAAAATGACGGCCCATTTCAGCATTGCGTTTCTCCACTTGGCGGCCCGCCTTCACACGAAAGCTCGATGACTCCGCCGATGCATGCACTGTAGAGAGGAGACGTCGCCCGACCCATCGGAGCGGCACGGGACTGCCTGTAGGAGAGAGCCTGAGATCGGCGCGCAGCCGCCGTTCAGATCGTCGACGGCAGCGCCGATTCCTGGATGGAGTCTGGCGAGACCGGGCCGCCTTGCTCCAGGATCAGGTAGCACGCTCCCGGCGCGACGCTCGACCACTGGATGACCTCGCCCGAGCGAAGCAGGACCGCAGAGTAGGCGACGGCCTGCGCCTCGGGCGCGGCATCGCCGCCGCGCGCGAACAGGATGCGGAGCTTGCGGCCTTCACGGGTCAGCACGAGTTCGGCATCTTTCCATTCCGATGGCAGCCGCGGCACGAACGCGATCTCTTCGCCGTGCTGGCGCATGCCGAACATCGATTCAAGCGCCGCCCGGTGCATCCATCCGGCCGAGCCCGTGTACCAGCTCCAGCCACCGCGGCCGACGTAGGGAGGCGCGCTGTAGACGTCGCCTGACATCACATAGGGCTCGACCGCGTACACGGCGCCGTGTGCGGCGTCGCGCGAGCGATGCGCCGGGCTCAGGTACGTGAAATAGCGGTAGGCCGCATCGCCGTCGCCGCGCTCGGCCTGCGCCATCAGGGCCCAGACGCCGGCATGCGAATACTGGCCGCCGTTTTCCCGCACGCCCGGCGGATAGGCCTGGATATAGCCGGCGCTCGGCTGGTCGAGGCGAAGCGGCGGATCGAGCAGCCTGACCAGGCCGGCGTCGTGGTCCACGAGGTGCGCCTCGATGGCGGCCATGGCGCGGGCCTGGAAGGGCTCGGGGGCGGCGTGGGAAAGAACAGCCCAGGCCTGGGCGATCAGGTCGATGCGGCACTCGTCGTTGGCGCTGGAGCCGAGCGGCATGCCGTCGTCGAAGAAGGCGCGCCGGTACCACTCACCATCCCACGCGGTCGACTGCAGCGCCGACTGCCAGCCGCGCATCGCGTCTCGCCACCGCGCCGCCCGTGCGGCGTCGCCGCGCTGCTCCGCGATCGGCGCGAAGCGGGCGACGATGTCGCACAGGAACCAGGCCAGCCAGACCGATTCGCCGCGGCCCTGGTGGCCGACGCGGTTCATGCCGTCGTTCCAGTCGCCGCTGCCCATCAGCGGCAGGCCGTGCGCGCCGACGGCCAGGCTCTTGTCGACCGAGCGCGCGCAATGCTCGTAGAGCGGTTCGGTTTCGGCCGTGATCGCCGGCGCGTAGTAGGCGTCTTCAGCGCCGGCAGGGATGGAAATGCCTTCGACAAAGGCGACGCGCTCGTCGAGGATGGCCACGTCGGCGGTGGTCTGCGTGTAGTGGAGCACGGCGTACGGCAGCCAGAGCAAGTCGTCGGAGAAATGGGTTCGCACGCCGGCGCCGGTCGGCGCGTGCCACCAGTGCTGCACGTCGCCTTCTGGAAACTGGCGCGACGCCGACAGCAGGATCTGCTTGCGCAACAACGCCGGCGCGCTCCACGCGAGCGCCATCGAGTCCTGCAACTGGTCGCGAAAGCCGAAGGCGCCGCCGGCCTGATAGAAGCCGGCCTTGGCCCAGAGGCGGCAGCCGATCGTCTGATAGAGCAACCAGCGATTGACCATCGCATCGAACAGCGGATCGGGGGTGCGCACGATCGCCGTGCCGAGCATGTCGTCCCAGTGGCTGCGCACCTGTTGCAGGCGGCGCAGCGCCGGAACGAGCGCGGCCGATTCGGCGAGCTCGCGCGCCGCATCCATGCTCGGCGCCCAGCCGAGCAGGAAGACGCGATCGATCGACTCGCCGGCGCGCAGTTGCAGGCGTGCCGCCACCGCGGCGCACGGATCGAGGCCGCAGCCGCTGGCGTGCGCGTACTGGTCGGGGACGACGAGGCGGCCGCGCGCGTCGAACGATTCGCGCCGATCGCAGGTCCAGTCGGCGAGGTCTTCGACGTCGCTGGCCAGGCCGAAGAAGGCGGTGCCGCCGCCGAAGCCGCCGGAGCGGTCACGCTGTGTGCAGAAGAGCGTCGTCATGCGCCGCGGCGGTGCCGGATCGGCGTCACCGCGGCCCGTGCCGGAGCCATCGGAGCCGGGTGCGGCCGGATGGCTGTCCATGCGCGTGTGGGTCGTGCCGCGGTCGGAGCGGTTGGCGCCGAGGATCCATTCGGTGACGCCGATGATGCGAAGCTGCAGCGTGCGGTGGCCGCGGTTGACGAGACGCAGCCGCACCTGCTTGACCGCGGTGTCGTTGTCGACGCACCAGGTGGCGCTGACGTCGAGCGCGCCGCGCCGGTGGCTGATGACGCTGTAGCCCTGTCCGTGCGCGACGCGGTATTCCGACTGCTTGTCTCCGCCGGTCGACGGCGTGACGCTCCACACCTGCATCGTCTTCGTGTCCTGCAGCAGCAGCGACTCGCCGGGCGGATCGCCGACCGGGTCGTTCGACCAGGGCGTCAGCATGTTGAGGCGGCTGTTGGTGGCCCAGCTGTAGCCGCCACCGGCTTCGCTCAGCTGCGTGCCGAAGTCCGGGTTGGCAAGAACGTTGACCCAGGGGCGAGAGGGCCGCGTCAGCGCTGTCACGTCGAAGCGGAACTCGCCGCTGGCCTGCGCGAAATCGCCGCGCGGGGGGCGCGGGACGATCTCGGCGCCCATTTCCGCCGGCAGCGCTGCCGACGAGATCGCCTGCCGCTCCTCGAGCGCCTTGTCGTGTGCCTCTGCGAGCTCCTGCACATGGTGGGCGAGGGGCCGGCCGTCGGCGTTCAGGCGCACGCGGGCCAGCGCGCGCAGCGTCGACATCTCGTCGGGCTGCAGGTCGGTCGACGCGATCAGATAGAAGCCCGTCTCCGCCGCGCCCGGTTGCGCATGGAGGGCCGCGACGTGCGCATCCTTCAGCGCCATGATCTGCTGGCGCAACGCCATCACATACGACGCAGGCTCGTGATTGACGATGACGATGTCGCAGGCGATGCCGCCCCACGACCAGCGGAGCAGCGCCTGCGCCAGCGAGCGCAGCAAGCCGTAGCCCTGCGGGACACCGGCGGTGACCAGCACGATCGGACGGTCGCCGGAGATGCCGAGGCGCCAGAGCAGGCGCCGGTCGCAGACGGTCTGGGGATCGATTTCGCGCGCATGAATGCGCGTCAGCGTCAGCGCCAGCGGCGTCGTCAGGATCTGGATCGCCGCGAAGGTCTCGGCGTTGAGGCCCATCTCGCGAAGCCGGATGCCGGCCAGCGTCGCCGACATCATCGATGCGCGTTCGACGTTGCTCGGCTGCCGGTACTTGTCGATGACGGCGCGCAGCGTCGCCCGGTTGTCGGCGGCCGCGGTGCAGAAGGTGATGCGCACCTGCGCCCGCGCCGGGATCTGCACGCGCACCGAGAACGCGGCGACCGGATCGAGGCCGGTATCGAGG
>Ga0075520_1000235_pt1 | contig 22549 bp, 25 predicted proteins | sample NGEPerB_FD_75100 | JGI IMG/M metagenome (GOLD analysis project Ga0075520, IMG submission 75100) | Arctic peat soil microbial communities from the Barrow Environmental Observatory site, Barrow, Alaska, USA - NGEE PermafrostAB12-B | ecosystem: Environmental > Terrestrial > Soil > Wetlands > Peat ... | reverse complement strand
TGTGTCCCAACCATGGCAGCCGCCTGTCGCCGGCACCAGAGCTGCACAGCGGGCTGGCTTCTCGCCGAGGCGGGCTCTGCCTCGAGCAGAAGAGCCGTCAGGGGTTCTAGGTCGCCATGGTCGACATGTTCTGCCATCTCGACCAGTGGGCTCAAAGCCTCGTCGGTGCGGGGCTGGTCCAGGACGGCCGGCATGACGAACACCAACCGCTCGAACCGCAGGGGTGTGGCTGCCAGCAGGCAGCACAAGGCGCCGGCCCCCATGCTCACCCCAAGGGCCTGCGTCGCCCCCACATGGTCGGCGACCGCCCTCAGGTCTTCGGCCAGCGCAGCGTATGTCCACGGGGCCTGCACGGCTGCGGAGGCGCCATACCCCCGGAAATGCATGAACGTACGACTACCTCTGACCCCTGACCCAAACGGGCGAGTCGTGGGGATCGAACCGGCGAGGCCATGGGCGAAGACGGTCGCCGGAAGTCCTGATCCGGTGGTGATGAACTCGAGCAAACCGTTAGGGCCTTCCAGCAACGACGTGTTCGCCCGGGCTGGAGGTACGGTCATCAGCGGCCGAAGGGGCCGTTGTTCGAGGAGCCGCGTCCCATCACCCTGCGCAGGGCGGGCCGGACGTCCGCGGCATAGACCCCTGAGCCCACCACGGCGAGGATCCACTGCAGCGAGAACGGGGAAGGAAACAGGAACAAGCTCAACGCGACACAGACCCCCAGTATCGCCAGCCAGAAGTTCTTGGTCCTTTTGCCCGCGGCGGTGAACGCGTCGGGACGGTGCCTGAGGGCATCGACGAGACCGAACACCGACAGGACCACAGCACCGCCCGCGAACACGAGCGCGATGACCAGGTTAAGGCTCCCGAAGATGGTGGACATGCGCCTAGCCTACGGGGCCAAACGAGAATCAGAGGTGGCGATCAGAGCGCCGCACTCAGATCCCGACGGCCTCGACCGACCCGACCTGCTCGCCGTGGCCGAGCACCGGAGCATACGCAAGCTCGTCGAGCACCTCAGCGTCAATCCCCAGCCGCCGCAAAGCCGCTGCCATTACCACCGGCCGGGCACGCTGTCCGCCATCGGCGATCTTGAGGGCGACACCGCGACCGTCGGCCAGCCCCACGGCATAGACCGACTCCGCGCCGTCCTTGGCGATCAGGCCTGGCACCCCGCGAATGAGTGCGGTGACGTCACGTCGCGTACCCCCCAGCCACTGCGGATACGCCCGTATCGCGGCCGCCACCCGCCCCTCATCGGTGCCGCCCGCAGCGGTGGCAAAGCAGGAGAAGGCCCGTGCCAGGCCGGTCAGGGACGCAGCCATGACCGGGGCACCACAGCCGTCAACCCCACTGGCCGCGGCGGGTTCGCCTGAAAGACCGATCAGCGTCTGGGCGATGAGCAGCTGAAGCGGGTGCTTTGGCTCGAGGTAGGTCGCGGTGTCCCAGCCGGCCGCCACACAGGTGGCGAGCATGGCCGAGTGCTTGCCCGAACAGTTCTGAGCCAGCGAGGTCGGGCCGCGCCCGGCGGCAATCCATGCCGTCCGCTCCAGCGCTCCGTAAGGGAGGCCAGCAGTGTTCTGCAGGTCCATCTCGCTGAGCCCAGCCTCGGCCAGTATCCGTCGGACTCCCTCCAGATGGAACGACTCCCCCGAGTGGCTCCCAGCTGCAAGTGCGAGGAGTTCGCCGTCAAGGTCAAGACCGGCGCGCAGCATTGCCAGAGCCTGAATGGGCTTGCTGGATGAACGCGGGAAGATCGGACCGGCAACATCCCCGACCGCCATCAAGATCGAACCTTGAGCATCCAACGCCACCACGCTGCCGTGATGCACGGACTCCACGAAGCCCGAGCGGACGACATGGGCCACCACGGGCGCGTCGTACAGGAATACTCGCTGATCACTCACGGCGGCGATTCTACTGCTGCGGCCATGGCCGGCTTAAACGACGGCGTGGCCGGTGTCATCCGACACCGGCCGCGCCTGCCTCTGCTCAGCTGCCAAACACGGCAGCTGTCGGTGCGATCAGTTGCCCACCTTGGGGGTAACGGTCTTGGTTGCCGAGGTAGCCGTCTTGCGGGCACCCGCGGCAACGGACCGGCTGGCGCGAAGCGTCGAGGCGGTGCTCTTCTTGGCCGGGGTGCCCGTGCCCTGCACCACAGTGGGGGTGGTGGCAGGTGCCTGGGCGGGCACGCGCCCGGCGGCCTTGACGTCCTCCTGGACAGATGCGGCCACAGATCCGGCCTCACGGCGACCGGTGGCAAAGGTCACCCTGGCGGCGCGCTGGGTGTCGTGTGCGGCGTTGCGGACCGTGGTGACGGCGCCCTTGCCAAGGGAAACGGTGCTGCCAGCCTGAGCAAACAGGTCCTTGGTGGACTTCTGGTTACGGACGCGCTTGACCATCTTCTCTCCGCGCACGGCCAGCTCGGAGTACGTCTGCCGTGCCTTGCCGGCAACCTCGACCCCCTGGTTCCGGACCTGTGCGGGGAGGTGCTGGACGTGCTCGGTGACCTTCTCGAACCGCCTGGCAACCCTGTCCTGCATCTCGCTGACGTCGAGATCCAAGCGGACAGCAGCGGCACGATCGCGGGCGTCGCGCAGTCTCTCCACAGCAAGGTCGGTTACACCGAGCGCGACGTAGACGGGGGTGGTGTCGGTGACAGTCTTTCGAATGTCCTTGACGAGGGTCATGATTCCTTCTCCTTGAGGGGTGACTGCTGGGTTTGCTTGGGTGCCGTGGTCTGCTTGCGCGCTGACGCCGGCTGCTCTGTACGCCTGCGGGTTGGGCTCGGGGCACCCCGCGGCGGAGCGGGTTTGGTGGACTTGCTCCTGCTGGGCTTCACGGACTTCGAAGACCTCGTCGACTCAGCTGTCTTGGTTCCTGCAGGCTCAGCCACGAAAGACTCGTAGACATCCAGCAGGACCGCTCGCTGACGGTCGTTCAGCTTAGGGTCGGCGAGGATGGCGTCGGTGACATCCACGGCACTGCCCTCACCCAGGTCGGTGCGCTCATCGAGGATGCCGGCGCGGACGTAGAGAGACTCGGCCGAGATGCGCAGCGCCTTGGCCAGAGCCTGCAGGATCTCGGCGCTCGGTTTCTTCAGGCCCCGCTCGATCTGGGAGATGTAGGGGTTGCTGATCCCGGCCACCTCGGACAGTTGCCGCAACGAGAGCTGCGCCGTCTGACGCTGCTCTCGCAGGTACTCGCCAAGATCGTGAACGGAGATGGGGGTGAACTTCGGCATAGCTCCATTATGCTAACTCCAGTTAGCATAATGCAACCCTAGCAAGCAGAGGTTTCGCCCATGCCTTGCTGAGCAAGATGTGCACCCGTCAGAGCCGATTGGTCAGGCGGCGCGCCGTTCCTTCACCGACAAGAGAGCGCGTGCCTGGTCGGTGGTCAACGGCGGTCGCTGCATCAACCGGGCCAGGTCCGCCGCCCGTGAGACCAGCTCGTCATTGCGCTGAACCGGCCGTCCCTTGGCATAGTTCAAGTTGTCCTCCATGCCAACCCGAAGATGTCCGCCGGATGCGAGCGCGGCTGCAGCGATCGGGAGGTGGCTGCGACCAATGCCTGTCGCGGCCCAGGAGGTCACCTCTGCAGGAAGAGCCTGCACGCCGGCCAGCAGTGCCGCCGACGTACCTGGCATACCGCCTGGGACGCCGGTGATGAAGTCGACGTGAACCTTGCCCCCGAAGGGCATCCCATACATGTCGATCAGACGTCGCAGGGTGGCCACGTGTCCAAGGTCGAACAACTCGAACTCGGGGACGATCTCGCGCTCCTGCGCCTGACGATAGAGCTGAGCCATAAAGGGGAAGGGATTGAGGAAGACGTCGTCGCCAAAGTTGGTCGTGCCACAGGTCAGGCTGCAGGAGTCAGGCTCGGCATCCAGTACGGTAAGCCGCTTCTCGAGCGGGTCGTGAACGCTGCCGCCTGTGGAGAGCTGGATAACCAGCGACGTCCGCTCGCGCACCGCCTGGACGGTCTCGCGCAGGCGGACGGCGTCGAGGCTGGGCCGGTGCTCAGCATCGCGGATATGGATGTGGATCAGGGAAGCGCCTGCGTCCTGACACGCTACGGCCGTCTCAACCAGCTCAGCCAATGTCGTCGGCAGTTGCGGACAGTCGCTCTTGGCGGTCTCTGCCCCGGTGGGAGCGACCGTAATAAGAGTTCCCGCGGCCGCGACGGTGGCGCGTGCGACCCGAGTAGAATCGTTGCTCATGGCTGACATAGTGCCAGCGGCACCACGTCGTCAAGGCGCTGGCTGCCAAAACCTTGCTCAAAGACTGCTCTGCAGTATCGTTTGCCTACCGGGCGAAGCCACCCATGAGTGGGCGAGAGAATAGGGACGTTTGTGGAACTCAAGGACTACATCCGCGTTATCCGGAAGCGCTGGCAGATCATTGTGGCCGTAACGCTTGTGGCCATGGCCGGCGCTGCGCTGGCGACCACGCTCAGTCCCAAAGTCTACGAGGCAACGACCCAGCTCTTCGTCTCCACATCAGGCGGCAGCGACAGCTCCTCACTCCTGTCTGGGAGCAACTTCACCCAGGAACGCGTCATTTCCTACGCCAACGTCATTACGACCCCCAACGTCCTGGACCCGGTGATCAAAACACTGCACCTGAACACGGACGCGGCCAGCCTCGGAGCCCACATCACAGCGACTGTCCCACTCAACACTGTTCTGATCCAGGTGGCGGTGCAGAGCACCAACCCGCGCATGGCCGCGCAGGTCGCCGATGCTGTCGGCAAACAGTTCTCCAAGACAGTCACTGACCTGGAGAGCGTCAACAAGGGCCAGTCGAGCCCGGTCAAGGTGACCGTCGTGACCTCCCCAACGGTCCCCACCGCGCCCGTCAGCCCCAAACCGACGCGCAACCTGGCGCTGGGCATGGTCCTGGGTCTGCTGCTTGGCCTCGGCCTGGCGCTGCTGCGAGATCTGCTCGACACGACCATCAAGAACGAGAAGGACTGCTCCGAGGTCACCGACACCACGGTCATCGGCAGTATCGCCTTTGACCCCGATGCCTCCAAGAATCCATTGATCGTCCAGGCTGACCCGCACGGCCCCCGCGCCGAGGCCTTCCGCACGTTGCGGACAAACCTCCAGTTCGTGGACGCTGCCAACCACCCACGCTCCATCGTCTTCACCTCGTCGGTTCCCCGTGAAGGCAAAACGACGACCACGGCTAACCTCGCGATCACCATGGCCGCCGGAGGTGCCCGGATCTGCGTCATCGAGGGCGACCTGCGCCGGCCACGTCTGCTGGAGTACATGGGGATGGACGGCTCCCTCGGCCTCACCAACGTCCTGATCGGACAGGCCGAACTGGGAGACGTACTGCAGCAGTTCGCCGACAGCAGCGTGTATGTCATCGGCGCCGGTTCGATTCCGCCCAACCCCAGCGAACTGCTCGGCTCGACGGCGATGAGCGAGACCCTGCGCGAGCTGGAGTCCCGGTTCGACGTGGTGATCATCGACACGCCTCCGTTGCTGCCGGTAACGGACGCCGCCGTTCTGAGCACCATCGCCGGCGGGACGGTCATCGTGGTCGGAGCAGGACGGGTGGACCGCGACCATCTGGCCAAATCGCTGCAGTCACTAGACGCAGTCAACGGCCGGGTGATGGGGCTGGTCCTCAATCTGATCCCGACCAAGGGCGCCGACGCTTACGCCACCTACCGCAACGGGTATGCCCCCGAGTCACCGGGCACCACAAGAACACGCCAGAAGAGCGCGAAGAAACGCGAAAAGGCCACTGCTGACCTGATGGCAGCGCCAGAGAAGGCCGCTTCTGGCCTGGACGGGGACGGATTTCCACCACAGGGGTCTAACACTGAACAATCGCTTCCTGGCTGGCGCTGACGCCGCCCACCGTGCACAGGGCCTCCAAGGCCGTGTTCCGCTTGACGACGGCAAGAGCGATCGGGCCAAGCTCGTGGTGACGCGCCACCGACGTCAGGCGGCCCACGACCCTGCCCTCAGCCTCAACTTCGGCGCAGCGCCCAGGCAGTGTGTGACCGGAGCCGTCAAGGTGCAAGAATACCAGCCGGCGCGGCGGACGCCCGAGATTGTGAACGCGAGCCACGGTCTCCTGCCCCCGATAGCACCCCTTGTGCAGGTGAACGGCGGTGCGCAGCCAGTCGACCTCGTGAGGGATCGTGCGCTGGTCTGTCTCAAAACCCAGGCGAGGACGCCAGGCGGCAACGCGCAGTGCTTCGGCAGCCCACATTCCCGCCAGGGGCCGGTCCTCAACCACTGACTCCAGCTGATCACGGCCGACGATCAGCTCACGCCAGGCTCGTGCGCTCCCCGGGTGCCTTGCTGGGTCGCTGACCACGCTGTACGCCACGGTGTCTCCGACCAGCAGTGGCCAGGGGTCGCTCCAGGCCAAGGGCTCCAGCGCGGTGGTCTCCGCACGCACCGGCTCAGCGATCACCGCATACTGCGCACTGACGTCGCGGACCTCGACGCGCAACATGAAGCGCATCGAGTCCAGCCAGGAAACGAGCGCGGCGGAGGTGCCTGGCTCGACGGTCACCCAGGTGCTCTGGCCGTCGTCTACGAGGTGAAGATCATGCTCGATGTGCCCCTTGGGACTGAGGACCAGCGTCTCTGCGGACGTACGAGGAGCCAGCCCGGTGAGCAGCTGGGTGGTGATCGAGTTCAGCCAGGAAAGGCGATCCGGTCCGGCGATAGTCACGACCCCGCGCTGGGACAGGTCAACCACGGCCAGGCCCTCGACCAGAAGCCGCTGCTCGCGCAGGGGGTCGCCATAGTGGGCGGCAACGGCGGCATCAACGCCCTCACCCGCCACGGCGCCGGGCCGGTTCAGGAAAGGACTGGGCAAGGCAGGCGCCACTGTGCTGCTCGGGTCAACGGCAGGCTGGAGATCAGTCACGACCTCACCGGCCACTGAACGGGGTTGTCTGGGCAGAACATGCTGAGCACCATCCGTGTATTGCCATATGTTTCACATCCGCCACAAAGCCGTGAGTGGTCAAAAGATTCCCGACGAACGGATCAGCCGTCGTCACCGGACTCTCGATGACGGTTCCGCACGACAGACAGACGAGGTGGAGGTGATCCGCATGATCGGAAAGATGGTAGGTCGGCGAGCGGTGGTCGAGATGGGTGTGTGAGACCACGCCCACTTCCTCAAGCGCCTCGAGGTTGCGATAGATGGTGGACAGTGACAGAGCGGGTCCGCCGTCTCGGGCTACGGCCACGGCCAGTCCATCCGGCGTAGCGTGACCGAGCGCACGGACTGCATCGATGATTCGCTCCCGCTGCCGGGTCAGCCGCATGCCCCTGGCTCTCAGCCTTTCGCCAAGGTCCTTCATATATGTGAGGCTACCCGCAGCCGGGGGGCCTGCTGGGGAACGGGCCCGACCGCTTTGGCGCCGGACGTCCTGTGCACGGTTGTGGTTGGCGAATTGGGATTGTCAGAGAACTGATTCACGCGTAGAATGCCGAGAACGACGGGATCCCCCGCCAAAGTCGGGGGACAATAAGGGCTTCGAGATCTTCGCAGTGAAGTCACCGCTGTCTGTTAGGTTCCAGTTACTCGTACGTTTTGTACATATTTCAGGGAGATCTCATGCCAACCAGCAAGCGTCTTCGCGCGCCTCTCATCGTGATGTCCGGTGTGATCCTGGGCATGGTGGCACTCGCAGGCCCAGCCAACGCCGCCACCTCCGTCTACCCACCGCCTGCCGGAACTCAGGTCCTTGGCACCAGCGCGAGCACTCAGGTCCTTGGCACAACCGCGCAGAGTGCCTCGGTCGTCCCAGCAAGCGTCGCCCCAACAAGCACCGCTGGATTGGCTTTCACGGGCACCAATGCGATCGGTATCGGCGCACTCGGCGGGCTGCTCCTCATCGGCGGTGGCGCGATGGTTCTGGTCGGCAAACGCCGCAAGGTCGACGCCTGACATAGACCTGACACAGGCCTGGGAACAAAGTAACTGCGTCGAACGCCTGACACGCACGCAGAGTGCCTGACTATGCCTGAAGCGAACGGGGTCGGTCCGTATCACGTGATCGGCCCTGTTCGCTACCTAGGCCAGGGTTAGGCAGCGGTCATGGCTGAACATGAGGCCATGATCAACAGACCCGATCAAACTGGATCAATGACGTACATGGCGGGTTGTCGGGCGCCTTCGCGATCATCGAGGCCAACCACGGCAAGCTGGCCTTCACTGCCACGCGGTCGCTGACCAGTCCGGACGCTGCGCCAAGTTCGCCGGCGACAGCCAGGCCGACAACGTGCGGCGCATGGCATTCCTGCTCCCAGGTCGCCTCCGCTGCCAGCAAGAAGATCCTGAGCGCGCGGCGAACCCACTGCGCTGCAAGGCCGCCGGTTAGGCAGCCGGCGAGCGGCGGGTGCCGGTCTGGGGCGCAGACCCGGCCATCCAGTCATCCTGGCCCAGACCTCGGTTCCCGTGGGTCGTCAGCGGCGTCGACAACAAGCTCGACGACTACCTCGACCGCCCCCTGACCTAAGCGCGCACACGCCGGCACCCGTCGCGCGACGCCAACCCCTGGGTCCGTCCGCTGCACGTCACCCTCAAAGACGCCGTCTGCAGCCGAGCAATTCGAGCCTCAAAGCCGTGGATCGACGTCCTCGGAGACCATTCGACGCGCATCCCGATAGTCTTCCGGTAACTCGCCCACCATGGCGCGGACGACGGCAGGCAACGAACCAAGGACCTGCTGTGCCATGGTGGCGAACACCTCGTCCTCACGCCGATAAGGGTCAACGATATCCGCCGCCTCCGGCGCGAGCGGGGGCCTGAGGCCGCGGCTGGCAGCGGCCTTCTCTGTGACCTCCTGAACCCACGCACGCGGATCAGTCTCGGCAGCAGATTCACCCGGTCCGCCGATCCCCGCGACGAGATCGGCAAAGTCACGATAGGTGAACACCCGACGCAGGACCTTGGGGGACATCAGGGCCACCTTGCCCCGGTGCGCACGGGTAGCGGTGAGCACCAGATCGGACTCGGCGATGAGCGCGGGGCTGAGTTCTCGCGCCCGGAAGCCCGAAGGGTCGCCGCCATGTGACTCGAGCTGAGCTGCGGCCTGCGGATCCATGACCGATCCGACCAGAGCAGCCGTGCCCGCACTGCGCACGATGAACTCCCGGTCGGGCCCCGGCCAGCGCTCGTCGAGCTGGTGCTGCAGGAGTCGCTCGATGAACGGGGAACGGCAGATGTTCCCTGTGCACACGACCAGAATCCGTGCCTCCATGATCGGACCGCCTCAGCCCACGCGCTTGAGCTGGGCCGACACATGACTCGCCAGATCCTGACCAACCGCGGCCATGTCCATCGCCCAGAACAGCTCTGAGTCCACCAAGCCGTACATCCGCGACCCAGCGTTGTACTCCTTCGCCGCAGGGCTGCGCAAAACCCCATCCGTGCGCATCTGCAGGACGGGCTTGGCAGGGTCACGATGACCGACATACATCTCCAGGACACCGCTCTGGTGCGTCAAAAGCAGCTCGATCTCGCCTTCCGGAAGGACACGCCAGAACCCGAGCTCGACGGCCAGCGGACTCGTCTTGTTCCCGGCGTCATCCAGCAACCAGGTCCGGCTCTGCCACTCCAGGAAGGGACGACCATCATGGGAGCAGAGGATCTCCTGGCCGAAATGTGCCGACTCGATGGTCGGGTAGCCCAAGACGCCGGCGCCCTCCCATCGTCCGACGAGCCACGCTAGAGGCGCCAGCGCAGGTGACAGGTTGGCATCGAGTACGAAAGCCATGTCAGCGCGAGCTGCTTTCCTGGTAGCCGAAGACAGTCTTCACGCCCTGATCGTAACCTTTCCTCATGCCCTCTGAATCGCGTCGCCTGATCATCAAGCTCACCACGGGGGTCGAGACCCCGGAGAAACTGTCCCAGGCTTTCACCGTTGCCGCCACCGCCGTGGCCAGCGGTGCCGCGGTCAGCCTCTGGCTTACCGGGGAGTCCGCCTGGCTCGCAGTTCCTGGAAGGGCCGAAGAGTTCTCCCTTCCCCATGCTGCCCGGCTGAGCGACCTGCGCGATGCGGTGCTCACAGGCGGACACCTGACGGTCTGCAGCCAGTGCGCCGCGCGTCGGAACCTGACCCAAGCCGACCTGCTCCCCAGAACCCTCATCCGGGGTTCGGCCGCGTTTGTTGAAGAGGTCCTGCAAGGCGACACCCAGGCGCTCGTCTACTAACACGAGCCAAGTCCATGTAGTCCTTTGAACCGGGTCAGACGAAAACGTTCAGGCGAACCGTCACGGGATCAGGAGTCGGCCCACGAGGTAGACAACCACGCCACCGGTAAGCACCGAAGCGCTGGCGCTGACAAGCTGCGAACGCGCACCGCTGATCGCCGGCAAGGTCGCCAACACGCGACGAACAGCATGGCTGACCCCTGCCGACAGAACCCCCAGAAGAGCAGCAGCCCCCCAGCCCACGGCACCGAGGCTGTGGGCGACAAGGATGGCGGCGACACCTCCGGCCAACATCGCCAGAGGCAGCAGCCAGGCGATCAACCGCCGCGAGCCGCCAGCCAGATCCGTCACTGCCGAGACTGCCATCGCGCTTGAGGCGATAGCGACCACCCACGCGCCATGATCCAGACGAGGTAGTGCCACCAGGCTGGCGCCCGAGACCACGATGGCGATCGCGGTGATGGTCGAGGCGACCGACTCCACCAGGCGTGGACGACCGTCTCTGCGGGCGAGCTGGTGAAGGAACGCCACGATCATGGAGCCGGCCAAGCCGGCCGGCATCCAGGCCAGGAAAGGATCCGTCCGGGTTGCCAAGGCGGTCCCGACCGCCCCCGCGGACCCCAAAGCCAGCACAGCCGTCGTGCCCCTAGGGCTGGGCAACCCGAGCAGCCCCGCCCAACCCCAGGCGATGATGCCTGCGGACAGGGCCACCGCGAGAGCGACGATCGCCGGCCCGGCGAACGCAGTGACGGTCAGCAGGCCCGCGAGAGAAACCACGGCAACCGTCACAAGGGGCTGCAACGGCATCTCCGGGACCGGAAGGGTGACCGGCCCCGCGGCTGCACGTGCCAGTGCCCGGGACACGCGTGTCAGGGGCGGAGGTTCAGGCGGGGCGTCGGTCACATCTGACATTGTCCCATCACCCGCCGGCGAACGGAGGAAGCACTTCCAGGGTCGTGCCCTCCGACAGCGGCACGCCGGCGCCCACCGGGCGCCCGTCTAGCAGAATCGTCGATATTGCCAGCACGCCTCCAAGACCGGCGTGCGCGCTCGCAGCCGCCTGCAGAACCTCGCCAACGTTGCCCCCGGAGAAGCGTTCGCTGTCACAACCCGCAGCCGCCCGAGCCGACGCCCAGTCACGAATCGTGACCGCCGCGTCAGTACTGGTCGCGTCCGGGCCAGTGGCCATAACGGTATCTCCTGGTGTGTGAGAGGTCTCATGAGGCGAACGGAGGCCCCAAACGGCTGAACACTGACCTATTGTGCCAAGGGTGGCCCACCTGTTGCTGCTGACCAACACCCTTGCACCCAGTGCCGAAGTGCTTCCGTCACTCGCTCTACTCAGCCACCACGTGCACATCCTGCCGGCTGAGCCTGCGGCCCTGATCGACAGCCCCAGTGCCGATCTGGTGCTCGTCGACGCGCGCCGAGAGCTCGCAGCGGGCCGCTCACTGTGCCGGATGCTACGCGCCACCGGTCTCTCGGTGCCATTGCTGGCGATCCTGACCGAGGGTGGTCTGGCGGGGCTGACCGCGGAGTGGGGCGTCGATGACGTCATCCTGGAGACGGCAGGCCCGGCCGAGGTCGAGGCACGCCTGCGTCTGGCCATCGGCTCGCTCGCCTTGTCAGGTGACGATGACCCGTCAACTGGTCAGATCACCGCAGGTGCCCTGGTTATTGACGAGACCAGCTACTCGGCACGAGTCGGCGGCCGGCTGCTCGACCTGACCTACAAGGAGTTCGAGCTGATCAAACACCTCGCGCAGCACCCCGGCCGGGTCTTCACCAGGGCTCAACTGCTCCAGGAGGTCTGGGGCTATGACTACTTCGGCGGGACCCGCACGGTGGACGTCCACGTGAGACGACTGCGGGCCAAGCTGGGCCTGGAGCACGAGGTGCTCATCGGGACGGTGCGCAACGTCGGCTACCGTTTCGTGCCCGAGCCATCGCCGGGGCCGAGCGAGTCGCTGACCGACGCGTGAGTAGGTCGACATCGTCATCGTGAGGATCAACCACGTGGGCCAGCTCACCGATCACCAACGCTGTGAGGTCCTGCGGATCGTCAGGAACACCACCGAGGCCGACAAGGTTGCACCGCTCTCGGAGCAGGTGCTGTTGGCCGTTCGGGAGGAACACCACGCAAACAGCTCAGAGCCCCGCGCCAGTTCGGTGCACTCTCTGGCGTACGCCGGGGCGTACCTTGCGGGTTACGCCCACCTGGAGCGGCCCATGAACGGCAAGGGCTCCACCGCGGAGGTCGCGACCGACCCGTCGCATCGGCGAGCGGGCGTCGCAACGGCCCTGATCCGCGATCTTGAACAGGCCCTTGAGCCGCAGGCCGAGGCCCTGCGGCTCTGGTCGCATGGCGACCTGGCGAGCGCTCGCGCCTTCGCCACGCGCCACGGCTACTCCAAGGTGCGTGAGCTCTGGCAGATGCGCCGCCCCCTTCAATCCGGCGTCAGCTCGCTGCCGCCAGTCCTGGTGCCCGAGGGCTTCAGGACCCGGCACTTCGTCGTTGGCCGCGACGAGGAGACATGGCTGCGGGTTAATGCCCGCGCCTTCGTCGACCACCCCGAACAGGGTCGGATGAGCCGCCATGACCTCGACCGGCGAATCGTCGAACCATGGTTCGACCCCCAGGGGTTCATCCTCATCGAGGACATCCGTGACCCGCAGGCGGTGCTGGCCGCATCGCACTGGACCAAGGTCGTTGCGGGGCAGGACCCCCGCACGTCGACGGGCGAGGTCTATGTGGTCGGCGTGGACCCGGCCTACCAGGGCATGGGGCTGGGCCGGACCGCCACCGTCCTGGGGCTTGCATACCTGCGCCAGAAAGGCCTGACCGAAGCCATGCTCTATGTCGATGCCGATAACGGGGCGGCGCTCACGACCTATCGCCGGCTGGACTTTGACCGCTCCGGCGTGGATATCATGTATTCACGCATCATTCACTCGCCGATGTGAGGATGGGGATATGAGCGTGCACATGTCGGGCGTCCCAGCGTCCGTCGAGGGGACCGACACCGCCATGCCCGCGTCATCGCCCAGAGCTGCGACCCCCTCCCTGATCAGCGCCCGACCTCGGTCCTCGAACGGTCAGTTCATCCGCGTCGTTCGGGCCGACACCCCGCCACTGGACCCCGAGGCCCTTCCGCAGGACCGCTTCCTTGAGCGCGAGATCTCCTGGCTGCAGTTCAACGAGCGCGTCCTGCAGCTAGCTGCCGACGAGTCGATACCGCTGCTGGAACGAACCCGCTACCTGGCGATCTTCGCGAACAACCTCGATGAGTTCTTCATGGTCCGCGTTGCCGGGCTCAAGCGCCGTATTGCGACCGGCCTGGCCGTGCGCTCCGCCTCCGGTCTGGAACCACGTGAGGTCTTCGACGAGATCTCCACGGTGGCCCACAAGCTCATGGCCACCCATGCCAGCCTGTTCGAAGACCAGGTGCGCCCAGCCCTGACCAAGGAAGGCATCACGATCGCGCGCTGGGATGAGCTCAGCGAGGCGGAGCAAGAGGGGCTTCACGGGATGTTCAGGGACCAAATCTTCCCGGTACTGACTCCGCTGGCCGTGGACCCTGCCCACCCCTTCCCCTACATCTCAGGGCTGTCTCTGAACCTTGCGGTCCTGCTGGTCAACCCCAAGACCGACGTCGAGCACTTCGCCCGGGTCAAGGTCCCCCGGCTACTGCCCCGCTTCGTGCAGATCCCGTCGCCAGCGCCAACGCTGGCCAATCCCTTCACCGCTCGGTTCGTCGCCCTCGAGGACATCATCGCCGCGCACCTAGAACAGCTGTTTCCGGGAATGCAGGTCAGCGAGCACTTCACCTTCCGCGTCACCCGCAACGAGGACCTGGAAGTTGAAGAGGACGACGTCGAGAACTTGCTCGCGGCCTTGGAGAAGGAGCTCACCCGGCGTCGCTTCGGCCCGCCGGTGCGCCTGGAGGTCGCCGACGACATGGACGACCATGTGATGGACCTGCTCGGGCGTGAGCTCGGTGTAGAACCCGGCGAGGTCTACCGCCTGCCTGCTCCGCTGGACCTGGTGGGACTTAATGTGGTGGCCGACCTCGAGCGGTCGGAGCTGAAGTTCCCCGCATTCGTGCCTGGGACGCACCCTGACCTGGCCCCGGTCGAGAGCTCACAGGCCAGCGACGTCCTGGCCTCGATCCGAGTCAAGGACATCCTTCTCCAACACCCCTACGACTCCTTCTCGACATCTGTCCAGGCATTTATCGAGCAGGCAGCAGCGGACCCGAAGGTCCTCGCCATCAAGCAGACCCTGTATCGCACCAGCGGTGACTCCCCCATCGTGGACGCCCTGATCGATGCAGCAGAGGCCGGCAAGCAGGTGCTGGCGGTCGTCGAGATCAAGGCGCGTTTCGACGAGCAGGCCAACATCTCGTGGGCACGCCAGCTCGAGCATGCCGGGGTTCACGTGGTCTACGGCGTCGTGGGCCTCAAGACTCACGCCAAGCTCTCTCTGGTCGTCCGCCAGGAGGCGGAGGGGCTGCGACGCTACTGCCACGTCGGCACTGGCAACTACAACCCCAAGACCGCCCGCCTCTATGAGGACTTCGGGCTGCTCACCTGTGACCCGCAGGTCGGCGAAGACCTGACCCGGCTGTTCAACCAGCTCTCGGGATGGGCGCCACGCAGCAGGTTCAAGCGTCTCCTGGTGGCACCGCGCTCCGTCCGCTGGGGTCTGATCGACCACATCGACGCCGAGATCGAGAACGCGCGAGAAGGCCTCGGCGGCTACGTCGGTTTCAAGCTGAACTCCATCGTTGACGATCAGGTGATTGACGCGCTGTACCGGGCCTCGCGCGCCGGCGTGAAGGTCGACCTCTGGGTGCGGGGCATCTGCGCCCTGCGCCCAGGTGTCAAGGGTCTGTCCGAGAACATCCGGGTACGTTCGATTCTGGGCAGGTTCCTGGAGCACTCCCGGGTCTTCGTCTTCGGCGGCGCAGGCGACCCCGTCGTGTTCATCGGCAGCGCCGACCTGATGCACCGGAACCTCGATCGCCGGGTGGAAGCCCTCGTCCGGCTCACCGATCCGAGGCATGTCTCGGATATGAAAGCCCTCATGAGCTTTGGCATGGGCGATGAAATCAGCAGCTGGCACCTCAGCGGCGACGGCACCTGGACCCGACATTGCCACGACGCGGATGGCAAGAAGCTGCGGGATCTTCAGACCATGATGATCGAGAACAACACCAAGCGCCGCCGCAAAGCGCGCCGCACGGTGATCTCCGTACAACGTTGACCACATGCCAGTGACAACAGCGTGATCCCGGCCGCCGGAGCCTTGCCTTGGCGTCGTCGCCGCGGTGCTCTGCAGATCGCCTTGGTCCACCGACCCCGCTATGACGACTGGGCCTGGTCCAAAGGCAAGCTCGAACCAGGGGAGGAATGGCCGGTCGCCGCGGTGCGCGAGGTCTTTGAAGAGACCGGGTTCCACGTGCGGCTTGGTCGCCCCCTGCCAAGCTCGGAGTACGCCGTTTCGGACCAAAGTGGTGACTCGACACCCAAGCAGTGTCGGTACTGGGCGGCCGAGGTTGTCGGTGGTGACGGAGCGCTACGCAACGAGATCGACGACGTCACCTGGCTTGAGCTGCCCGACGCCTTGTCCCGGCTCAGCTACCCCCGTGACCACGATCAGCTGCGCGCCCTCGAACAGGCAGACCTCGAGGGGACCCTGAGCACGTGGCCCCTGGTCATCCTCCGGCACGCCCGGTCCCGGTCGCGCTCGGCGTGGCCCAACCCCGACCCGCTTCGACCGCTGAACCCCCGCGGCCGCGAACGCGCCAAGGCGCTGATCCCACTCCTGGCGACGTACGGCATCACCCGAGTGGTCACTTCCCCGTCCGTGCGTTGTCTGGACACGGTCCTGCCATATGCGGTAGCAGCCGGGAAACGGGCCAGGCTCAAACCGGGACTGTCAGAGGAGGGTTTCGTCGAGCAGCCTGACCGGGCCCCCTACCATCTGACCCGACTGCTCGAACGGGGCAACGCTGCGGTCGTGTGCAGCCACGGACCGGTTCTGCCAGTACTGCTCGAACGGCTTGCCGAGATCGCCGACACGAACCATGGCGCGCAGGGCGCCCTGTCCGAGGCTGCCGAGAGCGTCATGGGCAAGGGGGAAGCGTTGGTTGCCCATCTGGTCGGGACCGGAGATCACGCCCGGGTCGTGGACGTAGAGCGTTACGCCGCACCGTGATCGGTCAGCGCCATGACTCTCACGAGCACCGATACCTCGGTCCAGACCTTCCGCAGGCGCGTCGTTCATCGGTTCCTCATGACCGAGCCTGCCTGCGGCCATCCAAAAGACTCTCTTCGTTCATCTCGTGTTCACCTAGCACCCCGCATCATGTCATCCGGCCTCAATAGCCTCGTCTCCGGCGGGCACCGATGCACGCCGTATTCTTCCCTGCTGTGGAGAGGTTCCAAATCGTGAATATCCAGTCTCGTCGGCGTATCGCCAGCTTCACGGGCGTAGCCCTGGTGGGCACGTTCGCTCTTGCTGGCTGTGGTTCCAACAACAACACGACGGCTTCCTCAAGCAGTTCCCCAAGCGCGGGCAGCAGCGCGAGCACCGCGGACTGCGGCACCGGCACGCTGGGTGGCGAGGGCTCCACGGCCCAGAAGAACGCCATCGACCAGGCCATCACCGACTACCAGACGACATGCCCCGGCGCGACCGTCAACTACAACGGAACCGGCTCGGGCGCCGGCGTCAAGCAGTTCACTGCCGGTCAGGTGACCTTCGGCGGGTCCGACTCCGCGCTGAAGAGCGTTCCGGTCGCCGGCGCGACTGGCACCGAACAGGCCGCCGCAGACAAGGCGTGCGGCTCCCCGGCCTGGAACATTCCCATGGTGACCGGCCCCATCGCCGTCGTGTACAACGTCAAGGGCGTCAGCAAGCTGATCCTGACCCCCGCAGTGACAGCCAAGATCTTCAACGGTGCCATCACCATGTGGAACGACCCCGCGATCGCGGCCATCAACCCGGGCGTCACCCTCCCGGCGACGGCCATCAAGGTCTTCTTCCGCTCCGACGAGTCCGGCACCACCGAGAACTTCACCAAGTACCTGCACGCAGCCGCCCCCACTGAGTGGACAGCGACCCCCGCCAAGAAGTGGACCGGCAAGGGCGAGGGCAAGCAGGCCAGCTCGGGTGTCTCCAACGCCGTCAAGGCCACCGATGGAGGCATCACCTACACCGAGTGGTCCTATGCCAAAGACGACCGGCTCGCCATGGCCCAGATCGACAACGGTGGCGGCCCCGTCGCGCTCACCGCCCCAGCCGTCAGCCAGGCCGTCAGCCTGGCCAAACAGACCGGCACCGGAAACAACATCATTCTCAAGCTGGACTACACCACCAAGGCGCCCGGGGCCTACCCCATCCTGCTGGTGACGTACGAGATTGTGTGCTCCAAGGGCAAGGACCCAGCCAAGGCCAAGCTGCTGCAGTCGTTCCTGAAGTCCTTTGCGTCAACAGCGGAGCAGACCAAGCTAGTGGGCATCGGCTACGCACCGCTTCCGGCCAACATCCAGGCTCAGGTCAACACCGCGATCGCTGCCCTGTCCTGATCCGGCCACAGACGCACTGATTACGATTACGGCTGACATGCCAACCATCACCGGCGTCTCCTCCGTAGACGAGCTCCGCGACCCCGAGGGGCACGGTCCCCTCCAGGGGGACCGTGCCTCCACGGGCCGCCTCGGCGACCGCCTCTTCAGCGGCACCGCCAGAGGCGCCGGCCTCCTGGTCATCGCCATCGTGACACTGGTCGGCGTCTTCCTGCTTTCTCAGGCCATACCCGCCCTGGCCAACGACAAGGTCAACTTCCTGACGTCCACCGCCTGGAACGTCGACGCCACGCCGCTGCAATTCGGGATTGCCAACCTCCTGTGGGTGACTGTGCTCTCCTCGGCCATCGCTATGGTGGTCGCTGTCCCCCTGGGCATCGGCGTGGCCCTGTTCATCACCCAGTACGCGCCAGTTTGGCTCAGCCGGCCGGCAGCCAGCCTGGTCGACCTGCTCGCGGCGGTGCCCTCGATCGTCTACGGCCTGTGGGGACTTCAGGTGATGGGCACCCACATGGACGGGATTCAGGCGTTTCTGATCCGCCTCTTCGGGTGGATCCCTTTGTTCAAGGACGCCGGAGTCGCCGCGGCCAGCACGATCCTCACGGTGGGTGTCGTGCTCTCCATCATGGTGCTGCCCATCGTCACGGCCCTGTCCCGGGAAGTCTTCGCCCAGACACCTACGACAAACATGGAAGCAGCCCTCGCCCTGGGGGCGACCCGCTGGGAGATGATCCGCACTGCAGTCCTGCCCTTCGGCAAGCCCGGGGTCATCAGCGCCTCGATGCTCGGCCTGGGCCGTGCACTAGGTGAGACCGTCGCTGTCACGGTCATCTTGTCGGCGCTGTCCGGCAGCGCGCCCTGGTCCTGGTCGATGTTCAACGGGGGAGAGACCTTCGCCTCCAAGATCGCCAACAACGCCGCCGAGTTCGACTCGCCACAGAAGGCCGGAGCCTTCATGGCTGCCGGGCTGGTGCTGTTCGGGCTGACCTTCATCGTCAACGCCGTCGCGCGCGCCGTGATCAACCGCAGAAGGGCCTTCGTCGAATGAGCGCGGCTGACCTGACAGCAGGGGCGACTCTGAAGGCGACGAGGCCGCCCGCCCCAGAGGCAGGGTTCAACCACCGCTCGCGCGCCAGAGCCGTGCGCAACCACGTAGCCCGCGTCGTGATGTGGGCGTCGTTTGCGATCGCGATGGTGCCCCTGGTCTGGATCTTGTGGAGTGTGGTTACCAAGGGCGGCGCTTTGCTGCTGGACAGCGAGTGGTGGACCCACTCACAGCGAGGCATCACCAACCGAATGGTCGGCGGTGGCGCCGTGCACGCCATCGAGGGAACCTTGATCGAGGCCCTGGCCACCGCCCTGATGGCGGTCCCGGTCGGGGTGATGACGGCCATCTACCTGGTGGAGTACGGCCGTGGACGGCTCGCCAGCGTCGTGAGCTTCACCGTCGACATCCTCACCGGAATCCCGTCCATCGTCGCCGCGCTGTTCATCTATGCCGTCTGGGTCACCACGTTCGGGTTCCAACGAGTGGGGTTCGCCGTGTGCCTGGCCCTGGTGCTGCTGATGATCCCGGTCATCGTGCGCTCGACCGAGGAGATGCTCAAGCTGGTCCCCAATGACCTGCGGGAGGCGTCCTACGCGCTCGGGGTGCCGAAATGGAAGACGATCGCCCAGGTCGTGGTGCCCACTGCCTTCTCCGGCATCGTCACGGGGATCCTGCTGGGCCTGGCCCGGATCATGGGAGAGACCGCGCCGCTGCTCATCCTGGGGCCCTACACCAAGGACATCGCCACCGACCTGTTCGGCGGGCTCGTCCCGACCCTGCCAACCATGATCAACCAGGACCGCACCGAAGTGCTGCAGCCTGCCGTTGACCGCGTGTGGGGGGCGGCAATGACCCTTATCCTGTTAATCCTGCTGCTGAATATTGCCGGGCGGCTCGTCTCCCGCCTCGGCGCGCCCAAGACCTGACCGGCCGACGGTTACCCGCTTCTCTGCCCAGACACGAAGGACGACCGCACCTCATGGCCAAGCGAATCGACGTCAAGGACCTCAACATCTTCTACGGTGCCTTCAAGGCCGTAGAAGACATCACGATGACCGTCGAGCCACGCTCCGTGACCGCCTTCATCGGCCCGTCAGGATGTGGCAAGTCAACGCTGCTGCGCACGTTCAACCGAATGCACGAGGTCATTGCCGGAGCAACGGTCGAAGGGTCGGTCCACCTCGACGACGCCGACATCTACGGCGCCAACGTGGACCCGGTGGCCGTCCGACGCACTGTCGGCATGGTATTTCAGCGACCGAACCCGTTCCCCACCATGACCATCGGGGACAACGTCGCAGCAGGCCTGCGGCTCAACGGCGTCAAGGACAAGAAGATGCTCGCCGAGAAGGTCGAGGCGTCCCTGCGTAAGGCGAACCTGTGGGACGAGGTCAAGGACAGGCTCAAGAAGCCCGGCGCCGGCCTCTCCGGCGGACAGCAGCAGCGGCTCTGCATCGCCCGGGCCATCGCCGTAGAGCCTCAGGTTCTGCTGATGGACGAGCCATGCTCGGCGCTGGACCCGATCTCGACGCTGGCCATTGAGGACCTCATCAGCGAGCTGAAGAGCACCTATACGATCGTGATCGTCACGCACAACATGCAGCAGGCGGCCCGCGTCTCGGACCGGACCGCGTTCTTCAACCTCGCGGCGACAGGCAAGCCGGGGCGGCTGATCGAGATGGACGACACCCAGAAGATGTTCAGCAACCCCACCCAACGCACCACCGAGGACTACATCTCCGGCCGGTTCGGCTGAGACTGCCCCTGGCTGCCGCCAGTGGAAGGGGATCGTCAGGGCGTATGCCGCAGCTGCCATCAGACCGGCCCCGGGGAATGTCAGGAGCCAGCCGGTGACAATGTTCTTGGCTACCCCCAGCGCACCGCCGACAGTCGCTTGGTGGCGCCTACACCCATGATCGTGTGCGTAGTCGAGATCGGGGCACCGAAGCCCAGTCCAGCGATGTACAGGATTGAGGCTCCCGCGGTCTCGGCGGCGAACCCTTGAGGCGGGTCAAGGTGAATGATCTTGCGACCTAGGGTCCGCATGATGCGCCACCCGCCGGCGTACGTGCCGGCGCTAATGATCAACGCCGTGGAGATCTTGACCCAGACGGGGATCCCTGACCCCCTGTGGAAGCCGCCCACCGTCAGGGCCAGCACGATGATTCCCATCGTCTTACCCGCGTCCTGAAGACCGTGGCCAAGCGCCATGGCGGCCGCCGACAGAGTCTGGGCATAACGGAACCCGCGGGTCGCGCGCCCGGGGTGCTGACGGCGGAAGATCCACAGGATTGAGGTCATCACGAAGTAGCCCAAGATGAGCACCATCACGGGCGAGATCACCATCGGGATGACGATCTTGGTGAGCACCCCTACCCACAGAACTGTGCTGCTGGCGGCCAGAGACGCCCCCACCATGCCGCCAAACAACCGATGTGAGGACGACGACGGCAGGCCCTTCCACCAGGTCAGCAGGTTCCACGCGGTGGCGCCGATGAGGGCAGAACCGACGATGATCAGGCCGACGATGCCCGACTGCGGGTCAATGATGCCTTTGCCGACCGTGTCGGCAACCTTGGTGCCGATGAAGGCCCCGAAGAGGTTGAAGACCGCAGCCATCACGAGAGCGACCCGAGGCGTCAGCGCTCGGGTCGAGACCGAGGTCGCGATCGCGATCGCGTTGGCAGCATCGTGAAACCCGTTTGTGTAGTTGAAACCCATTGCCAGGCCAAGAACAACAAGAACAGCCAGCAGGTTCACGAATGTCATGGACTCCTTGACCGCGATGCTCTCGACCGTTTGCGCCGCAGTGTCGAAGGCATCGGCGGCGGCTTCGAGAGCGTCAATGACCCCTTGAGCTTGAGCACCATGATCGCGTCCCTGCCGTTGTTGAACACCTCGGCCACCAGCCGCCGGTAGACCTGGTTAGCCTCGTTCTCAAGGCGGCTGATCTCGTTCCAGTACTGCGACAGGTCGCCCATCTCGCGCAACCGCGGCATGGCGTCAGCCGTCAGCTCCGACATTCGAGCCAGAACCCGGACCTGAGCCGATATCCCGGCGGGCACGTCACCGATGCGGTACAGCACGATCAGGTCGGCCGCAGCCTGCATCAGGTCCATGCAGTCATCGAGCTTGGAAGCCAGACGGTAGATGTCCTCGCGGTCGAACGGGGTGATGAACGAGGAGTTCACCTTGAGCATGATCGCGTGGGTCGCTTCATCGGCAACATGCTCAATGTCTCGTATCCGTGAGGCCACAGCCTCACGTTCGGACTGCTCGACCCCCAACAGCCTGGTCAGTTCATGAGCGCCGTCGACCAGAAGTTTGGCCAGTGTCGCCAGGAGCTCGAAGAAGCTGTCTTCCTTCGGAGTGAGACGAAAACCCACAGTGAGGCTCCGGTGTTTGGGGATGTTGCCGACCCGATGGTAGATCCCCCAACGCCTCATCACACAAATGGCCGCCGACCGCGACAACAACCTGACATGGCCTAGCTGTCAGATTCGCCCGCTGTCTTGGCCGCCCTGCCGGCCAGCCCGAGCAGATGGTCCACCTCGTCCTGGCGCAGCGGCCGCGCACTTGACGTCGCGGCCACCACAAGCCGACTGACGAGCTCGATCTCGGACTCTAGGTCAGCATCGGTGAGATCATCACCGAGCTTGTCACTGGGTGTTCCGGCGGCGGCCATGCCAGCAATCTACTC
>Ga0075520_1000234_pt1 | contig 22588 bp, 20 predicted proteins | sample NGEPerB_FD_75100 | JGI IMG/M metagenome (GOLD analysis project Ga0075520, IMG submission 75100) | Arctic peat soil microbial communities from the Barrow Environmental Observatory site, Barrow, Alaska, USA - NGEE PermafrostAB12-B | ecosystem: Environmental > Terrestrial > Soil > Wetlands > Peat ... | reverse complement strand
GGGTTTCGCCGGTAATCAGCGCCGCAAGGGACATATTCGAAGGCGGTTGACGACCCGCTGCGGCTGCCAACCAGTGGCCTGCAGAAAGGCCCATGCGCCGTGCCGAGCGATCGACTAGAGCCGTTTCGAGAGCAAAGCGCGCTGCGGGGAGTTCCGTCGCACTCAGGGTGACTGCTGCCTTGAGTAGAGTCAGATCAGCGCAATACACCTCGTCGAAAGGTGCATCGCTTAACGCACGTTCACAAGAGAACAATCCATCGGGTGAATAGCCCGGCAGCGGACTGCATTCGCCAAGACCCGGGGGACCATCGCCGCCACCAATAGTGATGCGCAGACCCTGACGCTCCCGTGTATAATGGCCGTTGCCCCCAACCGGACTTTCCAGTTGGGTGCTCAAACGCTGCGAGGTGAGCCAGAGCGGGTTCACGTTATTGCTACGAGTCCCAGGGCAAATAGGGCGCTGAACAAGAGCATGACTTGGGCAGTTCGAGCCAACAAATCATTGAGCGCCGCGCCCCGCGTGCGCCGTATGCGATCAAAAGTCCCGAATGCAACGGGCAATAATAAAAGCGGCGCCAGCACCGGCCAATGCGCCCCACCCGACAGCCACAGGACGATAGGCATTACGAACGCCACGGACAGCAAAGTAGCATATTGAGTCAGGCAGAAGCGCTCTCCAAATCGAACTGCCAGCGTTCGCTTGCCGACGCGCTTATCCTGCTCAATATCTCGCAAATTATTCACAATCAGGATATTCGCTGCAAGGGCGCCCTGACTAATTCCGGTGCACCAAGCGTTGCCCGGAACTGCCCCCAATTGCACGTAGACAGTTCCGGCCACTGCGACAGGCCCAAAGAAAATGAACACAAACAGGTCGCCCAGCCCGTGATACCCAAGAGAATAGGGCCCCGCCGTGTACGCAATTGCAGAAGCCGCGGCGGCGATTCCGATTAGCGCAATGACGGGTCCTGCAACGCCCACCAGGTAGGCCCCTGAGCAAAAGGCCGCGAACAATACGACCCATAGCCCGACACGAACTTGTCCTGCCGACAACAAGCCGCTGCTGACGACCCGAGTGGGTCCAAGCCGGTCGGGTTGATCGGCGCCTTTTTCACTGTCGAATATGTCGTTGGCCAAATTGGACGCAATCTGAAGCAACAGGGCGCAGATCATCGCCGCAATCGCCGGACCTAGCACGAAACCTCCGACGTTAGCCGCCACGGCAGATCCAAGCAATACGGGTGCAATTGCGGCAGGTAGCGTTTTGGGTCGAATTGCAAGGAGCCAGGCACGAACCGGGTGCATGAATTTGCTCAGGGATAGCGCCGGAATTTACCGAAATTCGGTGGCCTTTTTTCGAGAAACGCCTGTTTGCCCTCCTGTCCTTCTTCGCTCATGTAGTAAAGCAATGTTGCGTTTCCGGCGAGCTCCTGCAACCCAGATTGTCCGTCGCAATCTGCATTGAGAGCCGCTTTGAGGCATCGCAGGGCCATCGGGCTATTCTGAAGGATTTCCCGGCACCAGTTGAGGGTCTCCTCCTCGAGTTTGTCCAAGGGAACGACGGCGTTTACGAGCCCCATGTCCAAGGCTTTAATGGCGTCATATTGCCGGCACAAGAACCAGATTTCCCGGGCCTTCTTTTGGCCAACGATCCGCGCTAGATAAGAAGCTCCGAATCCGCCATCGAAGCTCCCGACTCTCGGCCCTGTCTGTCCGAATCGCGCATTTTCCGCGGCAATGGTTAGATCGCAAATCAAGTGCAATACGTGGCCGCCCCCAATTGCGTAGCCGGCAACCATCGCTATTACGGGCTTTGGCAATGTGCGAATTTGGCGCTGTAGATCGAGCACATTAAGCCGTGGAACACCCGCGGCATCCACGTAACCTCCTGTGCCCCGCACCTTTTGGTCGCCTCCAGAGCAAAAGGCCTTGTCGCCGGCACCCGTAAGCACGACCACGCCAATAGAAGAATCGTCCCGCGCATTGGCAAATGCTTCGGACATCTCAGAGACGGTTTGCGGGCGGAACGCATTTCTTACCTGCGGGCGGTTAATTGTGATCTTGGCTATGCCTTCATCGCACTTTTCGTAAAGAATGTCCTCGAAGGTTTGGACCATTATCCAAGAAACGTTAGGCATGATTCATTCCTTCTATCATGGCGGACGCTATGGCGTCCGGTCGCTCAAGAGGCAAGTTGTGTCCGGCGTCCGTTACCACGATGGTTCGACTCTTGGGCAGTCGTGCCGCTAGGTCCTCAGCGAGGTGGGTGAATTTGTCGTCCAATGATCCGGAAACCAGCGTCACAGGGAGTTGTACACGTGCAAGATCAGCTGCGTAACTAGGCATATTCGAAAGAGACAATCCGATTATTGCCTGAGCAAGCGCTTCAGAGTCGTGGCTTAACCTTTGGTCGCGAAGCCTGCGCAACTTGGCCTGAGGCAGGCGATGCATTGACGAGAAAATCGACTGACTTTCCCATGCATCCAGGAAATCTGTTAGTGGTTCCGTGCGAAGTCGGTGGGCCCACATTAGGTCAGCTTTGCTCCGATCTGAGCGCTCCTCGGGCGTATCTAAACCACGACGCGCGCAAACAAGCGTGGCTGAACGGAACAATGAGGGCGCGCGCAACAATAGACTTAGGCCGAGGCGACCCCCCAGCGAGTAGCCGACGAGATGAACCGCAATTCCCGCGAAGTGTCGCCGAATCAAGCACAAGAGGCGGTCTGCTTCCGTCTCGAAACTATACGTCGTGGCACCTTCTGCAACACCGGTATGTCCGTAGAGAGTAGGCGCTAGCGGGGAGATTGGTGCAGGAAATGCCGCAATTACGTCGACAAAAGACGCGGATCCCCCGAGAAATCCATGTAGAACAACGATGGGATCGTGCGTGACCATTTCAAAGAATCGTTAGGCAGCTCTGAGCAATCGGACTTACCTGCAATTACTCGAAGACTGAAGCGTCAATCGTACGTCGAAGACTCTTGACGTCGAGGCGGGGGGAACTCGGGTCGATTGGCATGGGGATCAGGGTAGGGCCCGGGCGCTTCAAGGCTTGACGAACACTGCTTTGAAATGCGGCGAGGTTGGATGGCAATTCTGTGGCAATACCGTAAAGTTGTCCGGCTGCCTTTACGTCCAATTCGTGGGGCGTAGTCCAAAAGTTCAGCATTTCGTGGTCCATGTAGTCATATACTGGTAATTGCTCGAATATCCGGCCTCCGTGGTTGTCGAGAATAACGATGGCCAGGGGGTTTCGCACAGTGCGTGCAGTCCAAAGGGCGCCAATGTCGTGCAAAAAGCTGATATCGCCCAGTAAAATCAAAGTTGGGCGGCTGCCAGACAGCGCGGCGCCAACGCCGGTCGACAGCAGGCCATCAATGCCGTTTGCTCCCCGAATCGCGAAGGCACAGATGCCTCTATCTCCGGCGGGCACGACCAGCTCAGCTTCACGTAAGGGCAGACTGTTACCCAGGACGACTCTGGCACCCCGCGGGCAAGATTCAATCGCAGCACGCACTATTTGAAGTTCGCCCAGGAAGGAGTCCTGGGAATTCATCCATTCGCGCAGAACCTGCGTGGCACGCGCGTCCCCGTGCCGCCAATCCAAAAACCAAGGCTTTTCACCAAGAGCTTCGCCGCGCGTAGCTTCAACCGCCCGTGTAAGAGCGCGCAACGTTTGGGACGGATCCCCGACGACGACCGCGTCGGATTGACCCGACGGGTCCGGCCAACCCTCACGGGCCACGACGATGTGCTTTCTTGCACGGCCCTGTTCAATCCAATGCTCCCAAAGACTACTTGTAAGCGGCGGACCGACTTGAACGACCATTTGTGGGCAAAATTGCGCAATAAATTGCTCGCATCCATGGAGAAGTTCTGCGCAACGAAGGACGTAATCAGACAAAGTTAGAGGGTGATCCCAACGTAGCGGATGCGACACATCGAGCCACACGGGGTAGCCAGTGGCCTTGGCAAATTGGGCGAGAACGTCTGGGTCCAACGCTGGCGTATGGGCGTCAAACCCGCATACGATAAGACCTTTACGTGACTGCACGCATTCTGCGGCAAGCAACTTAAGTTGCTCAGGCTCCGGCGACGCTTTGCCCTCAATCATACTAGGATGAGCCTCTCTGAGAAGCGCGGTGACTTCGCACTCAAGAGCCCTAGCTTCATCGTCTTGTGGCAGGCAGGGCTGCAGGGGCCTTCGGGCACGTGCATTGAGGTGAACAGGCCCCGAATTCGGACCACAGGCAATTTGTACAGCGCTCGACACGAGACGACGAAAACCTCGTAAGGACTGACCTGCTGTTGTCGCTTCGCCCAGCTCGAAAAATCGCCGCACGTGGTGCCCATACATGTGGGTCTGATCAATCGTCTGGGGGGCGCGGGCATGTTGGGCGTCGATCGGACGGTCTGCGGTAAGAGCTATTAATGGGACGCCGGCTTGACTCGCTTCGACGATTGAGGGCAAGTAGTTGGCGGCAGCGGTTCCCGAGGTACACAAAAGCAGAACGGGGCTCACAGAGGCCCGGGCTAGACCGATGCCAACAAACCCCGCCGATCGTTCGTCGATGACCAAATGCACAGTAACTGATTTCTCCAACAACAGTGCGGACAAGAAAGGCGTCGACCGGGAACCGGGGCTAACAACTGCATGCCGCACCCCCGCCCGTGCCAGAGTCCCCACCAGCAGTCGAGACCGAATCGTCTGAAGAAATTCCGGAGTCATGGGAGATTGTGACAGGCCTGCGACGGCAATCCCGCCTGCGTTTTTAGACCCAAGGCATCTAGAAAAGTGCGGAACTTAAGCTCGGTTTCCCGCCACTCAGCGTCGGCTTGCGAACCCGTAACCAGGCCTGCTCCCGCATAAAGACGCACTTCGCGACCATTGATCAAGCCCGCGCGCAGAGCGATGGCGAGTTCCCCGTCACCGTTTCTATCAAACCAGCCGATGGGGCTGGCGTAACGACCTCTGTCGAAGGACTCATGGGTGCGAATGAATTCTAAGGCCTGACCGACTGGAATACCTCCCACAGCGGGAGTTGGATGGAGATGCTCGCCAAGAATCAGCACGTGAGGCGCCGCAAATTTGCTAGCAGTTAACAATGTGTGCAGATGCACCAAAGGGCCGAATTGTCGCAATTCGGGCGCCTCAGGCACGGTAACGTCAGCTCCGAGTCCCTTCAAACGCGACACGATTTCCCGTACAACCAAGGAATGTTCTAACCTGTTCTTATCTCCGGAAAGCAACGATTGCAGAGCCTCAGGATCGCTTGTTGCCGCCGATCCAGCCAGAGCCTCGGTCACGATTTGAGACCCGCGTTTGGTTACCAGTCGCTCTGGCGTGGCACCAAGAAAAGTCGAAGAGCCCCGGCGCATTGCGAAGCAAACAGAGCCGTCCCTTCGGCCTAGCAAACTATCTATGATGCCAACAGCGTCAGGCGTTGAACTGCATATGAGAAGCATTTCACGAGCAAGCACCACCTTCTCGAGTTCTCCTTGCTGCAATAGCCGGCAGGCTTCCTGGACGTGATTGTTCCAACTTTCGCGATTGGGGTTGTCCGTGCGTCGCATTAGGCTAACTGGCGGCTGCGCGCCGTCTTGAATATATTCGGCGGGTATTGCGATCAATGCTTGAACCCGATCGATTTGCGCTTTGCGACTTTGCGGGTCCAATATCTCGGATCTCGATGTGAACAGAGTTAGGCTCGCCTGATGGGCATTCGTGCGATAAAGGAGTTGCGGCAACGTGAACTCCGCGTCGGAGAAATCACGCCAGTGGGTTGCCTCAGTCTTCATGGGGACAGTGGAGAATCCGCCGTAAAAGCGAGGTTCTATGGCTGAGGCCCCCAGCCCAACGCCTTGATAATTGCGGAAGAAATCCTCCGTTTGCTCAATAATCGCTGGCAAGCGGGCGGAGCCGTTGCCCTCGCACGCACAAGCTGAGCCGAGGCCGACTTCACAGGTCTCGTGCTGCCCCGACCAAAGAATTGCCGGTTCAAGGGGCATCGCGGAAAAAATCTTTGACGGAGCCAGAACCGGGGCCGCAACTGTGACGCCTAAATGCGATGCATCTACCGAGGCAAGTCGCTGTAGAACGCGTTCCAAGTCCAGCGTGCGGGGTGCCGCCGCATTGCGGACCCAGTCGTTTTCGCTATTCATGCGATGCCTTCGGCCCGCGGCGCCATCAGAAATAAATGACAGGCTCCTAAGCTGAACGGGCTCAAACGTATCAATTGGAGACCCGACTGTTCAGCAAGTTTCACGAAGTCAGGAGGGGCTGGAAAGGCTCTGATTGAACGTGAAAGATATGCATATTCGCGGGGACCGGAGAGTATCGCGCCCAGCGCGGGCACGACGAAGTGTACATGAAGTCGGGCAAGCCACGCGAGCCCATGCCCTTTAGGTTCGGTCAATTCCAAGAAGGCAATTCGGGCGCCCGGGCGTGCAACTCGAGCTATTTCCGACAGTGCGGCGGTGCGATCGGGCACATTGCGAATTCCAAACGCCATCGTAATGGCATCAAAACTCTGGTCGGGAAATGGCAACGACTGGGCGTCTCCTTGGACAAACTCAATTCTTTTGCCAAGTCTAAGCTGCTCTATTTTGCGACGTCCCACCTCAAGCATACGAGCCGACGGGTCTAACCCTACAATTTGCGCTTCGGGATAGCGCTGAGCCACTTCGATTGCCAAGTCTCCCGTACCCGTCGCGAGATCCAGAGCGCTACGTGGTTGAGCGAGCTGCAATGCGGTTTGACGTCGCCAGTAGCGGTCCATCCCCAGCGACATCAGGCGATTGACCAGGTCGTACCGTTGCGCGATGGCGTCAAACATTGCACCTGAGCCCTCAGGGCCGACGGGATGAATCTGCGAGGTCATGGCAAATTTCGCTACAATTGCCTCGCCCTAGCATGAGTTGACCCGGGCGTCGCGCGGCCAGAACGCAGTCTTCATGAGCGAACAGGGTGCCTGGATAGAATACCGAGAACGAGGGCCGAGGGCTACTGGCCGACACACCTCGGAGTACTTCAGGGAAGCGTTCGGAACTCTAGCCCATCGTTTCGATGGAATCGCGCCACTAGCCGGACGCTCGTGGTGCGAGAGCAGTCCCGCCGTGTCAAGGTGAGTTCATGCGAGGACTTCGTCTCAGTGTGGCGGTTGCTGTGTTAATGGGGCTCGCCTGGATTAGCCTTGGGGCTGGAGCGGAAACATCAACTCCTGTTGCCGACCTAGGCGAGAAAGTGCCGGGTGCGGAGCGCCTTGAAGGAAGGCTTTTGGCACCTTGCTGCTGGGCTCAGACATTGGATATTCATGGCTCGGAGATTGCGAACGCCTTGCGACGCGAAATTCGAACGCGACTAAAAGCTGGAGAAAGTGCAGACGCTATCGAGGCCAGCTTAGTTGCGCGATACGGGGAGCGGCTCCGAGCCGTGCCCGACCGGGTGCCACTTGACAAAATGGGTGGGATTGGGTGGCTCGGCGTCGCGCTGGCCGCAGGTTTAGTCGGAGTAGTTCTCTGGCGTTGGCGTAAGCGGGGTCTGGAGTTTGACGGCGAATCGCCGGGCAGGGGCGTGCCGCCGGGAAGGACCAACCAAACATCGAGCGAAGCTTCCGACGATCGGTTGGAGTCCGAACTGCACCGCCTGGATGATTCTTAGATATTGCGGAATTACTCCCACAAAGTGGCCTACCCCGACTTGCCCCTAATGCGCGATTGTACCGCATTGGCGCGACTGCACATTGAAGCCCATGGAAACGGCCTGCCGCTCGTTCTTGCTCATGGTTTTGGAGGAAGTTCTCGCAATTTCTTGCCACAAGCACGCGCTCTGGAACGCACCTACCGGGTATGGCTATACGATGCGAGGGGCCACGCGCGAAGCGAGGCACCCAGTGCCCTAGAATCCTTCGGCTGGCCTTGTCTTGTCTCAGATTTCAATCGAGTAGTGAATCAGTCTCTCACCGAGGGAGCATCCAGAAAGGACGACCGCGTCATTGCTGGCGGACTGAGCCTTGGAGCCGCCACCGCTTTGTTCTGGGCGATCCGAAACCAGGAGGCCGTCAAGGGTCTGGTGCTGGCCGCATACCCAAATTGCAACGCCGAAACGCGGATCTGGGCAACAAATTTCGCGCGGCAGATCGAGGCGGAGGGTATCGATAGCGCCGGGAACCAGTTTGTTTGGGGTCCCTCGGGTCGATTCACGGCAGAGGATGCTCGTCTTATCCGTCGGGGATTTCTAGAACATTCGGCACTAGGACTTTCTGCAGTTTTGCGGCAGGCTGTGGCTAAAATTCCAGACATTTCTAAGTTCAGCGACGATCTAGACAGATTCCACGTCCCGACTTTGATAGTGGTCGGAGCCAACGATACTCTTAGCTTAGCCACGTCACGCTGGATTGCTGCCACCCTACCGAATGCTCACTTGAACATTATAGAGAACGCCGGACACGTCGTAAATCTGTCACGACCGAGGGAATTCAACGAAGAATTGGCTAAGTTCTTACGTGGTTTGTGACCCCTGTTGCGGCCCGGCAACGGTGCCGGTGTATTGCCGAAGAACACCCGGGCAGCCTCGTCATCGGCTCCGACGGCGGCAGCGCGTCGTGCGCGGCTACGTCGCGACATAAAAAATTGGTAATGACGACTCGAATCGATGCATGCTAACTTCCGCCAATCACGCTTTGCGGATTGCACGTCGTTCAAACGGTTCGGCGCGATTCGACGATGACATCAAACCCAACAAACAATCAGTTTCCAACAAAAGGGAATTGCATCAATACGTTCAAGTATTCGTTGGTACCGCTGCGCCAGATTCAGCAAGCTTTGTGGAACGAAATAAAGCGTCGCCACAATGCGGTTGTGGGTTCGATGTCATTCGCGGTGCCAGACAAGTCAGGTTATCCAAAGAGCGGGCAATGGTTGGCTGGCCGGTTTTCAACAGACCGAACGGCAGACGTACATTGCCTGTTGACACATCACAATAGATTGCAATATATGCAATGTAACGAGTCGGCGGAACGCCCAGCCGGCGCCTTTAGGAGGATCCATGGCAGCACGCAAGAAGAAGGTATCAGCAATCGTCGCTGGAGAAGCACCCGCACCCAAGCGTCGGGCCGCGAAAAAATCCGGCAAAAAGAAGGCTCGCCGCGCAAAGGCCAAGAAGGCCGCACCGGAAGCCGCTGCTGTAGAAACGGCAGCTCCGGCGAAGAAGGCGCGCAAGAAAGCCGGCAAGAAAGCTGGCAGGAAGGTCGCGAAGAAAGCCGGCAAGAAAGCTGGCAAGAAGGTCGCGAAGAAAGCCGGCAAGAAAGCTGGCAAGAAGGTCGCGAAGAAAGCCGCAAAGAAGGCCGGTAAAAAGGCAGCCAAGCGCCGTGGACGCCGATCGACCAAGAAGGTCGTGGCAGCTGTTCCCGAAATGATGCAATAGCATCGGCCAATCGAACTTGTGAGCCCGCCTGGATGCCCGGGCGGGCCGATCTCTTTCGATTTCACGGTAGTACGCGTTCCGATACTACTCGCCACGCGTGCAGTAGTTAGCAAAGCCACAATCACAACTTGACGTGTGATTGTGGCTTTCACACTTAACCGAAGAAAGCCCTAAAAGCACCGGAGATGCTGAAGGTTTCTAGGATTACTCGGTAGGCTCCAGCCGCTGCATGCGCAATCTTGCTTGTGCGAAGCCGCTGCGTGACTAATTGTTGTTCCGGTGACCGTGGGTCGATACGGTTCTGGGCTAGTTGGTCGCAGCGTCAGCGTTGTGGAGTTGTTACTCGCCGTTACGAGCTGCTCGCGACGAACGTTGGATGGGGCCCAGACAATTTCATTAAATCCGTTGCGAGGAGAGCGCGTGGTCGTTGAGTCAAGCGCGGCCCAGTTCTACGAGGCGCGCGTTATTGGCGAGTCGACTTCACGACTACGCGTACAAACCGTCGAATCTGGGGATATGGCTTATGTGGAGCTTGCTGACATTTATCGCCTGCCCAGTACGACAAGACGCTTGGCTCCGCGGACATTTGCAATCTGCAATATCGACCAGGCACGCTGGGTAGGTTGCCGAATTTTGGAGGCTAGCGTGAACACAGCGAACGTGACGGGCATTGACACCGCTACCCACCAGTTGCCGTGGAATCAAATTCTGACACCAACTTCTTTGACGGAAATGAATCTCAAGCGCCTTTTTGATAAGGCTGGAGAGCGGCGGGATTTTGAGCATGAGATTTCCCGAGCCGGGCAACCACGGACCATTCCCGGGTGGCAACCAAGCTTGGGAAAGTCGGTTATCGCCCAATATGATGGCAAATGGTGGGCGTCTGTAATCATAGGCGAACAGCACGGGAAACTTCGCGTGAAGTCTTCCGAAACTAAGCACATCGTTGATGTGGCTCGCGACGAGGTTGCGCCGGAGCCCCCTTATCCAACCGAAATATCGAAAAAGAGTCGATTTGCACTGGCACGACCGGTCAGTCAGGGACAAGCCTGGATTCCTGTTCGACTAATTTCCGTCGACGCACTGGAGGCTACAGTCGAAGATCTGGAGCACGGCCGACGAACAGTGCCTGTACGCGACCTATGTCCCGTTGATAATCCTTAGCGATTTCTAAATTCGCTCAAGGTGAATAAAGACTCTATGTCCAGCTTTGCTGGAGCACTAATCAACTGGGCGTGCGGGTCCCTACTTTGACTCAAGAATCCTCACGACATTCTGCGTTGCAATCCACGCTGAGGCGGCAAAGGTTCGACAGAGTTCAAATTGAAACTGGTCGGCATGCAAAAAATCCAGTGGAGCAATATGCGGGTCGACGGCAATCGAACCGATTCCGGATCGACGCAGATACTCGGTGGCCATTTCCGATTCAGGTCCGGCAGGGATCAATACTGTTGCTCGGGCAATTTTGAGTTGACCGACCTCGCCGATTTCCCGGAGCTTTTTTTGACGTGAATACAGATCAGTCATTATGTTTCCGCCGTTCAGGGTGCACAACTTTCGTCCATATATCTGGACCATCCAATATCAACGATCTGGGGTTGTGAGCCACACAGCGCACAACTTTGTCTTCTAAAAACGGGGTGTCGGCGCAGATTATCTGTTTTGCCATTGTAGCTGTATGTGTGTCCAAAATCCGGATGTCCGTGAATTATGCGCAATGTTAGCTCTGCCATTAGAGCTGCACCAAAGCCCACAACCGAACCGAGCACTCCGGCCTCAGCACAATTGGGCGCTTGGTCCGGCAAGGGCAAGTCCTCAAAGAGACAGCGGTAACAAGGTCGTCCCGTGGGGCTCGTGCTGATTGCGGTGGTAACCCACCTTACCGCTGCGCCCTGGACGCAGGGCTTATGCTCGATGAAGCAAGTATCTGCCGTCAAGAACTTGGTAGCAAAGTTGTCCGACCCTTCCACAACGATGTCGACATCCTGCACATAGGCTCTCGCATTGTCGGGCAGCAACCGAGCGCGAATTGGTTCAAGGCGCGTCGGAGAAGTTGAGCACAGACGCCTGATAGTACGAACGCCAGCAGTTAATTTGTCTTGCCCAATGTCGTTCTGATCAAAAAGAATCTGTCGATGCAGATTGCTTCCGTCTACTTCGTCATCATCCAGGATCCTTAGAATGCCAACACCTGCTCGTGCGAGCAGCAGGGCGGTTGGGCAGCCTAATCCACCCAATCCAATCAGAAGCACCTTGGCTTTAGCGACCTGATCCGCTGGGTAACTATTCATTGACAGACTCATCATACATTCTTGCAAGGCGCGCATGGTACTTCCGAATGACTTCCTGTCGGCGAACTTTCAGGGAGGGAGTTAGAAAGCCGTTGTTGACCGAAAAATCCTCCGACAAAACGAGTAGTTTCTTCGGCCGCATGTAAGAATGAAAGTCTCGTGAGCGAAGGGCGACTTCTTGCTTCAAGAGCGCATGTATCCTTGGATCATCTTCGACTTTGGTGATGCTAAGACCCTGCGACCTTGCCTCCTGAGCCAGGCGTGGCTGGTTTGGTACAACCAAAAGAACACAATAAGGCTTGTCGGCGCCATAGAGCATGCAGTTCAGTATAAGCGGTGAGAGTTTCAGATGCTCTTCGATCGGAGTTGGAACTACATATTTACCATTCTGTAGCTTATACTGCTCCTTAATGCGCCCGGTGATGATTAAAAAACCATCATCATCCAGTCTTCCCATATCCCCCGTGCGCAATTGGCCATCGGGTGTCAGGACTCGGGCGGTCTCGTCAGGCAAGCCATAGTAACCGTGCATTACATTGGGGCCGCTAACAATAATTTCACCAACGCTGGTTTCCTCTGTGACGGAGCGATCAATGGTCACACTCACCCCGGGTATTGGTCTTCCAACTGTGCCAAATCGGCGATGCGAAGGTGTATTGGCGCACACGACCGGACTCGCTTCGGTCAAGCCGTAGCCCTCATAGACTTCAATCCCCAGAGCATTGACAAACTCCGCAACTTCGCGATTTAGTGCGGCCGATCCACTGATGGCAAACCGTAAACTTCCGCCGAAACGCTTGCGAACGCGCCGGAATATGAGTCGCTCGGCTAGCATAAGCCATAGGCGCTGACGAAATTTCAATGGCTGTCCCTGCGATTGACGCGTTGCTGCTTTAATGCCTTGGCTGAATAGGGTTTTTATCGCATTGGGCTGGTCTGAGATCTGTTTTCGAACTCCTTCATAAATGCGGTAGAAGAGCCGCGGCACAGCGATAAGTATTGTTGGCCGCACGAGTACCAAGTTCGTCAACAGCCCCGACAAATCACCATTGATACCAATTTGGCAGCCGACGTGGAGCAGTAGGTGAAGATCCACTGTCTGTCCAAAAGCATGCGCCCAGGGAAGAAATGACAAGGAACGATCGCTTGGGGTTAGCGGAAAAGTGCTCGCGGAAGACAAAACGTTGGACACGATATTGCGGTGGCTTAAGATTACCCCCTTCGGTTTGCCCGTCGTGCCTGAGGTATATATGAAACCCGCGGGATGGTCCGGATCGGGCAGCGCGAGTTCTACCGAACCACCATCGAGGGCAGCGAGACGCCCGTTCAGCGAAGTCGGGTCCTGAATGTTGCCGTCAATTGCGATTACATGTTCAATCGCCGATAAATTCTGCCGGATTTTAGCAAACGGTGCTGCGACGCAGGCCTCATCAAGAAACACGACCTTTGCTCCGCAGTCTCGCAAGATGTATTCCCAGTCAGCGGGGGACTGCGCGGTATACATCGGTACGGAGACGGCGCCGCGTCCCGCAGCGGCGTAGCAAATTGCCGCCCAATTAACGCTGTTGTCTGCGATGAGGGCCACTCTATCCCCGCGCTCGACCCCGAGTTGTTGCAGCAAAAACCGAATTTGCGCGACACGCCGATGCACGGTTTGATATGAGACCCATTCAAAGACATTGTTGTTTCTCGTGCCGAAGAGATCTGCTGTAGCGCGTTTCTGGCAACTCGACTCAAACAGATCAACAAGCGTTTGGATTTCGGTCATGCCTATTTATCGGGGGCGTCGGCCCCAGCCCCGGAGTCTATTCAAGTTCATGATAGCCCAAACATCTGAAGCAATTGAGCGCAAGCGCAGGGCATGAAAAGAAAAATGTTTGGTGCGTGTCCGGGACAGGTGTTGCCCGGACTATGAGGCGCGAAATCTGGGACTATTGAGGGAAATTTCTGCGACTCTGCAGCGTGGGCTGCCCTGCTTGTGCTCAAATCCACGAGACGTGCTAACTTCCGGCCGCGAAATCGCCGCTATGAGTCGGTTCCACGTCATTACATTCGGCTGTCAGATGAACGTCCATGATTCGAGCCGAATTGTGGAAGTTTTGATGCTCGCGGGCTATCGAGCGGCCGAAACCGTCGACGCGGCGGATGTGGTCATACTCAATACCTGTAGTGTACGGGATAAGGCGGAACAGAAACTACGGAGCGAAGTGGGTCGCCTTGGAATTAGGAAGACTCAAGGACAATTAAAGACGATCGTCGTCGCCGGCTGTGTTGGGCAGCAGGAGGGGCGCAAGTTACTTCATGCCGCCCCGGAGATTGACCTAGTTATTGGCCCCGACAATATTGCCGAACTACCGGGGCTTCTCGAGGAATTGAATCTAGGTGGATTACCTAAGTCGATCACCAAATTCGACGAAGAAGAGCCGCGATTTCTGCCAATACGAGCAAATCTGATCGGAACTACTCCCGCCACGTACGTTACCGTAATGAAGGGTTGCAATGAGCGCTGTTCGTTTTGCATCGTGCCTTACACAAGGGGTCGTGAACGTTACCGTTCCAGCGCTGAAATCTTGGACGAAATTGACCAATTGGTCACAAACGGAACACGTGAGGTAACATTACTCGGCCAGACCGTAAATAGTTACCGCGATCCCACGCAGAGTCTGGCGCAAGTCGATCAACAGTCTGCCGAGACCTGGAAACACACTGCGCGGGCGGATGCCCTGAGTGACAACAGCGAATTTTCTGCGCTGCTGCGAGCGATAGTCAATCGCGTGCCTGGACTGCGGCGCTTGCGGTACATGAGTCCACACCCCAGACACTTAACCCGCGCGCTCATCGCGGCTCATAGAGATTTGCCCGTGCTGTGTCGACGACTGCATTTACCCGTTCAATCCGGGAGCAATAGCGTTCTCAAGCGTATGATTCGCCGCTACACGGTAGAAGAGTACATTGAACGGGTTGAGACGCTGAAAGAAGCTGTACCGGGCTTGACTCTTTCAACGGATGTTATCGTCGGCTTTCCTGGAGAATCGCGCCAGGACTTCGACGCCACTTTGGCCCTCGTTCAGCGTTTGAAATTTGTCGGCCTATTTGGCTTCAAGTACTCCGAACGCCCCGGAACACCCGCGCTGCGTTTGATGGATGACATCGGCGAGAGTGAGAAATCCTTGAGGCTGAGCGAATTGTTCGCGCTCAGCGACGCGCACCGGCAGAGCCATCTTACCAGTCTGGTCGGCACTCGACAGACTGTATTGGTAGAAGGGCGAAAGGCGGACGGGGCCTGGACCGGTCGAACCGAAAAGAACGAAATTGTTCATCTTGCCTGTTCACGCGATGTTACGGGCGAGCTCATAGATGTCACAATCCGTCAGGCGTTCAAGAACTCGCTCGCCGCCGAGGCCACCAATCCTGAGCTCTCAATTCCAATAACGCAGCTGCCGCGTCTCAGACTACTAGATGAAATCGAGACGTCCCGGGCGCAATCGAATCACGGCTGGGCGGCGGCATCGACGAATAAACGTTTGCTAAAGGTAGTGTAACAATGGCCGTGATTCGCTCCTTTGGTGGCAAGACTCCCCAAATTGCCGCCGACGCATTTATAGCCGAAAACGCAACGATAATCGGAGACGTAGAAATTGGACCCGGTGCAAGCATTTGGTACGGCGCGGTCCTTCGCGGTGATGTGGGCGCCATTAGAATCGGTGCCCGGTCCAATATTCAAGACTTGGCCTGCGTCCATATGACAACCGATCTGTCCAATGCCATCATTGGAGAAGATGTCGTTGTGGGTCACGGCGCAATAATTCATGGTGCAATGATTGGCAACGGATCGCTTATCGGAATGGGTAGTATTCTTCTGGATAACGCTGAGATTGGTGAGAACTGTATTGTAGGTGCCGGCGCCTTCGTGCCCGCGCGCCTCAAAATACCCGCTTTTTCCCTGGTTCTGGGTTCACCAGCCAAAGTAGTGCGCGAATTGAGGGAAGGGGAGCGAAACACCGGAAAAATCGGAGCAAAAGAGTACCAGGAGCTCGCTTTGCGTTATCGCCAATAGTAGTAGGGGAGGCCGGCTTTGACACTGCCTCGACTCCAGCAATTGAAATAGGTGACATTTTTGATGTGTCGTCGTTTGATGTCACCATTGATGTCCACGCGAGCAAATCCTTGGAAGAAGCATATTCCAATCTTGATCATCGCCCTGAGCTTGATGATCAGCGCGTGGCGCACTTTCAGCCCCAATTTTCACTCTCGATCGTTCTCCGGGATCTTGGTGGTTTGGTTACTCTTCGCAGCTTCGTTCTTAGGTGCATTGCGACGGTTGAAGTTTGACGCGTGGCTCATAGCTATTTTGACTAGTGGGGTGGCTCTCTACGTAAGCTACCTAACGTACACTGACCTCAGTGAGCGTAACTACGACGGACCTGAGCATCTGTGGTACGTCAATTTTGTGGCTGCGCACGCCCAGTTACCTTTGCCGAATTCTTGTACCGTGTGTCCCCACCCGCCACTTTACTATGTGCTTAGCGCCTTGGGCGTCAGATTTATCAAGGCAACTCACCTGACAACGGTTGAATCAGGGCTGCAATGCCTTTCGCTCGTATTTTTTCTCGGATTTGTGCTGTTCGGTGTCCTTACGATCCGGTGCATCACATCGAATCCAACGGCCCAACGGCTGGGTGCGGTGTTAATTGTCTTTTGGCCCACCACGGTTATCAACTCAATCCGCGTGCATGACGACGTGCTCGTGGCGACTTTGGTTGCAGGGTCACTCTACTTTATTGTTCGCTGGCAAAAACACGATTGCGCCAAGAACCTCTATTGGGCCGCCACGCTCTCGGGTTTGGGTGCGCTTACTAAACCGAGCACCTATGCGATGACACTTGTATTGCTGGCGGCTGTTAGTTGGCGATACTACAAGGACAAATTCGCGCTTGCTCGGGCCAAGCAAGTCGGATTTTCATTACTCATAAGTGTGTTGCCGATTCTGGTTGCCGCAAGTACGCGAACATCACTGCATCCTTCGACCCCTTGCCAACGCGTTTTTGGCAGAGTCTGCGACGCTAGCCGTGAGCATTTTGTTGGAAATCGATGGGTCAATTACATCTATTTTGATGTGCACTTTTTTCTCGAGCAACCGTTTCTTATTAACGATCCGTATTACAAAAGTCGAGACTATGTCCTGAATAATTTTCTCAAAACGAGCCTATTCAATTCCGTGCCGCTGGGCCCGGAATTCTCGGATCGACTTAGCTCCACCTTGGCCATCGTATTGAGCTATTTAACGTTGGGGTTTCTCCTCTATGCAATGATCGGTCTATTGGGTGTCAAGGCTCAACAATTGCGCCGCCAGTGGGTAATCCTAGTTGCAAGCGTGCTATTGCTCGGACAACTCGTGGCGTTGCGTGTTTGGGTCCCTCTGTCGATGCACGCAGACTTCCGCTATGTTTTTCCGCTGATCATCCCAGCCGGTGTGTACTTCTCCTGGCTTGTCGAGCGATACAGGCGAGAGTCACGCGCGCTCTTCATAGTCGGCAATGTTCTGTGTCTCTCGCTTGTGACAACATCAGTGGTGTTCTTTTGGCCTAACCATGATCGGTTCAAGGGTCACAGTGAACCCACATTCGAGCGCATTAATTGCCCGATGTCAGGATTCGCCACTAACCCTTCGACGGATGCGCTGTCCTTTCAAGCCGGCAGCCAAAAATTCGGCCCGAAGCAACTCCTTGAGCTAAATGTGCCTCAGGAAACCCTGGTATCTCGCATCGACGTTTCCCTGGATGCAAACGATCAATACGAGATACTAATACTCAGTCGAGAGATGACACGACGATTGCTCGTCGGTCCAACGGTCACTTGGCATTCCGGTCTGGCTCGCTACCAAAGGAACCTCTCGCCGCCTCTTAGTGACGTCTACACAGTAACCATTCGTGCACTGAACGGCGATGGCTACTACGCTCTTGGACAGTTCGTAATCAATCCTGTTGATTCGAATGCACCGTAATCCGTGGTGCGTGGGTGTGATGTCGATGTCGAATTAGTGCAATCGATAAAGCTAATTCCGATCCCAAGGAAACGCCATGACATCGGCGATACAATCGCTGCCCGTCGCTAGCATGACTAAACGATCGAAGCCCAAGGCGTTGCCACTGCAAGGTGGCAAACCTTCGCGCATTGCGGCTAGGAATCGCTGATCAAGGGAAAGGTCGGGAAGATTGCGTCTTTTTCGTTCTAATAGCTCCGCTTCGAAGCGAGCTTGCTGCTCGTTGGCGTCCGTCAGTTCGCCATAGCCGTTGCACAGTTCAACGCCCGCACAATAAAGCTCGAAGCGTTCTGCTACGCAGGGATTATCGGGCTTGTTTTGGGCCAAAGCGGCTTGCGACAGTGGGTAGTCGACGACGAATACTGGGACATCATAGTCCGCGATGGCGGGTTCTACGTTGTCGACCCAGAGTCGAAACCAGCGGTCAGGGTCGCGCTCCACTAGCGCCAATCCGTCCGGTACTTGCGCATAGCGTTCCAAAGCTTCGGCAACCGAAATGCGCGCAAATGGCTGGTCGACGCTGACGGTGTATTCTCTGTGTCGCAATATCGATTGTCCGCAAAGCGCCGTCACAATGCTGCGCACGAGTTGCTCGGTGTCGCGCATCACGGACTCTACGGGCTGAAAGCTACGGTACCACTCAAGAAGGGTAAACTCGGGCTCATGGTATGCGCCCAATTCCTCACCCCGGTGGCAGCGTGCAAGCTCGAATACTCGCGGCATGCCCGCTACAAGCAGCCGTTTCAGATGTAGCTCGGGGGACGTCACAAGCCAACCACCGGCGGTCGCAATCGGCTCGACGTGTGCATCCAGGCCTGGCGCGCGCAGTCGTGTGGGAGTTTCGACTTCCAGAAATCCCTCGTCGTCGAAGTAATGTCGCACTAGTTTGAGCGCTTGGGCGCGCTGCTCGAGGCGTGAACCGATGCCTTGCCAGGTCAGGCGCGCAAATTCGCTGTTCGAGGTGGGCGTAGGCGCCGCTTGCGACGAAGCGATCGTCGCATCCTTGAGCGAGGTACCGTCCCAAGTGCCGACAAAAACAACCCAAAAACCCGGCAAAAGTTCGGGCGTGTCTGAACAGTGAACGAGCAGCTTCGAAAAGGCATCGCCGAGCCAGATGTCAGCACCTTGGCAAGTCAGCACGCGGCCAGCTACGCATATGTTCTTTTGTGTCGCTGCGGCACGCAGGACATCCCTCGGCGAAAGGGGAGCGCGCTCAAACACCGCCAAGAACACGCAGAGCGAAGGTGGCAATCTGCCGGCCCATCCAGGGCCCGAGGGCAGCCAAAGTGATGGCCACAGCCAGAAAGCGAGGCAGGTGCGCCAAGGTAATGTCCTGGACTTGCGTGGCTGCCTGAAAGACCGCAACAACCAGGCCAACCAGGGCTGCGACTGCCACCAAAGGCAGTGACACGCCGACAGCGAGCAGCAACGCTTCGCGACCGGCTTCAGCCAAGTGGGGCAGGGAGGGTGTCACGTCGTCCCGCTCGTGCTCGTCGTTCCGCCACTAGACGTGTCATTGCTTCCTGCGTCGGCGCCGCCAGTGCCGCCGGTGCCGCTAGTGCCGCCGGTGCCGGTGCCGGTCGTTTCAGGGGTTGAATATCCAATACAACGGCCGTCCGTGGGTAATTGTGGTGACGGAAAACAGCAACGGGAGGGCCTGCAGCTCTCCTGAGGATCGGGACTCTTGGGATCGCATGTAACGCCTGACGCAACTCCAAGGGGTTGTAGACATTGGAGTAGGTCGTCGCAGTCGTTGTTACCGTTTGCAAGAACGCACCGTTCTCCCTCGCCCTGCTTGGAACAGGCGGAAACCAGTACGAGAATAGAGATCCCGAGACTCACGAAAGATCGAATCGACATAATACCTTGGAAAATCGAAAACTTACGGCTGACCGCGCCGCTTTTGCTTAGCTTCAACCGCCTCTGAGAACAAGCCAATATACGAAACTGCACTTGTCACCGAGAAAACGAGGGAAATGTATATGAGAGCACGCCCCACGGGGACCAGATCGACCCAACCAAGGTCCATGAACCCCAGGGAAAGATGGTAGGGGAAGCCGATAATCAAGCAAACAATGCCGGCCATTTGCAAGGCGGTTTTGCTCTTTCCGCTTTCGCCCGCCGCAATTACGACCCCCTCGCTGCTGGCAATTGAACGCAATCCCGTGATTGAGATTTCGCGCGCCAGCAACAGAACGACGGCCCAGCCCGCAATGCGACCCATGGGAACCATCCAAATGAGTGTTGCCATGACCAATAGCTTGTCTGCCAGCGGGTCTAGAAACTTACCAAGTACACTCACAATATCCATGCGACGGGCTAGCCAGCCATCAACGAGATCGGTGAGCGCCGCCAAAGCATAGACGATAGCGGCCCAGAGGCAGTCGCGAGGTGAGCCGCGGCCAATTAGCCAGAGCACCAGGGGGATGACGCCGATCCGCCCAAAGGTGAGCAGGTTCGGCAAATTCAGAGCGTCCTGCTTAAGAGACCGACGGCGCGCCGCTCGTTGCCCGGTATCCATTCTGGGCCGATGGCGACGCAGACGGCTGCGAGCCAAGCTAATCGCAGAGCGTTTCGAAGCAGAGCTCATGAAAACCGCGCCGCGCATCCTTACATCGCAATCAGCGACTGCCAAGCACCGTCAAGAGGTTGGGCCAATCGGCCGTCATAGTGACCGCGACCGCGAGTGGACTTAAAATACCAAGATCTGCCCTTCCCCGGTGAAGCCCACGAACCCTCGAAGCTTGCCCGGAGACTCAGCCGCATCAACCGATTTGGGGACTAGGCGCCCAGTCCAACCCGCCAAGACATCCCCTTGCACTAAAGTGCAGCGCTCACCCACGTTGAGTGTTCGCGGAAAAGTCGTCCATCTAAGTACAATGAGCCCTTTGCCGGAAAGCTCGAGCATCGGCAACGCCTCGGTTCCGAAGAGGGTCAGGCGCGTCCACTCATAGTGCAGCTGTCCATCGAAACCGAGCACGCAACCTTCTCTCAATGTGAGGCACTCGTCGTTGAGCTCTACCAAGGTAAGCTTCTGATCCTGGGCTCGCGCAATCAATTCGCCGTCGCCCACGACCATGACTAGCGGGTCCTTGGCGCCGCCTAACGGTTCGTCGAATTCCCTCGCGCGAGTGCGGCGCAACAGCCGCGATTCGCTCCAAGCGTCTTGGGCCACGTGCACCGCGCGGACACTACTGGCACGTACGGCAAAGGGACGCACTAGGGACAGGTGCACCGTACACTCGTCGATGAGTGTCGCTTGTCGGGTCACAGGTTGAAGCAGTAGCCGGGATTGCACGAAGTCGCCGAGCGGCATCGCCAGCGCGGAGGAACGTTCATCCCGGGAATCTGTGAATTCCGCGCTAAATTCCGTCTCGGGCAGCGTCGGGACCGATACTTTGGGCAATCGTGACGGCTGGGGCAAGATCGCTTCGCCGAGTTCAATAGCCTCCCACCGGCTACTGCCCGACGTCGCAGCCCTGGTTTCTGTCGACTCCGCGAATGCGAAGGGGGCTTTGCCATGTTCCAGCTCTTGAAAAGCGCCGTCGGCGGCATCGCGCAATTCGAGCGGATGGTTCTCGATCAATACGGCGGCACCCTGCTGCTCCTGCTCTTCGAGCTTTTGCATGCGGTCCGCCATGCCCATTTGCCCAGCTTTCTGAAAGGCGGCTTTCGCTTTGGAAAACTCGCCGTTTCTCTGAAAAATGAGCCCCAGGTAAGCCCAGGCGCGGCGATGTTCGGGCTCGCGGGCAATCACTTCCTCGAGTGCTTGCCGCGCGTGCGCCAATTGTCCTGTCTTTAGGTAGCAAAGCGCCAGATTGACTTTGGGTGCAATCTCAAGCGGTGCAACTTTTGTGATTCGCTCATAGATATCAATGGCGCGCGGGTATAGTCCTAAGCGAAAATAGACGATTCCCAGCAGTCCATGACCCTCGACATCGCGCGGCTGAAGTTTCAGTGCCCGCTCTAGTTCCTCTTTGGCTTCCTCGACGCGATTATCTTGTAGAAATTCGCTACCCCGATACAGGTGATACAAGAAATCGTCGGAGGCCAAAGCACCACTAGGCGGTTCGCTTTTTGGAAAAGCCGAGTCAGGCGGGGGCTCCATTGTGCTCCGGCTCCCAGGCACCGGGGGGGTTGGCCTGAAACTTTTGCGACCACCGCTTCCTTCGCTCATTAGTGACCCGGTCTCGGATTGTATGCCACTCCTGCGCAGATCGCGTCGGAATCGACCTGGTGGGTGAGGGCGGTCACGGAGGACCGCCCTTACGACGTCGGTTTAGGCTTTCGCGACGGCTTCGACGGCTTGTTGAAGGGTGAAGCGCTTTTCGTGCAGGGCACGGCCGATGATTGCGCCGACTATGTTGCCGCTTTGCGATGCTGCCGCCAATTGTTCCAAGTGGAAAAGCGTGCCGACTCCGCCACTGGCGATCACCGGTAAACCACCTTCGAGCCCGAGGCGGGCAGTTTCGGCGATATTGGGCCCAACCTCCGTGCCGTCGCGCTCGATGTCTGTGTAAAGGACGGCGGCCAGGGGAAGGTGGGCCCTATCTCGTACAACATCAACGGCCAACAACTCCGATTGCTCGTGCCAACCCTGCGTCGCAACTCGCCCCCCTCGAGCGTCTACCGCGATGACGATTTGCCCTGGGAATTCCGAGGCGGCCTGCAAGAGTAGCTCGGGATTAGACAGCGCGGCGGTACCCAGTACGACTCGATCGACACCCAGCTCAAAATATGCCCGAATCGTGTCGAGCGACCGAATTCCGCCCCCAATTTGAACCCCGGGCCCAAACGCATTGAGTATTCGGCTTACTTGATTGAGCTGGG
>Ga0075520_1000231_pt1 | contig 22726 bp, 21 predicted proteins | sample NGEPerB_FD_75100 | JGI IMG/M metagenome (GOLD analysis project Ga0075520, IMG submission 75100) | Arctic peat soil microbial communities from the Barrow Environmental Observatory site, Barrow, Alaska, USA - NGEE PermafrostAB12-B | ecosystem: Environmental > Terrestrial > Soil > Wetlands > Peat ... | reverse complement strand
GGGATCAACTCGAGCCCCTCGGCCAGAGCGGCCGTCTCGGGCCGCCCGTGGGTCTCCAGCAGGCCGATCGCGACGTCCTTGCCTTCGCCAGCCACCGAGTGGCCCTCCTGGAGCATGCGGAAGGTCTTACCAACGCCGACCGCCATGCCGAGGAAGACCTTGTGCTGTCCGCGCGCCATAGCCGGCTCAGGCCCCGAGCACGCTGTGCAGGAGCAGGTCGATCAGCTTGATGCCGATGAACGGGGCGATCAGACCGCCCACGCCGTAGATCGCGAGGTTGCGGTACAGCAGCGCGCTTGCGCCGAGCGGCCGGTAGCGCACGCCGCGCAACGCGAGCGGCACCAGGGCGGGGATGATCAGGGCGTTGTAGACGATGGCCGACAGAATGGCTGACCGCGGGGATCCCAGGCTCATCACGTTCAGCCGCGAGAGGGGGCCGTTGGTGGCACCGGCCGAGGCGTAGGTCGCGACGAACACGGCCGGCAGGATCGCAAAGTACTTGGCGACGTCGTTGGCGATCGAGAACGTGGTCAGCGCGCCGCGAGTGATCAGCAGCTGCTTGCCGACCTCGACGATCTCGATCAGCTTGGTGGGGTCGGAGTCGAGGTCGACCATGTTGCCGGCCTCGCGCGCGGCCTGGGTGCCTGTGTTCATCGCCACACCGACGTCGGCCTGAGCCAGGGCCGGGGCGTCGTTGGTGCCGTCGCCGGTCATCGCCACGATCCTGCCCTGGCTCTGGCTTTCGCGGATCAGCGCCAGCTTGGTCTCCGGCGTCGCCTCGGCCAGGAAGTCGTCGACGCCCGCCTCATGGGCGATGGCGCTGGCGGTGCGGGGATTGTCACCGGTGATCATCACCGTCCTCACGCCCATCCGGCGCAGCTCCTCGAAGCGGCGGTGGATGCCCTCCTTGAGGATGTCGCGCAGGTCGATCACGCCGAGCACGCTCTCGTCACGGCAGACCGCCAGCGGCGTCCCGCCCTCGCCCGCTATTCGCCCGAGCTCCCGGTCGAGCTCCGGCGGCACCCGGCCGGAGCGCGCGCTGACGTAGCCGATGATCGCGTCGCCCGCGCCCTTGCGCAGCTCGTGTCCATCGAGGTCGATCCCGCTCATCCGCGTCTCGGCGGTGAACGGCACGAAGCGTGCCCCGGCGTCGCCCAGCTCCCGCTCGCGCAGGCCGTAGCGCTTGGCGAGGATCACGATCGAACGACCCTCGGGCGTCTCATCCGCCAGCGAGGCGGCTTGGGCGACGTCGGCGAGCTCGCGCTCATCGATGCCCGGCATCGGGATGAACGCCGTGGCCTGGCGGTTTCCGAGCGTGATCGTGCCGGTCTTGTCGAGCATCAGCAGGTTCACGTCCCCCGCGGCCTCCACCGCCCGACCGGAGAGCGCGAGCACGTTGCGGGCCACCAGCCGGTCCATGCCGGCGATGCCGATCGCCGACAGCAATGCGCCGATCGTTGTCGGCGCCAGCGCGACGAGCAGCGCGATCAGCGTGGCGATCGAGATCGCGGTATGGGCATAGTCGGCGAACGGCCGTAGCGTGATCACCACCGACAGGAAGATCAGCGTCAGACCGGCGAGCAGGATCCCCAGCGCTATCTCGTTCGGGGTCTTGCGGCGCTGCGCGCCCTCGACCAGGGCGATCATGCGATCCAGGAAGCTCTCTCCGGGATGCTGGGTGATCTCCACGACAATCCGGTCGGAGAGCACCCGCGTCCCTCCGGTGACGGCGCTGCGATCGCCGCCGGCGGCCCTCACCACGGGCGCGGACTCGCCGGTCACCGCCGCCTCGTCGACCGAGGCGATCCCCTCCACGATCGTCCCATCGCCGGGGATCAGCTCGCCGGCCAGGACCTCGACGACATCGCCGGGAAGGAGCTCGGCGGAGGACTTGGTCGTCCCGTCATGCAGACGCGCCGGAGTCTCAGTTCGCATGCCCCTCAATGCGTCGGCCTGAGCCTTGCCGCGCCCCTCGGCGACCGCCTCGGCCAGGTTGCCGAAGTAGGCGGTCAACCACAGCCACCCGGCGATCGACGCAGTGAACCAGGTCGGGTCGCCGCCGGTGCCGCCCACATTGACGCCGGTCACCTGCGCTAGAAACAGCAGCATCGTGAGCGTTGCGCCCACCTCGACCGTGAACATCACGGGGTTGTGCATCATGCGCCTCGGGTGCAGCTTGCCGGCTGCCGACCCGAGGGCGGGCAGGAGAATCTCGGCCCTGATCACCCTGACGCGCGGCCGCCGGCTCATGGCGTGTAGGCCGCGTTGAGCGCCAGATTCAGCGCGAGCACGTTGACCGACACCGGCCCGAACAGGCCACCGGACAGGCCGCCTGTGTGCGCGGCGACCAAGCGCATCACCGCGGCCAAGGGCAGACCGCGGACCGCGGCGACGCGGTGCGCCTGGATCGCCGCGTTGGCCATCGAGATGTCGGGATCCACCCCGGATCCGGAGGAGGTGACGGCATCCGCGGGGACCATCGCGGCGGTCAGTCCCGGGTCGTACGGCCCCTCGCGGCCCAGGAAGGCCTTCAGGCGCGAGCGGATCTGAAGCGACAGGCTGGCCGAGTTGGGGCCGAGGTTCGACGCTGCCGTGGCCGCCGGGTCCTCGGCGCTCGCCGACGGACGGCTGTGGAAGTAGCGCGGTTCGCTCCGGAAGTCCTGGCCGATGAGCGTCGAGCCTACGAGCCGACCATGTTGCTCGACGCGGCTTCCGTTGGCCTGGTGCGGCCAGAGCACCTGTGCCAGGCCGGTGATCGCCAGCGGGTAGACCAGGCCGAGCAGCGCGGTGAGCACGATCACGGCCAGCAGCGAGGAGCGGAGCTGGCGGAGCATCAGAAGAGCCTCGGCGTCAGGGCCTGCACGAGCGGGCCGAGCATCAGGGACGGCACGAAGGTGAGCAGCGCGACGATCGCGATGGTGGCGAGCAACAGCACCGCGAACACCCCCGTATCGGTGCGCATCGTGCCCTCGCCCGCGGCGATCGTCCGCTTGCCCGAGAGCGAACCGGCGACCGCCAGCGCCGCGAGCATCGGCAGGAAGCGCCCGACCAGCATCGCCGCTCCCCCGGCTAGGTCGGCGAACGTGACTCCGCTGGCGCCCGTGTTGCCGGGCGCGTGCGGCTGCAGGAAACCGACGTAGCCGCCGAACGCCGAGCCGTTGTTGTTGACCTGCGAGGTGTAGGCGTACAGGGTTTCGGAGAATCCCTGGGGCCCGGCATTGAAGATCGAGCGCATGCCGTAGCGGGCGCTGATCGCCCAGGCGGTCATAAACAGCACGATCAGTGGCACGGCGATCGCGCCGATCGTGACGAGCTTGATCTCGCGTGCCTCGATCCGCTTGCCCAGGTACTCGGGCGTGCGTCCCACCATCAGCCCGGCGACGAATACCGCGAGCAGCACCATCAGCAGCATCCCGTATAGGCCCGAGCCGACGGCGCCGAAGATCACCTCGCCGGTCATGATGTTCGCCATCGGGACCGAGCCACCGAGGCCGGTGAACGAGTCCAGCGCGGTGTCGGTCGACCCGTTGCCCGTCGTCGTGCCGGCAACGGCCATCAGCGTCGAGTCGGACACCTGCAGGCGCTGGTCCTTGCCCTCCATATTCACGCCGTGGACGCCTGCTGCCCGCATCGCCGGGGAGGGCCGGCTCTCGGCCGGGTAGGCAACGGCCGCCGCGCCGAGGAACATGACGAGCATCACCGCATAGAGCACCCAGCCCTGGCGGCGGTTGCCGACGATCCTCCCGTAGGTGGCCGTCAGCGCGGCCGGGATCGCCAGCATCATCAGCATCTCGAGGAAGTTCGCAAGACCGGTGGGGTCTTCGAAGGGCATCGCCGAGTTGACCGCGAAGAAGCCGCCGCCGTTGGAGCCGAGCAGCATCACGGCCTTCTGGGAGGCGGCTGGACCGAGCGCGAGCGTCTGGCTGCCTCCCGCCAGCGTCGAGAGGTGAACGTCGCCGGCGAGCGTCTGGATCGCCCCCTGGCTGACCAGGAACGCCGAACCGACGATCGACAGCGGCAGCAGCACGTACAGCAGCGCCCGGACCAGATCTACCCAGAAGTTGCCCAACTCCTTGCCCGCGCGATTGGCGAATCCCCGGGCGATCGCGACCCCTGCAGCTATCCCGACCGCTCCGCTGAGGAAGCCCTGGACCGCGATCCCCGCCATCTGGGCGAAGTTCGAGAGTGTCCGTTCGCCGCCGTAGAACTGCCAACCGGTGTTGCTGACGAACGAAGAGGCGGTGTTGAAGCTCAGGTCCCATGGAGCGGAGCGAAAGCCCTGGGGGTTCAGCGGCTGGATCGACTGCGTGCGCAGGATGAGGAACAGCGCCAGCCAGCAGACCGCGCTGAACATCAGCACGCTGCCCGCGTATCCCTTCCACTCCTGAGCCGCGGGCTCGGGACCGGCCAGGAGCGCCGACAGACGCCGCTCCACGGGACCGAGGAGACGCGTCAGCAGCACGCGCTCGCCGCTGAACACGCGATGGATGTAGCCGCCCAGCAACGGCGTGATGGCGGTCAGGACGACGAGCAGCAGCCCGACCTGCAACCAGCCCGACGCCGTCATCTAGAGCCGCTCTCCGCGCAAGAGCGCGTACACCAGGTAGATGAAGAGCGCCACACCAACGACCAGCGCAATCGCGTCAGCGATGCTCACTGGGCAGCCTCTCGGACTGTTTTCATATGCGGTCGAAGCCCGCGATCAGCGCGCCGAGGAGGCCGAAGATCAGGGCGGCGATGGCGATCGCTACAACGTCCATCCCACCTCAGCATCCCACTCGTGGCCGACGAGTCATCGATAGCGAGCCGCGCGGGTGTCTGGATGCCCGCCGCCGGCGATCCGGCGCACCCGGGCGCTGTCCTCGCGCTCGACCTCGGCGAGCCCGAGCTCGAGCTCCGCGAGCTAGCGCTCATGGGGCAGGGATCCGGTCGCCTCCTCGCTGCCTTGACGGCCGCGCGCGTCAGCCGGCGAAGCGGTAGCCGACGCCCGGGTCGGTCACGATGTAGCGTGGCCCGGCGACGTCGTCCGGCTCGATCTTGGCCCTCAGGCGCGCGATGTGCGTTCGCAGCGGCTGGATGTCATCGACGTAGCCGGGGCCCCACACCTCCCCGAGCAGCTTGCGGTGGGTCATCAGCCGCCCGCGGTTGCGCACGAGCGAGCGCAGCAGATCGAACTCGATCGGGGTGAGGTGGACGGTCTCGCCGTCACGGCGCACGACCCTGGCGGCGAGGTCCACCTCCAGGCCCTCGACATCGATCGTCGGCTCCTCCTCCAAGCGCGCGGCGCGGCGCAGCGCGGCCTGCAGCCTCGCGACGAGCTCTCGGGTTCCGAACGGCTTGGTGATGTAGTCATCCGCGCCCGCCTCCAGCGCCCTGACCTTCTGGTCCTCCTCGCCGACCGCCGAGAGCACCAGAATCGGCATCTCGCTCCACTCGCGCAGCCTTCGCGTCAGCTCAACGCCGTCCAGGTCGGGAAGCACCAGATCGATGATCGCGGCCTCCGGCGGGCGCACCGCGGCGAGGTCGAGTGCCTCCGAGGCGGTTTCGGCCGGCACCGCCTGGAACCCGGCCTCGCGCAGGACGACCTTGAGGGCTCGCACGATCTGCGGCTCGTCGTCGACCACGAGCACGCGCGGCGGCTTGCCCGGCGCGGCGGGCGTCGGGCCGCTCACCGGGATGTCTCGCGCGCGTTGGTGGACGCGACGGGAGGTTGGGAATCGCCGGGCGCCAGCGAGGTTGGCGCACCATCCGCCTCGGCGGGCGATGGCCGGAGCGGAAACTCGAATACGAACGTGGCGCCCTGGCCGGGTAGCGACTCGACGTGCAGCGACCCGTCGTTCGCCTCGGCAAAGCCGCGTGCGATCGCCAGCCCCAGCCCCGAGCCGCGGTGCTCGCCGCCCGCCGTGCCCGCCCGGTAGAACGGCTCGAACACCCGCTCCAGCTGCGCGGGCGGGATCCCCGGTCCACGGTCCACCACGCGCACGATCACCCGATCTCCCGTGCGTCCGGGGCCGTCGGCGCCGGCCGCGGGCATCCGCTCGCGGGTGCCCGCGAGGCTACGTACGGCGCGAGCCCTGACAGACACCGGATGCCCGCCCGAGTGCCGTCTCGCGTTCTCCAGGACGTTCACGAACGCGCGCTCCATCTGCACCGCGTCGAGGCTCACCGGCGGAAGGTCGCGGTCGAGCGACAGCGTGAAGTCCTGCGGGCCGGCCGCCAGCTCCGCAAGCGCCGCCTGGATCAGCTCCTCGACCGAGGTCCAGCTACGTTGCGGCTCGGCCGCGCCCGCTTCCAGGCGCGAGAGGTCCAGCAGGTTGTCCACGAGCCGCGACAGGCGCGTGGACTCCTCCTGGATCACGCTGGCCATCTCCTGGCGCTCGGCCTGTGAGAGCGTCGGCGAACCCACCGCCTCGCCAGCGGCCGATATCGCCGTCAGGGGCGAGCGCAGGTCATGTGAGACCGCGCGCAGCAGCGCGGTCTTGATCGTGTCCGCGCGGCGCAGCGCGGCCGTCTCGACCACGCCGCTCAGCAGGCTCTCGCGCTCCAGCGCGGCGCTGAGCAGCGCCTCCAGCGCCGGAACCACCCGCTCTTGGAGCCTGCGCAGGTTGCTCTCGGAGGTGCCCGCCCCGACCAGCAGCGTGCCCAGGCGGCTGGTGCCCTCGCGCAGCGGGAACGCGACGCTGCGCTCGTCTCCCTCGACGGCCTCCATCTCGATCGCCGCCGAGCTCAGCTCCAGCGTGTGTGCGAGCCGCGCGGCCGCCGTGGGCAGAGCCTCCGCGAGGTTGTTCCCGCTCAACAGCAGCCGCGCCATCTCCGCCGCCAGATCGGCCTCGCGCCGGCGCTCCTCCGCATCACGGGCGCGCGCGCGGGTGACCTCGGCGACGGAGCTCGCCAGGCCGGCCACCACCACGAAGGCGACCAGCGCGACCCAGTTGCTGGAGTCGCGGATCGTGAGCTCGCCAACCGGCGGGAGGTGGAAGAAGTTGAACGCCAGCGCGCTGATGAGAGCCGTGGCCAACCCCATCCAGGCGCCCCACGCGATCGACACGACCAGGACCGCGGGGAGATACACCACGCTCAGGGACACCACCGGCGCGACGTGCTTGAGCGGGTAGACGATCAGCGTGCACAGCGCCACGGCTGCAAGTACGACGATCGCGCCCACCCGCCGTGAGGGCGGCGTTCCGGACAGCAGCAGGCCAAACGGAGGAGACACTCACGTCAGCCTAATGGCGAACGGGACGGGAGCTGCTCCCGTCCCGTTCGCCGCGTCCTGCCGGTCCGGAGCGGCGCCGCCCGCGCCGGGGCCGACCGGCGGTTTGCGCTGCCGGCGCTAGCCTCCCCCGCGCCTTGCCCCACGCATGCCCGGATTGCTCATCAGCGACTCGCCTTGCTCGGTCAAGCGCCACGCGTTGGGCGCTCCGCGCGTCTTGCCCTCGCCGAGCTTCTCGATCAGCTTCCTCGCCTCGAGGCGGCTGAGCAGCTTGGAGATCTGACCCTGATCGACGATGCCCGCACGTTCTGCCACCTCGCGGTTGCTGGCCCCCGGGTAGTCCTCGATCGCGGTCAGGACGCGCGCCGTGCGGTAGGTGAGCCGCGTGCCGGTCTCGTGTCCCCCCCGCGCCGCCGGAGCACTCAACGTCCGTTCGTCCACGGCGCGAAGCCTCGGCACGGGGCGGGTGAGCTCGCGGCGCGCCACCCCCGATCCGAGGTACGGCAACACGATCATCGAGGTGAGCGCGCCGAACAGCTCCGTGAGGGGCTGGGGATCCTCCGCCAGCAGCCGGCTCTGGAGGACAGTCACGACCGCCCCCACGACCCCCTCGGCGATCACCGGCGGCGGCTCCTGCTTGCCGGGGGGCATTTCCGCGCGCCCGCGATCCACGACCGCGGCCACCAGCCCGAGGACCTCCATACGGCGGGGCAGCACCCGAGCTCCGCCTCCCATCGTGTAGACGACCATCAGGCGTCCGAGCGCGGGCTCGTCTTCCAGGAACCTGAGCAGGCCCGCGAGCGCCGCCTTGATCGCGTCCAACCAGCGCGACTCCGCCTCAAACGCCGCCACCGTCAGCGCGGCCGCGCGCTCCACGCCGAGATCGAAGGCCGCGAGCAGGCACCCTTCCCGATCGACGAACAGCTCCTCGAACGCGACGTTGGTCACCCCTGAGCGGGCGATCACCTCGGCGACCGTCACCGTGCTCGCGGCCGGACCTCGCTCGGCCATCGCCTCGGCCAGCGCCTCCAGGACCCTCGTTCGCCGATCTTCCTCCACGCCGCCACAGCTCCCACAAACCGCTTGATAATGGTTGCGGAGCCTATCTTCTTACTGTCTAGTTGCGCCGGGGCCCTGGAAGCAGCCGGGCGCCGAGCGCACCGCGGGCTGGAGGTCGCGGTGCCGCCGTGGTGGAGCGTCAGCCGCCGGAGAGCTCCGCGGGAGCGCCGTAGGCCACCAGGCACTCCGGCAGCTCGACGCTCCCGTCGCCGCGCTGACCGTTCTCCAGCAGCGCCACGATCGTGCGCCCGACCGCCACGGCGGTGCCGTTGAGCGTATGCAGGGCGCCCGTGCGCTTGTCCTGGCGCACGCGGATGTTCAGGCGCCTGGCCTGGTAGTCGGTGGTGTTCGAGCACGACGTCAGCTCGCGGTAGCGGCCCTGGCTGGGAAGCCACGCCTCGCAGTCGTACTTCTTGGCAGCGGAGTTGCCGAGATCGCCCACCGCGATGTTCATCACCCGGTAGGGCAGCTCCAGGGCAGCCATGATCTCCTCCTCGATCGCCAGGATCCGCTCGTGCTCGCGCTCGGACTCATCCGGCGCGACGAAGCTGAACATCTCCACCTTGTCGAACTGGTGCACGCGGAAGATCCCGCGCGTGTCCTTGCCGGCCGCTCCCGCCTCGCGGCGGAAGCAGGGCGAGAAGCCCGCGTAGCGCAGCGGCAGGCGCTCGGCGTCGATGATCTCGCCGTCGTGCAGCGAGGCGAGCGCCACCTCGGAGGTGCCGACGAGATACAGATCGTCCTCGAGGAGCCTGTAGATCTGCTGCTCGGTGTCCGGCAGGAAGCCAGTGCCGAACAGCGCGCGCTCGCGCACCAGCACGGGCGGCACCACCGGCTCGAAGCCGTGGCCGCGGACCGTCTCAAGCGCCCAGCGGACCAGCGCCAGCTCCAGCATCACGAGGTCGCCCTTCAGGTAGGCGAAGCGCGATCCCGAGAGGTTGGCCGCGCGGTCCATGTCGATCAGCCCACCCGCGAGATCGAGGTGGTCGCGGGCGTCGAAGCCGAGCTCCGCGACCGTGCCGACCTCGCGCACCAGCTCGTCCTGCGGACCGGGGGCCGCGGAGGGGTCCGGCAGGTTGGGCAGCGGCGCAAGCGCCCCCTGCAATTCGAGCTCGACCTCGCCGAGCTCCCTTTCGAGCCCCTTCGCGCGCGCCGCCACCGCTCGCATCGCCTCGATCTCGCGCTCCCGCTCGGCCTGCTCGTCGGTCGCCCGGATGCGGGCGTTGGCCTCGTTCTGCTCCGCGCGCAGCCCCTCCAGCTCCGGAAGCAGCCCGCGGCGGCGCCCGTCCAGCTCGATCACACGATCGAGTGCAGCCTCCGTGGCGCCGCCGCGGCGCGCCAGCGCCGCGCGGACGCCGTCGGGGTCCTCGCGGATGAGCTTGAGGTCGAGCACGCCGCCACCCAGCCCGGCGGGCTGCCTATTTGGTGGAGAGCGTGATCTGCGTGGCCGGCACCTTCTGAGCCTCGCGCCCCGAGTAGGCGGCCAGGAAGGCGGCCACGGCCTGCGCGTCTTCGCCGACGACGATGTTCTCCGGCATGATCGCGCCTGAGAAGCCGCCGTTGCGGATCGCGTAGAGCGCCTGCCCGATGTTCTCCTTGCGGATGTTGAAGTTCGGGCCGTTCGTCCTCACGCGGTTGGAGATCTTCGTGGCCGAGCCCTGGGCGCCGACCGAGGCGAGCGTGTGGCAGCCGGAGCAGTGGTCGCGGAACAGCACCGCGCCGCGATAGTACGGGCTGGTCTTGGCGATCTGGATCCCCTGCGATCCGCACGCGCCGAGGACGGCCGCGCAGGCGAGCAGGACGACCGTCATGGCAACGACCTTCATGCGCCGGGAATATATAGGCCCGCTCAGAACCCGTGAGCCGTGCCCGCCGCACGCAGGGCCAGAAAGACCACCACGAGCGCCGAGATTGCCATCACGCCCATCTCGCGGCGCAGGACCAGAGCCACCACCTCCCGCTGCTCGGGCTCGGGCAGCGTGCCCACCGCCTGCGCGTCCTCGATGCCGCGCTGATCGAGCACAGTCTGGGCCGAGGTGACGCGCAGCTGCTCGGCCATGAAGCCCACCGCGAGCGGCAGCAGCGCGTACAGGTAGAAGAGGCCTTCGCGCGGGTGCTTGCCCGCCGCCGCCAGCGAGCCGACTGCCACCGCCAGGGTGAGCGCGGAGCCCTGCCCCACGCGCAGCATCACCCAGAAGGCGTTGGCCGCCCGACGTTCCGTCGGGTCGCCCCGATACCAGATCCAGCCGCCGAGCAGGCCCGGGATCGCGTTGAGCACGGCCACCGCCAGCGCGCCCGCCACAACCGCCTGCGTCATCGCGCCGATATCGAGCCGATTGCCACTATGTAACACTCTGCCACAAGCAGTGATATAACAGCGCGAGGTGCTCCGCAGCTATCTCCCGGCGATCGTCTTCCTCATACTCGGCGGCGCCGTGGGCGGCGCGTTTGCGGTCCTGAACTCGGTGATCGGACCGCGCCGCGCGACCCCCCACAAGCAGGACCCCTACGAGTGCGGCCTGCCCTCCGAGGTCAAGCGCGGAATGCGCTTCGGGATCAGCTTCTACCTGATCGCCATGCTGTTCATCCTGTTCGACATCGAGGTCGTCTTCCTGTATCCGATCGCAGTCGAGCTGCGCGCCTACGGCAGCTACGCGCTCCTCGAGACGATCGTGTTCATCGTGCTGCTGTTCGTGGCCTTCGCCTACGTGTGGCGACGGGGGGCACTGGAGTGGAGATGAAGCGTGAGCTGCTCGGGCCCCCCGGCACGGGGCTCGGTGGGAGGGTCGATCCCGATGTCCTGCGAGTGCGCAACCTGAACGCACGCCAGCTGCTGCGCGGCGGGGACCTCGAAGGGCCCAACCCCTCCGCCCACCTTGAGGGCGCGGACTTCGAACGTCACGTGGAAGAGAGCGTGATGACGACCACGCTGGAGAAGGCCGTCGCCTGGGCGCGCTCCAACTCGTTCTTCCCCGCCACCTTCGGCCTGGCGTGCTGCGCGATCGAGATGATGTCGATCGTCGCCGCGCGGGTGGACGTGGCGCGCTTCGGCTTCGAGGCCTTTCGCGCCTCCCCGCGGCAGGCCGATCTGCTGATCCTCTCCGGCCGCGTGTCCATCAAGATGGCGCCGATCGTGCGCCGCATCTACGACCAGATGCTGGAGCCCAAGTGGGCGATCTCGATGGGCGCGTGCTGCAGCTCGACGGGCGTCTTCAACAACTACGCGCTCGTGCCCGCCGACAAGTTCATGCCGATCGACGTGCACGTCCCCGGCTGCCCGCCCCGCCCGGAGGCGCTGATGCACGGCGTGCTGAAGCTGCGCAAGATGGTCCAGGACGACCCCGACATGGGCTGGCGGGAGCGCTACGACGCCCGCGGCACCGAGGAGGTCATCCCCACAGTCGGCGGGCTGGGCGGGGTGGACGCATTTCAAGAGCCGGCGGCGGTGAGCGTGCCCCCGGAGGGGGACACGGCCGGTGCCTGACGCGACCGGCCTCGAGCTGATCGCCCAGGAGCTGCGCAGGGCCGAGGGCGCGGAGGAGGGTGCCAGCGCCGGCAGCCCGGTGATCGAGACGCTGTTCTTCCGCGGGCGCGGCACGCTGCTGGTGGAGCCCGGGCGCATCCGCGCGGTCCTGGCCCATCTGCGCTCGCGTGGGTACGCCTTCATGTCGAGCCTGCACGGCGTGGACCACCACCCGCACGAGCCGCGCCTGGGGGTCGTCTACGAGCTGCTGGACATGCAGCGGGTGGACCGCATCACGGTCAAGCTTGCGCTGGCGAGCGACGCCCCCGAGGTGGACTCCGTGACCGACGAATGGCCCACCGCCGACCACCAGGAGCGCGAGGTCTATGACATGTTCGGCGTCGTCTTCCGCGGCCATCCGGACCTGCGGCGGATCCTCATGCCCGAGGACTACGAGGGCCACCCGCAGCGGCGCGACTTCCCGATCGGCGGCGAACCGGTGATCTTCACCTATAACGAGCGCCAATCGCTGGGGAGCGCGGAGTGAGCCCCACCGGCCAGGCCACGCCCGGGACCTCGCCGAGCATGTCCGACTACCGCAGGCGCGAGCAGAGCATCACGCTCTCCTCCGTCGAGGAGCAGCTCGATCAGGCCAGCACCGAAGAGCTGCTGACGCTCAACTTCGGCCCCCACCACCCGGCCACCCACGGCGTGCTGCGCCTGCTGGTGACCCTCCAGGGGGAGATCGTGCGCGAGATCAAGCCGATCATCGGCTACGTGCACACGGGGATCGAAAAGACCGCCGAGGACAAGGCCTACTGGAAGGTCATCCCCGTGATCGAGCGGATGGACTACCTGTCCTACTACTTCAACGCCTACGCGTACTGCGGCGCGGTGGAGACGCTGCTGGAGGTCGAGGTGCCCAAGCGCGCCCAGTACCTGCGCGTGATCCACATGGAGCTCAACCGCATCATGTCCCACCTCGTGTGGTTGGGGACGAGCGCGCTGGATCTGGGAGCGATCTCGATGTTCTGGTACTGCTTCCGCGAGCGCGAGAAGATCCTCGACCTGTTCGAGATGTCCTCCGGTCAGCGCATGCACACGCGCTACTTCCAGGTCGGCGGCGTGATCGAGGACATCCCCTCCGGATTCGCCCACAAGCTGAACGGCCTGCTCGAGGAAATGCCCAGTCGCATCGATCAATACGGAGCGCTGCTGAACAGCAACGAGATCGTCCTGCAGCGGCTGCGCGGGATCTGCCCGCTGGACGCACAGACGCTCCTGTCGCTCGGCGTCACCGGCCCCCTGCTGCGCGCCGCCGGCAACCCCTGGGATCTGCGCAAGGCGGACCCCTACTGCTCATACGAGGACTTCGACTTCAAGATCCCCGTCGGCACCGTGGGCGACAACTACGATCGCTACGCCTGCCGCCTGGCGGAGATGTACGAGTCGGTCAAGATCGTCCAGCAGGCCCTCGACGGCCTTCCTGAGGGACCGCACATCACCGAGGACCGCAAGGTCGCGCTGCCTCCCCGGCACGAGCTGGCGACCTCGATGGAGGCGCTGATCCACCACTTCAAGCTCGTCACCGAGGGCTTCCGCGTGCCCCCCGGCGAGGTGTACTTCCCGATCGAGTCCCCGCGCGGAGAGCTCGGCTGCTTCGTGCGCTCCGACGGCTCCTCCAAGCCCGCGCGCGTGCACATGCGCGACCCCTCCTTCGTCAACCTCCAGTCCTTCTCGCACATGGCCAAGGGCGCCTACATCGCCGACCTGATCGCCACGCTCGCGATGCTTGATCCGATCCTGGGAGGCATCGACAGATGAGCGCGGTCCGCCGCTTCGAGCACGGCTCGCGGGTGCCCGGCTGGGATCAGGCGGTGGACCTGGAGAAGGACCCCGCCGAGATCCCCGACCCGCAGACGACGGAGGTCCCGCAGGCGCTGCGCGAGGAGATCGAGGCGCACATGGCCGACTACCCCGACCGCCGCTCGGCCGCGCTGCCCGCGCTGGCCGCCGCGCAGCGCCTCCACGGCTGGTGCTCGCCCGAGGCGATCGAGCAGGTGGCGTGCGTGATGGCCGTCACGCCCGCCCACCTGGAGTCGGTGGCCAGCTTCTACGACATGCTGGAGACCACGCCGGTGGGGCGCCACAGCGTGTACGTGTGCACCAACATCTCCTGCTCGCTGTGCGGAGCGGACGAGCTGTATGAGGCGGTCCGCGACGCCGCGGCCGAGGGGCTGGGCGGGGAACCGATCAACGTGCGCGCGTTCGAGTGCCTGGGCGCCTGCGACATCGCGCCGATGGCATCCGTGGACGGCGTCTACGTCGGCCCGCTCACAGCCGCCGACGTTCCGCAGCTGCTCGACGACCTGCGCGCCGGACGCCCCGTGCTGGCGGACAAGCAGCTCTCCCGGCGCCCCGTCGCAGATCCCCGCGCCAACACGGGCGAGCTCCCCGGACCCGCGCAGGGAGGCCAGTGAGCATGGCCGCTCCCGCCGGGGTGGGTGGGTCCCCCATCCTCCTGATCGCCGACATCGACGAGCCCGGCCTCTGCACGCTCGAGGTCTATGAGCGCCGCGGTGGCTATCAGTCGCTGCGAAAGGCGCTGGCGATGACGCCCCAGGAGGTCCTCTCCCAGCTCGAAGCGTCCGGCCTGCGCGGGCGCGGCGGAGCGGGCTTCGCGATGGGCAAGAAGGTCTCCTTCCTGCCCAAGGGCTCGATGGACAAGTACCTCGTGTGCAACGCCGACGAGTCCGAGCCGGGGACCTTCAAGGACCGCGAACTGATGCAGAAGACGCCCCACACGCTGATCGAGGGGCTCGTGATCGCCTCCTACGCGGCGGGCGTCAACTGCTCGTTCATCTACATCCGCGGGGAGTACGTGCTGCAGGCCGACGTGCTCGACGCAGCCCTGGCCGAAGCGCGCGCGGCGGGCTTCGTGGGCGAGAACATCCTCGACTCCGGCCACTCGCTGTCGCTGGTGGTGCACCGCGGCGCGGGCGCCTACATCTGCGGCGAGGAGACCGGGCTGCTGGACTCGCTGGAAGGCAAGCGCGGCAACCCGCGCCTGAAGCCCCCGTTCCCCGCCAACCAGGGCCTCTACCAGGGCCCGACGCTGATCAACAACGTCGAGACGCTCTCCACCGTGCCCGCGATCGTGCGGATGGGCGGCGAGGAGTACGCCAAGCTCGGCGTGGAGAGCTCCACCGGGACCAAGCTCGTGTCCGTCTCCGGGCAGGTGCAGCGGCCCGGCAACTACGAGATCGAGCTGGGCATCCCCGCGCGCGAGATCATCTACGGCCTCGCCGGCGGACCCCCGCAGGGGCGCGAGGTCAAGTGCTGGTTCCCCGGCGGCTCCTCCTCGCCGGTGCTGAGGGCCGATGACCTGGACATCCCCTACGACTTCGACTCGCTGGCCAAAGCGCGCTCGATGCTCGGCTCGGGCGCCATCATCGTCGTGGACGAGTCCACCCCGATCCTCGACGTGGCGCTGAAGGTGGCCAAGTTCTACCGCCACGAGTCCTGCGGCAAGTGCACGCCCTGCCGCGAGGGGACCAACTGGACGGTCATGATGCTCGAGCGGATCGCCTCCGGGGAGGCGACGCCGATGGACCTGGAGATCATGGCGTCGGTCTGCGAGCACATCATCGGCAACTGCCTGTGCGTGCTCGGCGACGCGATGGCGATGCCGATCGGCTCGATGATCGCCAAGTTCCGCGACGAGTTCGAAGCGCACATCGAAAGCGCGCGGGCCCGCCGGGGACTCGAGGAGCCGGGCGGCTCGGACGGCGCCCTGGCGGCGCAGCGGGCCGCGTAGCGATGCCGAGACCCGAACCGAGGACGATCACCTTCACGATCGACGGCCGCGAGGTGCGCGCGCCCGAGAACACCATGCTGGTGGACGCCGCCAAGCACGGCGACGTCGAGATCCCCGTCTTCTGTTACGAGCCCAAGCTCGGCCAGCCGGTGGGCGCCTGCCGCATGTGCCTGGTGGAAGTCGAGGGGATCCCCAAGCTCCAGACAGGCTGCTCCACGCCGGTCAAGGACGGCATGGTCGTCTACACCCAGTCCGAGCGCGTCAAGACAGCCCAGCGCTCGGTGGTGGAGTTCCTGCTGATCAACCACCCGCTGGACTGCCCCGTGTGCGACAAGGGCGGCGAGTGCCCGCTGCAGGACATCAGCTTCGGGTGGGGCGGCGGCAGCTCGCGCTTCATCGAGCCCAAGCGCCATTTCGTCAAGCCGCTCGAGCTCTCGCCGCTGATCGCCATCGACCGCGAGCGCTGCATCCTCTGCTACCGCTGCGTGCGCTTCTCCCAGGAGGTCGCCGAGGACTACCAGCTGGTGCTGCTGGAGCGGGGCACGCACTCCTACGTCTCGACCTTCGACGGACACCCCTACGTGGCGCCGTTCAGCGGCAACATCGTCGAGCTGTGCCCCGTCGGCGCGCTCACCTCGCGCCCGTATCGCTTCCGGGCGCGCCCCTGGGACATCGAGGGCGCGGGCTCCGTCTGCACGCTGTGCCCCGCCCAGTGCAACGTCACGGTCACCGTCCGCGACGAGCGCGCGCTGCGCGTGCTCGCGCGCGAGAACGAAGAGGTGGACGACGGCTGGCTGTGCGACAAGGGCCGCTTCGCCTACCAGTCCTTCCACGTCGATGAGCGCGTCACCGAGCCGCTGCTGCGCGACGGCGGCCAGCTGCGTCCCGTCTCCTGGGAGCGCGCGCTGAGAGAGGCCGCCGCCGGCCTGGCCCGCGCGGGGACGCTGACGGGAGCGATCGCCGGCGGCCAGAGCACCAACGAGGAGGGCCACCTGCTGGCGCGCCTGCTGCGCGAGGGCCTGGGCTCGCCGCACCTGGACTCGCGCCGCGCGGGCACGCTCGCGCTCGATCTGCAACGCGCGCTCGGCTCACCGGAGCTGCAGGCGCTGACCTCCGACCTGGAGTTCGCGCACGCCGTGCTGGTGCTCGACACGGAGCCCGTCAACGATGCCCCGATCTTCGACCTGCGCCTGCGCAAGGGCATCCGCCGCCGCGGCCTGAAGCTGGCCGTCGCCTCGCCCGATCCCAGCTCGCTGGACCGCGGCGCCGCGCTGTCCGTCCGCTTCAAGGCGGGCGCCGGCGCCATCTTCGCGGCAGCGCTGAGCGCGGCGCTCGCCGTCGGCCGGGACGCGGAGGCCGAGCGCCTGGCGCAGGAGGCCGGAGTGGAGGCAGACGCGGTGCGCGAGCTGGCGGCGCTGCTGCGCGGCGCCGAGGCCGAGCCGGGCGGAAATGAGGCCGACGCTGCCCCCCGCGAGGTCGTCGTCCTGTGGGGCGAGCGACTGACCGCCGGGGCCAATGGCGAGGCCGGAGCGCAGGCACTGCTCGCGATCGCCGACTCCCTGGCCATGTCCGGCGTGGAGGGTGCGGGACTGCTTGAAATACCGGCCGCTGCCAACGCCCGCGGTCTGCGCGAGGCAGGGGTGCTGCCCAACGCCGGGCCGGGGCTGTCCGAGATTCCCGCCGGTGCGAGCAGCGACGCGCCGCGCGGAACGCGGGCAATCGCCGAAGGGTTGGCCGAGGGACAGCTGAGCGCGCTCTACCTGCTCCACTGCGATCCCCTGCGAGACCTGCCCGACGGCGAGCTGTGGCGGCGGGCGCTGGCCGGCGCGAGCACCGTGGTGGCACACGCGGCGTTTCTCACCGAGGGCATTCGCGAGCACGCGGACGTGGTCTTCCCGGCGGAGGCCTACCCCGAGAAGGAGGGAACGATCGTCCATCCCGACGGGCGCCTGCAGCGCCTGCGTCCCGCGATCGCGCACCCGGGATCCGTGCGCGGCGAGTGGCAGGTGCTCAGCGAGCTGGCGCTGCGGCTCGGGCTCGACGTGGAAGTGCTCAGCGGCTCCATGGCCTCCCAACAGCTGTTCGACGCCGTGCCCTTCTACGCGGGGCTCACGCTCGAGGAGATCGGCGGACGGGGCGTGCGCTGGCAGGAGCGCACGGCAGCCGCGGCGTTCCCCCACGCGGACGCGCAACGTAGGAGCCCTGCCACGCCTGAGCTCGTCGCGATCGGTGAGGATGCAGGCGAAGCCGCGGCCTACCGCTCGGTCTGGGATGCGCCCGAGGTCGAGTTCTCGCCGGCGCTGGAGTTCCTGTCCGCGCCCAAGGAGCTCGTGAAATCGTGATCGCGCTTGTCGGCTACTTCGAGCCCTGGTGGATCCAGATCGTCAAGGGCATCGTGATCTTCGCCGTCGGCCTGCAGCTCGTGCCGGTCGTGCTGATCGCCGAGCGCAAGCTCCTGGGGCGCTTCCAGGGGCGCTACGGACCCAACCGCGTCGGGCCCTACGGCGCGCTGCAGCCGCTCGCGGACATCCTCAAGCTGCTCACCAAGGAGCAGTTCCGCCCCAGCACCTCCGTGGGCCTGCTGTTCGCCGTCGCGCCGCTGATCTCGATCCTGACCGCCGTGGCCGCCTTCGCGATCATCCCCTTCGGCGACGCGCAGGACATCTTCGGGACCAAAGTCGGCCTGTACGGGATCGACGTGTCGATCGGCCCGCTCTACCTGTTCGCGTTCGGCGCCATCGCCTTCTACGGGATCATGCTCGGCGGCTGGTCCTCCGGGTCCAAGTACTCCTTCCTCGGCGCCATGCGCGGCGCCGCCCAGCTGATCTCCTACGAGGTCTCCCAGGGCTTGGCGCTGGTCGGCGTGATCATCACCGCGCAGACGCTGTCGCTCACCGGCATCGTTCACGCGCAGGCGGGCATGTGGTACTTCATCCCCCAGTTCTTCGGCTTTCTCGTGTTCCTGGTCGCCGGGTTCGCCGAGACCAACCGCACGCCGTTCGACCTGAGCGAGGCGGACGCCGAGCTGGTAGGCGGCTACAACACCGAGTTCGGCGGCGGGCGCTTCGCCTCCTACTACTTCGCCGAGTACCTCAACGTGCTGGTCGTCTCGGGCATCGTCACCACGGTGTTCCTCGGCGGCTGGCTGCTGCCGTTCGGCGTCCACCCGCCCGGCTGGGTGGATCCGATCGTGGTCCTGTTCAAGATGTCGCTGATCACCTTCCTGTTCATCTGGATCCGCGCCACGCTGCCGCGCCTGCGCTACGACCAGCTGATGAGCTTCGGCTGGAAGGTGCTGCTGCCCCTGGCCACCCTCAACACGCTCGTCACGGCGATCCTCGTCGTGGCCACCCACTGATGAGCGCCACCCCTCCGCGCGACGACGCGCCCGTGACCGCCACGGCGACCCTCAACGTCTCGGGCTGGAGTCCCGGCGAGGACGTGATCGAGGTCCAGCGCTCCCCCGCCCCGGGCGCCGCGCGTAGCGCCTGGCGGACGTTCCGCGAGACCGCGCGCGGCCTGAAGACCACGATGGCGCGGATCGCAGAAGGCCCGTCCACGATCCAGTACCCCGAGGAGAAGGTCCCCGTCTTCCCCCGCTTCCGCGGCCGGCACAAGCTGCACCGCTTCGAGGACACGGGGCTCGAGAAGTGCGTCGGCTGCTCGCTGTGCGCCGCCGCCTGCCCAGCCGACTGCATTCGCGTGGTCGCCGCGGAGAACACGCCCGAGAATCGCGTCTCCGCGGGCGAGCGCTACGCGGCGGTGTATGAGATCAACCTGTCGCGCTGCATCTTCTGCGGCTACTGCGAGGTCGCCTGCCCGTTCGACGCGATCACCATGGGCCACGACTACGAGCTCTCCGACTACGACCGCGGCGACCTGATCTTCACCAAGGAGATGCTGCTGGCCGAGCCGCTGGAGCGCTCCCCGCTCAGGAACGAGGGCGAGTGAGCGCGGTCCTGTTCTTCCTCGCCGCCGGTGGCGTGATCACGGGCGCGGTCGGAGTGGTGGTGCTGCGCAACCCGTTCTACAGCGTGCTCGCGCTGGTCGCCCACCTGGTCTCGCTGGCTGTGCTGTTCCTGCTGCTGCGGGCGGAGTTCGTGGCGGCCGTGCAGGTCGTGGTCTATGCGGGCGCGGTGATGGTGCTGTACGTGTTCGTGGTCGCCTACGTGGGCGGCGAGGGCGACTCCCTCGGCGCGCGCCTGCAGGGCCGCGGCGCGGTCGGCTCGGGCCTGCGTCTCGGCGGCGCGGTGCTCGCCGGGGCGCTGCTGGTGGAGCTGCTGATCGCGCTGCTCGGCACCGGCCTGGAGGCGATCGGCGGCTACGGCGCCGGATACAGCGCTGGACCGCAGGCCTACGGCACCCCCGCCTACATCGGCAAGCTGCTGTTGACGCGCTTCCTGCTGGCGTTCGAGGTCGCCTCGTTCCTGCTGCTGATCGCCGCCGTCGGAGGCGTCGTGCTGGCCCGGCGCCGCGGTGGCTTGGGCGACGATCGGGACGAGCGCGAGGAGCTCGCCCCGCTGGATCTGCTGCGCCCGCGTGGGACGGGCACGATGGCCGAGGGAGTTGGGAGGCGCACGCCGTGAGCATCGCCTGGTATCTGGCCGTCTCGGCGATCGTCTTCGCGCTCGGCGCGCTCGGCGTGATCACGCGCCGCAACCCGCTGGTGGTGCTGCTGTGCCTGGAGCTGATGCTCAACGGCGCCAACCTCGCGCTGATCGCCTTCTCGCGAATGTGGGGCAACGGCGACGGGCAGATCCTGGCGCTGATCGTGATGACCGTCGCCGCCTGCGAGGTCTGCATCGGCCTGGGCATGATCGTCGCCATCTACCGCCGGCGGCTGCCGATCGACGTGGACGAGCTGAGGGAGCTCCAGGGCTGATGGCCGCCACGAGCTATGGCTGGCTGGTGCTGGCGTTCCCGCTGCTGGGCATGCTCGTGATCGGCGTTGGCTTTCGCTCGCTCCCCGGCCGCTCGGCCGGCTGGCTCGGCACGGGCGCGATCTTCCTCTCCTTCCTGGCCGCGCTGGGCGCGCTGATCTGCCTGCAGGGCCACTCGCCCGAGCACCGCCAGCTGGTGTCCTCGCTGTGGAACTACGCCTCCACGGTGGGCGTGGACGGGCAGGTGTCAATCCTCGTGGATCCGCTGTCCGTGTTCATGGTCCTGGTCGTCACGGGCGTCTCCACGCTGATTCACCTCTACTCCATCTCCTACATGGAGGGCGACCGCGGCTTCGCCCGCTACTTCGCCTACCTGAACTTCTTCGTCTTCTCCATGCTCCTGCTGGTGCTGGCGGGCAACTTCCTGCTGCTGATCGTCGGCTGGGCGTTCGTCGGCGCGGCCTCCTACCTGCTGATCTCCTTCTGGTACAGGCGCACCACCGCCACGACGGCGGGGATCAAGGCGTTCGTGATCAACGTAGTCGGCGACGTGGGGCTGGTGCTGGGCACCTACTTCATCTTCAAGCACACGGGCACGCTGGACTTCCTGAAGAGCTTCCACGCGGCCGGGGCGGGCGCCTTTGGCCACGGCAGCGACAACGGCGACCTGGTTGCCGGCTGCGTGCTGCTGCTCGTCGGCGCGTTCGCCAAGTCCGCGCAGATCCCGCTGCACACCTGGCTTCCCGACGCCATGGAGGGACCCACCCCGGTCAGCTCCCTGATCCACGCCGCCACCATGGTCACCGCCGGCGTCTACCTGATCGCGCGCATGCATCCGCTGTTCGAACTGGCGCCCGCCGCCCAGGACGTCGGCGCGGTCGTGGGCGCGGCCACGCTGCTGATCGCCGGCACCATCGGGCTCGCCCAGACGGACATCAAGCGCGTGATCGCCTACTCGACCATGTCCCAGATCGGCTACATGATCATGGGCGTCTCCGTGGGCGCCTACGCGGCCGGGCTCTTCCACCTGATGACCCACGCGTTCTTCAAGGCGCTGCTGTTCATGGCAGCCGGGTCGATCATCGGCGCGATGGCCGGCGAGCAGTCGTTGAACAGGATGGGCGGCTTTCGCAAGGCGATGCCGTTCACCTACGGCTGCTTCGTCGTCGGCGGCCTGGCGCTGTCGGGTGTGCCGCCGTTCTCGGGCTTCTTCTCCAAGGACGACATCCTGCTCGTCACAGCCGAGCGCGGCGGCTGGCACTGGGCGCTGTACGTGGCGGGCTACATCGGCGCCTTTCTCACCGCCGTCTACACCTTCCGCATGATCTTCCGCGCCTTCCACGGCGAGCCCGTCGCGGAGGCGCGCGAGCTGGAAGGCGGTCACGTCCACCACGCCGAGGTGGGGCGCAACCCCGCCACTGGCGAGGAGGAGGACAGCGACGTCGGCTTCCCCGGCCCGACCCACGCGATCGCCGAGCGTGCCCTGCCGATGCGCGTGGCGATGGCCGCGCTCGCGGTGGGAGCTGTCGGCGCCGGGCTGGTGCAGATCCCCAAGGTGGACTTCGTGATCGACGACTTCCTGCGCCCCTCCTTCGCCGGCTCGCCGCTGTATGAACCGCACACCAAGAACGGGCTGCTCGTGTTCGGGCTGGGTCTCGGGACCGTCCTGGCGCTGATCGGCATCGCGCTCGCCCACCGCCTGTGGGTGGTGCGGCCGGGGACGTCCGCCGCGATCATCGCGCGGGTGCGCCCCGTCTATGAGCTGTTCGTGAACAAGTGGTACTTCGACGAGCTGACCGACCTGCTGGTCGTGCGCCCCGCCGCCGCCGCCGGCCGATTCGCCCGCGACACCTTCGAGCGCCTGTTCGTCGATGAGACGCTGATCGGCGGCACCACCGGACTGGTGCGCGCCGGATCGGCCGCCGTGCGCGCCGCCCAGAGCGGCTTCGTCCGCTACTACGCCGCCCTGCTGGTGCTCGGCGTGACCGGCGTGAGCTTCTACTTCCTGCTGCAGTCCTGACCGCGCACCCACTCGAGACCATGCCCCCACTTTCCATCCTGCTCTGGCTCCCCGCGGCGTGCGGGCTGCTCGGCGCGCTCGCCTCGGCGCTGCTCTCCCGCGAGCGTCGCTCCGTCGGGCCGGCGGCGGGCGGCGACGGCGCGGGTGGATCGGCTGGCTCGGCTGGTGCGGGTAGATCGGCTGATGCGAGCGCCGCGGGCGGATCGTGGAGCGTGCCGGGGGTGGTCGCGCTCGCCGGCTCGCTGGTGGCGCTGGTGCTGGCGATCGGCTACAT
>Ga0075520_1000230_pt1 | contig 22734 bp, 16 predicted proteins | sample NGEPerB_FD_75100 | JGI IMG/M metagenome (GOLD analysis project Ga0075520, IMG submission 75100) | Arctic peat soil microbial communities from the Barrow Environmental Observatory site, Barrow, Alaska, USA - NGEE PermafrostAB12-B | ecosystem: Environmental > Terrestrial > Soil > Wetlands > Peat ... | reverse complement strand
GTTCACCCTCGCCAACGCCCGCGAGTACGTGCGCGCGGCGGTCGCGGCGGGCCTGGCGATCGAGGACTTCGCGCCCCGCCTGTCGTTCTTCTTCAATGCCCACAACAACCTCCTCGAGGAGGTCGCGAAGTTCCGGGCGGCGCGGCGAATGTGGGCGCGGATGATGCGCGACGAGTTCGGCGCCCGCGACCCCAGGTCGTGGGTGCTGCGGTTCCACACCCAGACGGCCGGGTCCACCCTCACCGCCCAGCAGCCCGAGACCAACGTCGTGCGGGTCGCCATCCAGGCGATAGCGGCCGTGGCGGGAGGCACCCAGTCGCTGCACACCAACGCGATGGACGAGGCGCTCGCGCTGCCCACCGAAAGCTCGGCGCTGCTCGCGCTGCGCACGCAACAGGTCATCGCCTACGAGTCCGGTCTCGCCGACGTCGCGGATCCACTCGGGGGCGCGTACGTCGTCGAGGCGTGGACCGACCGCATCGAGGCCGAGGCGCGCGCCTACATCGACAGGATCGAGGCGATGGGCGGGGCGCTCGCCGCGATCGAGCACGGCTTCCAGCAGCGCGAGATCCACGAGGCGGCGTACCGCACGCAGCGCGCCATCGAGGCGGGCACGCAGGTGGTGGTCGGCGTCAACAAATTCAGGCGCGAGCAAGAGGTGCCGATCCCGACGTTTCGGGCGGACCCTGCGGTGCAACAGGAGCAGGTGGCGCGTGTCGTGGCGGTGCGCGCGCGGCGCGACGCGGCGCGGGTGCGGCGGGCGCTGACGGCGCTCGGGGAGGCGGCGCGCGGCCGCGACAACCTAATGCCGCCGATCGTCGAGGCGGTGGAGGCGTACGCGACCCTTGGCGAGATCGCGTCGGCTCTGGTCGCGGTGTTCGGCGAGCACCGGGAGGGGGTGGCGCTGTGAGGAACGTGGTCCGTGGTCCGTGGTCCGTGGTCGGTCTCGCATGTGTCGCGTTTGTCCTGCTGGTTTCGTCGCCGGCGGCCGGACAGGAGCGGGCGACGCTCAGGGTTCTGTTCACCTCGGACATGCACGCCCACGTGCTGCCGTTCGACGACGTGCGGGAGCGCCCGGCGCGCGGTTCGATCGCCCAGGTCGCCACCGTCGTGGCGCGCGAGCGCCAGGCTAGCCCCCTGAGCGTGGTGCTCGACGGCGGCGACGAGATCGAGGGAACGCCGCTCGAGTACTACGCGATCGCCGCCCCCGGCGCGCCAGGCGCGGACCCGGCGATCGCCGCGATGAACATCGTGGGCTACGATGCGGTGGTCCTCGGCAACCACGAGTTCAACTTCGGCCTCGACGTGCTGCGGCGCTCGATGGCGCAGGCGCGCTTCCCGTGGCTCGCCGCCAACCTGGGCGGTGCGGAGCAGGCGAGGCTCCCCGTGGGCGGCGAGTTGGTGATCGAGCGCGGCGGCGTCCGCATCGGTATCCTCGGCCTCACCAACCCCAACATCCCGCACTGGGACCCCCCGGAGCACTGGCGCGGCCTCACCTTCGCCGACCCGGTCGCGGTCGCGGCCGCGCGCGTCCCCGAGCTGCGCAAGCGCGCGGACGTGGTCATCGTGGTGGTCCACAGCGGGTTCGAGCGCGACCTCGCTACCGGCGCCCCGGAAGGGACAGACAACGAGAACTTCGGCTGGCGGCTCGCACAGCTCCCCGGGATCGACCTCCTGCTCACCGGCCACACCCACCGCAACATCCCGCCGCAGCGGCTCGGCGCCACCGTCGTCGCCCAGCCGGGGCGTTGGGGGGAGTTTGTCACCCGGGTGGACCTCAACCTCGCCCGCGAGGGTGGGGCCTGGAAGGTGACCGGCTGGAGCGGAGAGAACGTCCCGACCGCGCGCGAGGCCCCGGACCCACGGGTGGTGGCCGAGGCGGCACCAGAGGAGGCGAAGGTGAAGGCCGAGCTGGCGCGCCCGCTCGGTGAGCTCACGGCGCCGCTCGAGGTGACGGCCCTGCCGCTTGCCGACGACCCCGGCGTGGACCTCATCCACGCGGTGCAGCTCGAGGCCACCGGCGCCCAGCTCTCGCTCGCGGCGCCTCTCGGCGGCGGGCGCACGGAGTTTCCCGCCGGCCCGCTGACGCCGCGCCTGGCGCACGCGCTCTACCCGTACCCCAACACCCTGGTCGTCGTGCGCCTCACCGGCGCCGAGCTCGAGGACGTCCTCGAGCACGCCGTGCGGGGGTGGACCGGGGTCGCCTGCGCCGGCGCGGGGTGCGCCCTCGAGCGCAACCGCGAGCTGCCGACCTACAACTACGACACGCTCGAGGGCGCCACGTACCTCGTGGACCCGACCGCGCCCGTCGGGCGGCGCATCCTCGGGCTACGCGTCGCCGGCAAGCTCGTGCAGCCCGGCGACACGTTCACGGTGGCGATCAACTCGTACCGCGCCGCCGGGGGCGGCGGCTACCCGCACCTCGCGACCGCACCGCGCGTTAAGGAGATCGACCGCCCGATGGTGTCGCTGATCGTCGACTATTTCACGCGGCACGGCCGCATCACGCCCGCGGCGGACGACAACTGGGCGTTCACCATCCCTCTCCGCGACGCCACAACCGCCCGAGCCGCCGCACCCGTACCGTAGGCCCCGGTGGCCGCAGAACCCGGGCGATCGGGTTGCGCCGGTTCACGCCGCCTTCACCACCAGCCATCGGCGGCCTTCACAGGCGCGACCCATCGTGGACCTCCGGGGGCCGGCCGACGCGGTCCCGGGAGGACTGAAGATGCACTTCAAGAGGATGGACATGCACGTGCACTCCTGTCACTCGTCGGAAGCGATTCCAGGAGCTGCCGGTCAGCGGGTTGACCGTCCACATCAACGTCTACGGCCACTCGCTTTCGCAGCACGACGAGTTGCAGCGGCGGCGTGGCGACGCCTTCGAGATCGCCCGCTTCTGCAAGGACCAGGGGCTGTTCTTCTGCTGGAACCACCCCTTCTACCGCGAGAACCTCTCGACCATCGAGGAGCGGGAGTTCATGCGCCTGGTGGCCGAGGTGCCGGTGCTGGAGGTCCGCAACGGCGGCCGCATGCAGTTGCTCAACGTCCTTGCCGAGGAGGTCGCGGTGTGCGAGGGCAAGGGGCTGCAGGGCGGCAGCGACACGCACACCGGCAACATCGGTTCGGTCTACACCGCTGTTCCGTGCAGCTGCGCTGATGGGTTCTTCAGCGGCATCCTCGCCGGCGAAAGCCGCGTCGTGGGCCGGCATTCGACGAGGCACGACTTCATGTTCCACAACTACCTTGTCGGGGCGCGGCAGACTGTCGCCTCGGCCTGCGAGCAGTTGGGCTCGCCGCTGGCACGGTCGCGCGTCCGCTGGCTCCGGGTTCTGGCGGTGTTGCTCTCGCCGTGGATCGTGCGGCGCCACTTCCGCGGTCAGCTCGAGATGGCGCGGATCGCGCTCAGCAACCTGTCGGCGTTCGGTGAGCTGCCGCGCACGCTCCTCGACGCTGCCTGACCGGCATCGCGCCCGCGCTCAGAGGGTGCGCACCAGTTCGACGATGCGCGGCGTGCCGAACTTCGGCAGGCGCACGTAGCCGGACCAGGCTGCGGCCGCGAGCGTGCCGTCGTCGAGCCACTCGCGCAGCCACTCGGCGGCGTGCCGCGGGTCATCCTGCTTGAGGCCGGCGCCGAGCTGGCCGGCGAGACCAGCGTCCTCAGCCCAGGCCCGGAAAACCACCGCGACCTCGGCGCGGACGCCGGCGACCAGGGCGAGACGAATCGTACCTGCGAGGACCGGGGCGCTTAGCGAGTTGAGCAGGGCGCGGGCCATGCCCGCCTGCGCCCCGGCCCCGCCGACCGCGAATGTAACCAGCGGTGGTTCGCCCGCGACGCCCTCCGGCAACGGCCCGAGGAGGTGAGCCAGCTCACCGCGGAGCTGAGCGCGGAACGCGCCGGCGGGATCGAGACGCACGAGCCGTGCGGCCAGGCGGCGGCGGCGCCTCGCGAGGTCCGCCCCGCCGAGCAACTCACCGGGGAGTGGAAAGCCGGTGAGGTGGATGCGCTCGGGCGGCACGCCGTAGGCCCGAAGGCGCTGGCCGGCGCGTTCGCTCGGCGCCGCACAGTGGATGCGGCTGGCACGCGGGTTGCTCGGCACCCACACCCGGTTGAGGTCGGCGTCGGTGACCACGCAGACGATGCGCTCCGCGCCGGCGAGGTCGGCGATCACCGCCGGGGCGTAAAAGGTGGTCAGCAGGGTCGCGCCGGTGGCCCGCAGGTGGGCGACGAGGCCGTTGCCGACACCGCTGCGGGCCAGCCGCTCGAGCCAGCGCACCGCCGCGGTCGGGAGCGACTTGGGGCGTCATTCGGGCCGCGAGAATAGCAGGGGACGCCAGCGTCACACCCGCTTCGCGCCATCCTCGCGCGGCCTTCACGCCGGGAGGCAAGAGTGGGATCCGTGGTCGTCGGAGTCGCCGCCGTCGTTGTGATCGCCGGGCTGGGCGCGAACGCCTTGATGGCGTGGGCGGCGCGGCGCCAGCTCACCGTGTTGCCGCCGCCGGCAGGTGAGCTGCCGCCGGTCTCCATCCTCAAGCCGCTCAAGGGAGCCGACGCCGGCCTCGCGGCCAACCTCGAGAGCTTCTTCCGGCTCGCCTACCCCCGCTATGAGGTCATCCTCGGCGTGGCCGAAGCGGAGGACCCGGCGCTCGCCGTCGCCCGGCGAGTGGCGGCCGCCCACCCGGAGGTGCCGTCGCGGCTCGTCGCCGACTCCCGGGAGGTGGGCCTCAACCCCAAGGTCAACAACCTCGCCAACCTCGCGCGATACGCAAGCCACGACGTGCTGCTGATCTCCGACTCGAACATTCGAGTGCGCCCGGGCTACCTCGCCGACCTCGTGGCCCACCTCTCGCAGCCTGGCGTGGGGCTGGTCTCGTCGCCGTTCCGTGCGGCTGCCGCCGGAGGAACCGGCGGCATGCTCCAGGCGCTGCAGCTCAACACGTTCGTCCTCGGCGGCGTCGCCGCCCTGCACCGCCTGCTTGGCGGCGTCTGCGTCGTGGGAAAGTCGATGCTACTGCGTCGCGCCACCCTCGAAGCCATCGGCGGCTTTGCCCTCCTGGCCCGTTACCTCGCCGAGGACCAAGTGTGCGGCGAGGAGGTGGCGCGCCGCGGGCTTGCGGTTTCGGTTAGTGGCTACGTCATCGACAACGTGCTCGGGACCCTCTCGTTGCGCAGCGCGGTAAGCCGTCACCTGCGCTGGGCGCGGATCCGCCGGCGCATGAGCCCGGCCGGCTACGCCGGCGAACTGCTCCTCCAGCCGGTGTTCCTGGCGGGGATTGCGGCCGTTGCCGACCCCGGTCTGGCCACGGCCCTGCTCCTGGCCGCAACTGTGGCGGCTCGTGCCGCCGTCGATGCAGTCGCCGAGCGCGCGGTCGGCGTGCGCCGGCCCCTGGCGGTCTATCCGCTGCTCTCGACGGCCCGCGACCTGGTCGTGGGCGCGGTGTGGGCCGTCCCGTTCGTGTCCTCTACGGTGGCATGGCGCGGACGGACGTTCGCAATCGGGCCGCGAACGCTGCTGGTCGGCGCCGAAGTCCCGGATTCAGGCACAGCCGGGCGTGCTGACGAGCCGGTTGAGCCGGCGCTCGCTGGGTTCTAACGGCGTGCCTGCAACGGGGGCTCGACGCCGGCGAGGCGCGAGACGAACGCGGCCACCTGGGTGAGCGACGCCTCGGCGACCCGGCGGCGCGGGACGCCGGCGCCGCGGGCCAGCCAGATCGCGGCCATCTCGGGGTGGGTGTCGAGGTAGCCATGCCGGCCGTTGGACTCGGCGGGCGCATGCCACGGCGCGCCGGGGGCGGCGATCCCGGAGTCGGCGGAGAACCCCGGGTGGAAGAACACGACGAGGTCGCCGGAGGCGGGGGCGTCGAGGCCGACCGCGGCGAGGCCCTCACGGGGGATGATCGTCTCGACCACGTTGCTGCCGTCGACCTGGGCGCGGGCGAGCGCCACGGCCGCGGCCTGGATCACCGCTGCCATGTCCGCCGGCTCGACCACCCCCGCGGGCTCGCGCCCCTTGAGGTTGACGTACAGGTGGGCGCAACCGCCGCCCGCATATGCCGCGATCCGCGACGACGGCGCGACGCGCCAGCGGTCCCCGACCTTCTCGGCAGCGGCGAGGCCGGCGTGTTGCAGGAGTTGGTTGACCTGGACGCTCTCCCACGCCGGCGCCATGCCGTGGTCGGAGACGATGACGAGCGCGTCGCGGGTGAGGTCGAGCGCGCGCGCCAGCTCGCCGACGGCGCGGTCCCCGGCCCGGAACGCCTCGGTGACGGCCGCGCGGGCGGCCGTGGCCCGCACCGGCGTGTAATTGGATTGCCTCGGGTCGACGAGGAGGAACCGGTGCTCGACCTCGTCCACGATCGGCTGGTCAAGCAGCAGCAGCTCGAAGCGTTCGCGGGCGATCGCGGTTTTGGCGCAGGTTGTGAAGTACTCGGAGAAGCGCCGCATCTGGACGAGCATCTCGGGGACGGTGATCCCCTCGTGGCCGGCCTCGCGCCGAGCAAGGGCGCGGTCGTCGGGGGGGCCGGGCCAGAACCCGGCGGCGGCCTCGAGCGCCTCGCGGAACGCCCGCGGGTACGCCTCGGTGGCGTAGAAGCCGCCACGGTAGACCGTGACGCCGTCGAGGTTCGCGGGCAGCGCTTGCAGCAGGCACCAACCGCCGACGGTGCGCGAGCCGCCATCCGGGTGCGGCGCGCGCAGCCGGAGCGGGAACCACTCGCCGGCGCGGACGCGCGCTGTGACCCCGTTGCCGAGATCGGCATCGTCGTCCACCACGAGGGTGTCGTAGTCCACTTTGCGGTCGTCGCTGGTGTCGAGCGCCGTGAGGGTGAACGTCACCGCGGCGGGGAGACCCTCCCCGGAAAGGTCGACGCTGAACGTGGTTTGCCGCGCCGGCGAGTCGCTGGTCCAGCCGGGCGCCAGGATGACCGTCGTGAAGCGGGACGCCGCAAACGTGAGCGTCCGCGCTCCCGCGAACGGGGTGTTCACGTAGGTCGTGCCGAAATCGGCGGTGCGCGACGGCGCCGTGCCGTCGCAGCCGGGGAACTCCAGCACCCCGACGTGTTTGCCCTGGCGCCGGAACGCCTGCCAGATCGGCTCGGCGCCCCACGGCGCCGCGAACCCCGACGCGTCTTGACCGATCGGCGCGCCGGGGAGCTTGAAGACGTTCGCGACGATCCCCGTCACGGCGGGGAACGCGCCGGTGGCGATCGAGGCGTGGCTCGGAGCCGTGAGCGTCGGGTTGACGGGGATGGCGCGCTCCACCACGTACCCGCCGGTGAAGGCGGCCACGCCGTCGGGGTCGGTGTAGACCCCCTGGCGAAGGTTGTCGAGGTGGCGCGCGGCGCCGAAGCCGTCGAGGGAGAGTAGGACGACCCGGCGGGCCGGCGGCGCCGGCGGGGTGGCCGGCCGGGCGGTGTCGGCCCCAGCGCACGCAAGCGCGACGATCGCGACGGGGGCCAGAAGTGCAGTCGGGGCGTGCATGACGTGAGTGTAACCAACCACGCGTCGCTACGCTGCGCCGGCCGACGGGGAGGTTGCGTCTTCACGTCGTCTTCACGCTCGGAGGCGAGCATCCGCTGCGGCAGTTGACAGCTGCCGGCCCGGGGGAGGAACGTGGTGTAGCGCGATGAGCGGGACTCGGGATGCCGGTCGCCGGCGTCGGTCTCGAGCCGCCCAACGGGGAAGCCGTTGAGCCGCAGCGGGGCTCGGCGCGAGGGCGGTTCGCGCAGGGGGTGACATGCCTGAACGGTTGCTGGAGCACGACCTCGAGGAACTCAAGAAGCTCCTGCTCACCATGGCGGGAGAGGTGGAGCGCCAGCTCGGCCTGGCGATCCGGGCGCTGGTCGAGCGCGACAGCGCGCTGGCGGAGGCAGTGATCGCGGGGGATTCCCTCATCGACCAGCGCGAGGTGGAAGTGGACCACCGGGTCGTCGAGCTGATCGTCCGGACGCGGCCGATGGCGCGCGACCTCCGCCTCGTAATGACCGCGATCAAGATCGCGCCCGACCTCGAGCGCGTCGCCGACCATGCCGTCTCCATCGCTCGCCAGGCGCTGCTGCTCAACCAGGTGCCGCCCCTCAAATCGTTCATCACGATCCCGCGGATGGCCGACGCCGCCACCGCGATGGTGCGCGACGCCATCGGCGCGTTCGTGCAGGGCGACTCGCAGGGCGCCCGCCAGGTGATCGCACGCGACGACGAGGTGGACGGGATGCACGAGCAGGTCTTCCGCGAGCTCCTCACGTACATGATGGAGGACCCCAGGACGATCCACCGCGGCCTGGCGCTGCTGCTGGCTTCGCGCTCGCTCGAGCGCATCGCCGACCAGGGCACCAACATCGCGGAGCAGGTGGTGTACCTGGTCGAGGCGGAGGACATCCGGCACCGTCACGGCGAGGGGGGGAGCCAGGAGTGAGCCCGGTCGCGCGCGTGTTCGTGGTCGAGGACGACGCCGACATCGCGGCGATGGTGCGGCGGCAGCTGGAGCGCACGGCCTCGTGCACGGCTACGACGTTCGCGCGCGGCGACGAGTTCCTGGCGGCGTGCGAGGTCGCGACACCTGACCTCGTGGTGCTCGACCTCAACCTCCCCGACACCGACGGGCTGGTGCTCTGCCGGGAGCTGAGGGCATGGGAGGCGACGCGGACCGTGCCGATCCTGATGCTCACCGCGCGCGCCGCCGAGGGCGACCGCGTCGCCGGCCTCGACCTCGGCGCCGACGACTACCTGACCAAGCCGTTCTCGCTGCGGGAGCTGTCCGCGCGGGTCGCCGCGCTGCTGCGGCGGGTGGAGTGGGAGCGCGGCACGCCGGGCGGGGTCTACCGCGACACCCGGCTCGACGTGGACCCCGCGCGGTTCCAGGTCACCCGCGACGGGGCGGACGTCCACCTCACCCGGAGGGAGTTCGCGGTGCTCTGGCACCTGATCTCGCTGGCGGGCCGAGTCGCCTCGCGCGAGCAGATCCTCGACGCCGTGTGGGGGCTCGCCTCCAGCGTCGATCCCCGCACGGTCGATGCGCACATCCGCACGCTGCGGAAGAAGTTGGGCGACGACATCATCGAGACGTTGATCGGCTCGGGCTACCGGTTTCGAGGCCAGCCGTGAGGCCGCGCGCCTCCATCGGGCTGCTCGTCGGTATCGCGACGCTGCTCGCGGCGCTTGCGGCGCTCACCGTGGACCACGCCGTGCGCCGGAGCGAGGCCGCCGTCACGGTTGCCGAGCGGCTCCACCTTGCGTCCGACGCGCTCGCGCCGGATGCCTCCGCCCTGTTCGCGCTGGCGCCGGAGCAGGCCGACGCGACGATCCGGCGCTGGTCCGCCCTGAGCGGGTTCCGCGTCACCCTGATCGACGCCGACGGGGGCGTTCACGCCGACTCGTGGGCGTTCTTCGGGCCGCTGCCCCGCCTCGAGAACCACGGCAGCCGGCCCGAGGTGACTGCCGCCCGCGGCGCCGGTGTGGGGGTCGGCCGCCGGCGCTCCGCCACCACCGGGCGAGTGACCACGTACCTCGCGCACCTGGTCGGGCCGCCGGGCCGCCCGCTCGGGTTCCTGCGGCTGGCGCAGGAGGACCCAGCGGACGAGTCGCCGTGGGCGGGCGCGCTCGCGGCCGTCGCCGCCGCGCTTATTGCCGGCGGCGTCGCGTCGCGTTGGGAGCGGCGGCGCCACGACGCGGTGGCGCGCCACCTGACCGCGTGGACGGACCTGCCGGCGGACGCCGGACTGGAAGCGATCGCCGGCGATGTCGACCGGCGGTTCAGGACCCTCCGCGAGGGGCTCACCCGCGAGGTCGAAGCGACCCGCGCGGCGCTCGACCAGGTCGCCGAGGGCATCGTGCTCCTCGACCGCGAGGGCGTCGTGCGCTACGCCAACTCGGCCGCCTCGACCCTGCTCGGCGGGACCCCGGCCGCCGGGCACGCGCTCGTCGAGGCGGTGCGGATCCCCGAGGTGCTGAGCGTCGTGCACGAGGTGCTCGCGGGCGGAGGGACGCGGCACACCAGCGCCACCGGCGCCGACGGCCTCGAACTCGCGGTCCGGGCCGCCGCGCTGTCGCATCCGGTGCTGGCGGTCGCGGTGGTGCTGACCGACGTGCGCGGCGAACGCCAGCTCGAGCGGGCGCGGCGGGCGCTGGTCGCGGACCTCGCCCACGAGCTGCGCACCCCCCTGACCGTGCTGACCGGGTTGACGGAGGAGCTTGCCGAGGCCGGGGCCAACGCCGAGCTTGCCGCGACCCTCGCCCGCCAGGTGCACAAGCTGCGCGCGTTCGCGCAGGACCTCGAGGAGCTGGCGCGGATCGAGTCCGGCCAGGTCCGGCTCGACCTCGCCGAGGCCGACGCGGCTGCGGTCGTCCGCCAGGTGCTCACCGAGTTGGGCGCGGGCGCCCGCGAGGCCGGCGTGGCTCTGACGCAGGAGGGCGGCCCGGCCATGGTGCGCACCGATCCGGTGCGGCTCGCGCAGGTGCTCGCCAACCTGGTGGACAACGGCATCCGCTACAACCGGACCGGCGGCCGCGTGATGGTCACCACCGGCACCGAGGAGCGCGAGGTGCGGATCGAGGTCGCCGACGACGGCCTCGGCATCCCTGCCGCCGAGATCCCGCTCGTGTTCCAGCGCTTCTACCGGGTGCGCCGCCAGGCGGAGCGGACGGGTGGCAACGGGTTGGGCCTCGCGATCGTCAAGCACCTCGCGCACGCGCTCGGAGGGACCGTCACGCTCGCCTCGTGCGAGGGCGACGGCACGACGGTGACGGTGGTGCTCCCGGCGGCCGGCCCGGTGGCCTGAGCCCGGACGCACGAAGGCCCCCATCGCGGGGGCCTCCGGGAGGAAGCGCAGACCCGGGCTACTCCTTCGGTTGCTGCAGCGCCTTCATCAGTGCGGTGCCGAACGCGCTCACCTCGGCCTTGCGCTCGACCTTCTTCTCCTCGTTCCAGCGCCGGAACTCCTTGACCGCTTTGCCTTCCTTGGCTTTCTTGACCGACAGCGAGATGCGCTTGCGCGCCGGATCGACCGAGAGGACCGTCGCCGAGATGCGGCTGCCGGCGGCGAAGCGGGCCGCAAGGTCGCCGCCCCTGGGGACGTCGGTCTCCGACGCCGGGATCAGGCCGGTGAGGCCAGGTTCGAGCTGGACGAATACGCCGAAGTTGGCGGTCCGCTCGACGAGCCCTTCCACGATCGTGTCGGCGGGGTAGCGGCCGGCGGCGTCGGCCCACGGGTCGGAGGTCGCGACCTCGCGCAGCGTCAGCGACAGGCGCCGGCGCTCCATGTCGAGTTCGCGCACCCAGCCGCGCACGGGAGCACCAGGGGCGAGCGTCTCGTCGTCCAGCTTCATCCCGGGTGGCAGCTGCGAGACGTGGATCAGGCCGTCCACGCCGGGGAGCAGCTCCACGAACACGCCGAACTCGGTCTTGCGCGCCACCGTGCCGTCGAACGTAGCACCGGACGGGAAGCGGTCCGCCACCTCGGTCCAGGGGTCCGGCTCGAGCGCCTTCATCGAGAGCGCGATGCGCCCCTTGCCGCGGTCGGCCTCGAGCACCTTGGCCCGCACGGAGTCGCCGATCTTGACGACCTGGGAGGGGCGGACGCCGACCCGGTGCGAGAGCTCGGAGATGTGCACCATGCCGTCCACGCCGCCGAGGTCCACGAACACGCCGAAGTCCCGAATGCTCTTGACCGTGCCCTCGATCTCGGCGCCCACGGCGATGCGCGACCAGGCGGCGCCGGCGGCCGCCTCGCGCTCGTCCTTGAGCACCTGGGCGCGGGAGACGACCAGCGACGCGAGGTCGTCCGCAAGCTCGGTGATGCGGAAGAGGAAGCTCTTCCCGAGGTAGGCGTCGACGTTGCGCGGGAAGCCAAGGTCGATCTGGGACATCGGGCAGAACGCGCGGAGTCCGGCGATCGAGACGTCGTAGCCACCCTTGTTGCGGCCCGTGACCTTGCCCTCGACGGGCACGGCGTTGTCGTACGCGCCGCGCAGCGCCTCGCGCTCCCGCCGCTCGATGGCGAGCTTGTGCGAGACCCGCAGCTCGGGCGAGAGCGCGATGATCACCGCGTCGAGCCCGTCTCCCGGGCGCAGCTCGCCAAGCTCGGTGCGGTCCATGACCGCCTCGGACTTGCCGCCCACGGCCACAAGGGCGATGTCGCCGTGGACCGCCATGATCGTGCCGGTGACCAACTGGCCGATCTCGAGCTCGTCCTGCTGGAACGATTGGGCCAGGGCCTCAGCGAAGCTCTGGTCGGTGTCGGTTGGGTTGTTCTCGTTGCTCATCGTCCGATCCTCGCCGCCTGGGCCTGCTCCAGGCGCAGCCTCTCGGGCTGAGCCCGATATTCTACACCCATTCGATCCGGAGGGCCGGCGGAGGCAAAACCGGCCCGGCGTATCCTGAACTTGAGCGACTCTCCCGACGGGTGTAACGTCGAGTCCGATGGACCCGACATCGTTACGGCAGTTCGCGGCGCTCGCACCCCCGGATGCGCTCAAGATCGTGCTCGTGCTCTTCCTCTCGTTCCTACTCGGGCTCGAGCGCGAGGGGCGCAAGGCGCACGCCGGGCACTACATCTTCGGCGGGGTGCGGACGTTCCCCCTGATCGGCCTCGTCGGGTACACGATGGCGCTCCTGGCGGGCGGCCAGATCCTGGCCGTGGCGCTCGGGCTCGTGGTGGTCGGCGCGTTCCTCCTGGTCTCCTACCTCCACAAGCTCGCGAGCGCGGAGGACGCCGGCGTCACCACCGAGATCTCCGGCCTCGTCACCTACCTGCTCGGCGCCGTCGTCTTCTACGGCTACTACTGGGTGGCTGCGACGGTCGTCGTGCTCTCGATGCTCTTGCTCGAACTCAAGACCGCCCTCGAGGGGTTGAGCGAGCGCCTCCCCTCGGAGGACGTGATCACCTTCACCAAGTTCCTGCTCCTGACGGTCGTGATCCTGCCGGCGGTACCAAACCGGGAGTTCGGGCCGTTCCAGCTGAACCCGTTCAAGACCTGGCTGGTGGTCGTCGCGGTGAGCGGCATCTCCTACGGCAGCTACGTCCTCCAGCGGGTGACCCGGAAGCGCGGCGGGATCGTTCTGGCCGCGCTGCTCGGGGGTGCCTACTCCTCGACCGTGATGACCGTCGCGCTGGCGCGGCGAGGGCGGCGCGAGAACCGGCCGAACCTGTTTGCCGGCGCGATGCTGCTGGCCTCCGGCACCATGTATCTGCGAGTGGTCGTCCTCCTCGCGATCTTCAGCCACCCCCTCGTGGCGCGGCTTGCGACCCCGTTTCTCCTCCTCGGGGCGGCGGCGATCCTCGGCGGCTTCCTGTGGTCGCGCCGGCCCGACCCGGCGCACGGCGCCCTGGAGCGCGAGTACGAAGCGAGGAACCCGCTCGAGCTGCGGGTCGCATTCCTGTTCGCCGGGGTCTTCATGGCGCTGTTGGTGATCACCAAACTCGTCCTGGAGGCGTTTGGCACGCCGGGGGTCCTCGCGCTGGCCGCGCTGATGGGCGTCACCGACGTGGACCCGTTCATCATGGGGTTGACCCAGACCGCCGGCGTCGCCGCCCCGCTGGCCGCCGCCACGGCCGCGGTGGTCGTCGCCACCGCGAGCAACAACCTCATCAAGGGGATCTACGCGTTCGCGTTCTCGGACCGCCCGACGGGGATCCGCGGCCTCGCGGGGCTGACCGCGCTGGCGCTCGCCGGCCTGCTGCCGCTGCTCCTGCTGGCACGTTAGCATCTGAGGGTGTCCGGCCGGGCCGCCCCGGGGATCGCCGCGAGCCCGGGCGCCTGCGTGCTAGACTCACGGCCGTGCGTCCGCCCCTCGCTTTTCCTGCAGCCGGAGGGCTGGAACTTCGCAGCGCCGTGACGCCTTTTCGACAACCCGTGTCGACCAAGCCCACGTAGCCGGGAGGACAAGCCCCTCATGGTGAGCGTTCCGTTGTTTCTCTTCGTCACCACCGTCGCCGTCGCTCTCGTCTTCGACTTCTTCAACGGCTTTCACGACGCCGCCAACTCGATCGCGACCGTAGTGTCCACGCGCGTGCTCTCGCCGGGACTTGCCGTGGTCTGGGCGGCGTTCTTCAACTTCGTCGCGGCGTTCATCTTCCCGCTCAAGGTCGCGACGACGATCGGCAAGGGGCTGGTCGTGCCGGCCGCGGCCACGGAGTACGTGATCCTCGCCGGTCTGATCGGCGCCATCGCCTGGGACATCATCACCTGGTACTTCGGCCTGCCCACGAGCTCGTCCCACGCCCTGATCGGTGGCTTCGCCGGCGCCGCGATCGCCAAGGTCGGTTTCGGGGCGATCATCTACAGCGGCTGGACGAAGACGATCGCCTCGATGTTCATCTCGCCGGTCATCGGGTTGATCATGGGTTTTCTGCTGATGATTGGCGTGGCGTGGCTGTTCCGCGACTCGCTCCCCGGCCGCGTGGACAAGCTCTTCCGCAAGCTGCAGCTCGTCTCGGCCGGGTTGTACAGCCTCGGCCACGGCGGCAACGACGCACAGAAGACGATGGGGATCATCGCGATCCTGGCGTTCACCTACGAGAAGTCGATTGGTCGCCACCCCACTGACATTCACGTCGCATTCTGGACGATCATCGCGTGCCACGCGGCGATGGCGCTTGGCACCCTTTCGGGGGGATGGCGGATCGTCAAGACGATGGGCTCGAAGATCACCAAGCTCAAGCCGGTCGGCGGGTTCTGCGCCGAGACCTCGGCGGCGCTGACGCTGTTCGCCAACTCCTACCTCGGGATCCCGGTCTCGACGACGCACACGATCACCGGCGCCATCATGGGGGTGGGGGCGACGCAGCGGCTGTCGGCGGTGCGCTGGGGTGTCGCGACGCGAATCGTCTGGGCGTGGTTGCTCACCATCCCGTGCTCGGCGCTGATGGCGGCGCTCGTCTTCCACACCATGGGGTTGTTCCTGAACGTGTAGCCGCTGGCCGGTCGCCGGTTCCGGCGGTCGCCGTTCTACGAACTCTTGAGGATGATCGTCTCGATCGAGTTGGCCGCGTCCTCGCAGCGGTCCGTGGCTTCCTCGAGGAACGCGTAGAGGTCCTTCAGCTTGATCACCTGAATGGCGTCCGTGGCGTTGGCGAAGAGATCACCGAGCGCCTCGCGGTGGAGGACGTCGGCCTCGTTCTCGAGGCGGTTGATCTCGACGCACGCGGTCATCGCCTCGCTGTAGCGCTTGCCGTCGTGGAGGACGACGACCGCCTTGTGCACCTGCTCGGCCGAGGCCACGAGCAGGCGGGCGAGCGCTTTGAGGTGGGGCGGGATGGTTTCGATCTTGTAGAGGACGAGGCGCTGCGCCGCGGCGTCGGTCGAGTCGAGGATGTCGTCCAGGCGGGAGGCCAGCGAGTGGATGTCCTCGCGGTCGAACGGCGTAATGAACGTCGCGTTGAGCTTGGCCAGCGCCTCGTGGGTGATGCGATCGCCCTCGTGCTCCACTTCCTTTAGCTTTTCAACCTTCGCCTTCAGGTCCGTCGGGTCGTCGAGGATGTCGCTGAAGAGTTGCGTCCCGCGGACGATGTTGGCGGAGGCGCTGTCGAAGAGGCGCAGGAAGTCGGTTTTCTTGGGCAGGAACCAGCGCATCGCAACCCCCGGGTGCCGGGCGGCACCGGCGGATTATAGACCCGCCGCGGCCTCGGCCCGCGCGGCGTCCTCATCCTCGGTGGTCCGCTCCCGCGGGTGGCCGGATGCGGGCTCGGGCGCCCCCGCGCCCGAGCCCGCATGCTCCTGCGCCCGCGACCGGACAGGGCGATCCGCGCCGGGGCCCCTCGCTGTTCTCCTCCCTCGCACAAGACGCTCGGTCGGGGCCAGCGACACCCCGGCGCGGCTCGCCCGTCCGGGACCCGCGGGCTCCAGAGCAAGATGGCCACCCGCGGCACCGGCGGATTGAATACCCCCCGCCCACGAACTCGGAGGTCCTGCTGCAGGCCGAGAGTCCTGGCAGGAGACTGTGGTGCGCGGGCGGGGGCGCCCGCGCTGTCAAGCGAAGGAAGATCAACGCCATCAGTGGGACCGGCAAGCCAAGATGGCTCCACGCGGTGGAGGAAAAGGAACCCCGCCTGCGGGCCGAGGCGGTGGGCGCGAGCTACCTGGTGGCGCTGGCGGGCGCCGGGGGCACCGGGTCCGGAACGTGGTTCCGGATCGGGGGGATCGACTTCAAGTAGGCGAAGATCGCCTTGAGGTCCTCGTCGGTCATCTTGCCGACCCAGGTCCACGGCATCGGCGGAAGGATTTCCCGCCCCCCGCCGAAGTGGCGGCCCGTCCGCATCGCCTTGCTGAAGTTCTCTTGCGAAAGCGCGCCGAGACCCGTCTCGGGATCCGGTGTGAGGTTGCTCGTGTAGCTGATCCCCCACGGTCCCGCCCAAGCCGTCATGCTCAGTGCGGCGACGGCCCCCCACGGGCCGGGCGGCAGCACCGGCGGCGGGGGCAGTTTCAAGCTCTCGGGATGCCCCGAGAGCATCCGGGTCATGTCGGGCTCCGGCCCAGTGTCTCCCAGCTTCCACGGTGTGTGGCAGTCGTTGCACCCCACCACCGTGACGAGGTATTTCCCGCGCTCGACCGGCGAGGCGGGCGCACCGGTTCCGGGCTGTTGGCAGGCGGCGGCGACGAGACAGACCGCAGCGAGGCTGGCAAGTGATGGCGTCCGTCTCATGACGATCCTCCTCCGAATGTCGATTTCGAATCCCAGTCTAAATATGCCCAGCGGCTTGTCAAGACCCCGCGCCGGGACGGCGCGCCGCGTGGTACGATCCGTCGGCGCCGGACCACCCGGCGCCACGCACGCCTCGCGAAGGGGTCTCGCCATGGACCTGCCGTTCGACGTCAGCACGGTCGTCTACCTCGACAACGCCGCCACGACCTTTCCCAAACCGAAGGAGATCCTGGACCAGGCGCTCGCCGCCTATGCGAGTTTCGGCGTCAACCCCGGGCGGTCGGGGTACGACCTGTGCCTCGCGGCCGGCAACCTCGTCGCGCAGACCCGGCGGGAGCTGACGGCCTTCTTCGGCGGCAGCGACCCCAACCGGCTGGTGTTCGCCGCCAACGCGACCGATGCGCTCAACCTGCTGATCCAGGGGGTGCTCACCGAGGGCGACCACGCGGTCTCGACCACGATCGAGCACAACTCGGTGATCCGGCCGCTGAACCACATGGCGCGTGACCGCGGCGTCGAGGTGGATTTCGTGCCGGTCGAACGCGACGGTCGCGTCGACCCGCGGGCCGTGACGCGGCGGCTCCGGCCCAACACCCGCCTCGTGATCGTCAACCACGGTTCCAACGTGATCGGCACGATCCAGCCTGTGGTGGAGATAGGGGCGGAGTGCCGGAAGCGCGGGATCACGTTCGCGATCGACGCCTCCCAGACGGCCGGCATGGTGCCGATCGACATGCGCGCGACGGGCGTGGACGTCGTGGCGTTCACCGGGCACAAGTCGCTGCTGGCGCCGACCGGGATCGGCGGACTGTGCATCGGCGATGGGGTCGAGATCCGCTCCACGCGCTTCGGCGGCACCGGGGTCAACTCGGTGAACCCATACCACCTCGAGGAGTACCCATACCGCCTGGAGGCGGGGACCGGCAACGTCCTCGGCATCGCCGGCCTGCACTTCGGGCTCGCCTACATCGAAGCACGCGGCATGGAGGCGATCTACCGCCACGAGATGACACTGTTCGCCGCGCTGCAGGAGGGTCTCGCAGCGGCCGAGGGCGTGACGCTGCACGGCACCACGAGTCTCGAGCACCGCCTGCCCGTGCTGTCGTTCACCATCGCCGGGCGCGACCCTTCCGACGTCGGCACCCTGCTCGACGTGGAGTACGGCGTCGCCGCCCGCACCGGGTTGCAGTGCGCGCCTCTCATCCATCGCCAGATGGGCACCGGGGCGCGCGGCACCGTGCGTCTTTCTGTCGGTCCGATGAACACAACCGCCGACATCGGGGCCGCGGTCGAGGCGGTGTCGGAGATCGCCGCCGCGGCGCGTGCCGTCACGGCCTAGAGCATGTCCACCGAGGCTGGTGCATACTGGTACGTGGCTCGCCGCCACGGGTCTGGCGGGCCGCCGCCGGACTCCCGGGGAGTCCGCACCTGTGCCGCGATGCTGCGGCGAGACGAGCAAGACGTGGCGAGGTTGTTACAATGAGCGCAGCACGGAGGGCGTCGGCGAGTGGACGGCGTGGTGGAGGATCCCAAGGTCGGCGAGGCGCTGGCTGAACTGCACCTCTATCTTTCCGACGCGGTCGCGCCGCTGGTCGTCACCGACTCGATCACCATCTTGCTCGTCGTCCCACCGTCCCGGGTCGCCCAGGAGATCCTGTCGTGGACCACGAGCCAGCACCGACGCCTGGGCGGCAACGTGCCGGTCTCCGACTACCTCTACCACGCCCTCCGCAAGCTATACGTGATGGGTGAGTTGAACCTGGTGCCGAAGCAGGAGATGGGCGCCTACCTGGAGTCGCTGCAGGCCTACATGTTGGAGTTCTGCCCCGAGGAGGACAGGGACCTCCTGCGCGACAACTTGGCGCATCTCGGCGATGTGCGGGCCGATCTCGCCGCACCCGTCCTCGGCCTTCACCGCAGCCAGGATGGAGAATCGGCGCTGGCGATGGGCGACGCTTCCTCCGGCGCCGCGAAGACCACGGTTCACGCGGAGCGCCGTTTTGCCCAGCTCGTGGAGCGTCTGGCGCGGTTGCAGATCCCGGCCGGAGTGGGGCCGGACCAGGGTGGCGCGCGCGGCGACGCCCTCTCCCAGTTGGTGAGCGTCGCGGCACGGAACTCGGCGGACTCGGAGGAGTTCCAACAGTACAAAGAGAGCCTGCGCGGCGCCGGAATGGGGTCGACGATGGACGATGTCTTCCGGTCGCTCGGCCGCCGCCTGCCCGGCTGGGTGCTGCCCGCAGCGGCGGGAGGGGAGGCGACCGGAGCGACGGTCACGGGGACCGCGCAAGCGATGCAACGCATCGTCACCCTGGAACAGGACCCCCGGGAAGCCGCTCGCCGCTTCCAGGAGCTGGTGCAGGCGGCGATTGAGCAGCACAACGAGGGCTCGCTGGCGCGTGCCGTCACCATGCTCGACCTCGCGAGCCTCCTGCTCGCCGAGAAAAAGGTGGACCCGGCGTACGTCCAGACGTTTCGCGAGCAGGCCCACGAGAAACTCGACCCTCAGCGCCTGCGCGAGCTCGCCGAGGACCCCGGATCGCATTCCCTTCTCAGGCGGGTGCTCGGGTCATTCCCCGCCCTCGAGCCGGACGGCCTGCTGCGCGCGCTCCAGACCGAGGAGAGGCGCGACCACCGCCGTCTGCTGCTCGCGTTGCTCGAGGTCCACGGCGCCCCGGCGCGCGTCCTCGCCGCCGAGCGGCTCGCGTCCTCGATTACGAGCTTCGGCGACCGCGATGCGCACTACCAGAGGAACCTGCTGCACATCCTGCGCCGCATCCCGCGCCCGGACGACGTCGCCATCGACACCGAGCTGCAGACCGCGAGCCGACTGTCCACGCTCGGCCACCCCGCAATCCTGGCCAAGGAGGCGATCACCTACCTTGGCCAGTCCAGGGACGAACGGGCCGAGCGCGCCCTGATCGCCCGCGTCACGGAGTACGAGGGGGCGCTCACCAAGCCTGGCGCGGCGGGGTCCGACCCCGCGGAGCTGGTGGCGGTCCTCGACCGCGCGGTGTTCGCTCTGGCGCGGCTCGGGACGCCGCCGGCGATTCGCGCCGTGGTCAATCACGGCCTCAAGCGGCTCCCGCAACTCGGGAACACCACCGCGCGGCTCGCCGCGCTCGCCGGGGTGGATCTCTCGGGCGACGCCGAGGTGGTTGGACGCCTCGTCGAGGCGATCCGGGGCGAACTGCCGCACCGGATCTTCGGCTTTCTGCTCAAGAAGGACGACAACCTTCTGCTGCCGCTCATCGAGGCGGTCTCGTCCACGTCCTCGCCGGCGGTCAAGAACGTCCTCGCGGACATCGTGCAGCGCTTCCCCGGGGAGGGCTTCGCCCAGGCGGCCGCGAAGGTCCTGGCCGGCACCGACGTGTCCGGGCCGCAGGCGCCGTCGACGCCTTCGGCCCCATCGGCCAGCCTGTCCGGGGACCTCGACCTGTTTGGCTTGCCCACGCTGCTGCAGAACCTCTCGCAATCGGGGACCTCCGGGACCCTCACGATCAGCGATCCCGTGGGGGAGGAGATCGCCACCGTCGATCTCGAGGGAGGGAAGTTCCGCTCGTGCCGCGCGGGTCCCCTGCGCGACGAGGTTGCGCTGTTCCAGCTGATCGAGCGGCCGACGCCGGCGTCGTTCACCTTCCTGAGCCGCGCCGAGTCCGCCCCGCCGTCCGACCCCAAACTCCTGCGCGATCTCGTCCCCCTCTTCTTCGAGGGAACGCGCCGCTACGACGAGTTCCAGCAGGCGTGCGCCCTGATCCCGGACTACGCCTGCCTGCGGGCGACCGGGACCACGCCGACGCCCCCGCCGGAGGAGGACGACCAGGCCCTGATGCGCACGCTCTGGCAGCGGGCAGGTTCTGGCGCGCCCGCGCTCGAGTGCGAGGCAGGCCTGGCGATCGATTCGTACCGGGCGCGCCGCATCCTGGCGCACTGGGTCGAGGAGGGCTCTCTCGAGCCCAAGTAGGGTCGGGTTCGGCGGTACCCTTATCGATTGCGGCTCAACGCGGCGCGGCGGCACCGCAGGAGTTGGCGCGCTGGACGGCGAGCAGCGCCTTGAGCGCGGCGTGCCGGTAGAGGTCGGAGAGCGTCGGGTAGTTGTACGGCGTCTCGGCGATCTGATACGCGGTGGCGCCGGCGCGCAGGAACGCCTGGCCGATGTGGATCAGCTCGCTCGCCCCGTGGCCGATCATGTGCGCGCCCACGAGGCGCATCGAGGATGCCTCGAACAACAGCTTCAACATTCCCTTGGTGTCGCCGATGATCTGGCCGCGCGGGTTCATGTCGTAGTTGCCGCGCCCGACGAGATACTCCACGCCCTTCTTCGCGAGCAACTCCTCGGTCTCGCCGACGTAGCTAACCTCGGGGATCGCATAGATCGCAAACGGCAGCAGCTCCGTCTTCTGGGTCAGGCCGGGGATCTTGAACGCGTGGCGCATCGCCTGGCGCCCCTGCTCCATCGAGGTGCTGGCGAGGGCGGGATAGCCGATCACATCGCCGACGGCGTAGACGTGCGGCACTGCGGTCTGATAGTGCTCGTTCACGGCGAGGAGCCCGTAGTCGTTGGGGACGAGGCCGAGCACTTCGAGGCCGATCCCCTTGGTGTTGCCATCGCGCCCGACGCAGTACAGCAGCACGTCGGCCTCGAGCGTCCCGGCGAGCCGGAGGGTGCAGCGCACGCGGTGCCGACCCCCGGCGATCCGCTCGATCGCTGTGTGCCTGTCATCGTGGAGGATCGTGATGCCGAGCCTGGCGATCTCGCGCTCGAGGATCGCGGCGATCTCGCGGTCGACGTACGGCAGGAGCCGATCGCGCGTGTCGACGAGCGTGACGCCGATGCCGAGGGCGGCGAAGATGCTGGCGAACTCGACGCCGATCACCCCGGCGCCGAGGACGATCATCGTCTTCGGCAGGCGGGGGAGGGAGAGGATCGTGTTGCTGTCGACGACCGACTCGCCGTCGAACGGGACATCGGCTGGGCGGTTGGGGCTCGATCCGGTCGCGATGACGATGAAGTCGGCGCTCATCGAGAACAACACGCCGCCGTCCGGCCCGCACACCGCCACCGTGTGGGCGTCCACGAAGCGGGCGTGGCCGACGAACACCTCGATCCGGTAGCGGTCGAGCGACTCGTTGATCAACTCGAGTTCGCGCTGGACGACGACCCGCTCGCGGTGCATGAAGTCGTGGACGGTAATCTCGTTGGGGATCTCGCAATGGATCCCTTCGAGCTTGTCGCGCTCGAGCGCGTGCACGAACACGGCGCTCTCGCGCAACGTCTTCGAAGGGATCGTGCCCCAGTTGACGCGGGTGCCGCCGAGGACGTGCTGGCGCTCGACCACCGCGACCTGCTTGCCGGCGCGCGCGGCCTGGATTGCGGCCCGCTCGCCGCCGGGACCGCACCCGATCACGATCGCGTCAAAGTGCCGCATCCATCCCTCCCGCAAGGCCCGAGAAGGGCACCCTCCGCCCCGCGGACGCCAGGCGGCCCTTGAGGATCGTACCAGAGAAAGCGTCTCGGTTGGCACGGCCTCCGGCGGCCCCGGCGCAAGGCTCGGCCCTGCCGCCGCTACAATGCGGCGATGCGCCTGCGCCGGACGCTCGCCTGGGTCGCGGTCCTCTACTTTGCCGAGGGGCTGCCGTTCGGCATCGCGTACGACGTCTGGCCGGTGTACTTCCGGGTGCACGGCGTCTCGCTCAAGGATATCGGTCTCATGAGCCTGCTGTCGCTGCCCTGGACGTGGAAAATGCTGTGGGCGCCGCTCGTGGACCGCTGGGGGGCGCGGCAGCAGTGGATCACCGCGTGCCTGGCCGCGCTCGCCGTCGCGACGCTCCTCATCATCCCGCACGACGCTGCGCACCCCTCCTGGCTCCTATGGGCCGTGCTGGCGGCGTTCACGGCGGCGTCGGCGACGCAGGACATCGCGATCGACGCCTGGGCGGTGGACGTGTCCACGCCGGAGAGCAGCGGCGCGATCAACGGAGTGCGCGTGTCGGCGGCGCGCATCGCGTTGCTGGTGGGGGGAGGTGGCGTCCTGTTCCTCGCCGGGACGACGGGGTGGACCCCGCTCTGGATCGCCCTGGCGGCGCTCTTCCTCGTCCT
>Ga0075520_1000229_pt1 | contig 22796 bp, 18 predicted proteins | sample NGEPerB_FD_75100 | JGI IMG/M metagenome (GOLD analysis project Ga0075520, IMG submission 75100) | Arctic peat soil microbial communities from the Barrow Environmental Observatory site, Barrow, Alaska, USA - NGEE PermafrostAB12-B | ecosystem: Environmental > Terrestrial > Soil > Wetlands > Peat ... | reverse complement strand
GCTCATGGAAGCTTTGCGCGGCCAACTCTCGCGTCAAACTCCGGCGCTTGATCTGGAGTTCTTCGGCGTCGGCGGGGACCAGATGCGCGCCGCCGGTTGCGACCTTCTGGTGGAGGCGCGCGAGATCGCCGAAGTCGGCATTGTCGAGGTGATCAGGCACATTCCGCTCATCTATCGCCGCTTCCGCGAAGTGGTGCGCGAGGCCGAACGGCGGCGTCCAGACGCCGCGGTGCTCATCGACTTTCCCGAGTTCAACCTGCGCCTGGCGCGCCAGCTGCACCAGCGCGGCGTGCCGGTCATTTATTACGTCAGCCCGCAACTGTGGGCGTGGAAACAAGGCCGCATCGAGCGCGTGCGCAAGTACGTTCGCAAGATGCTGGTGATCTTCCCGTTCGAGGAGCGCTTCTATCGCGAGCGCGGCATTGAGGCGCAGTTTGTCGGCCATCCGCTGGCCGACCTGCCATCGCCGCAGGTAACTCGGGAGCAGTTTGCCGCACAACACAAGCTTGATCCGGCGCGGGAATGGATTGCCTTGCTGCCCGGCAGCCGGCGCGGCGAAGTTTCGCGCATTTTCCCCGCACTCTTAGAAGCAGCGCAACTTCTCGGCCCGGAATACGTTTACATAGTTCCCGTTGCCTCCACCCTTGATGCAGGCTGGGTAGCTTCGTTTTTGCGCGGCTATGCGGGACCGCAGATTACTTTTACGCGCGACGCACGGTCCAGTTTGCTGCATGCGCGGGCGGCGGCGGTCGCCAGTGGCACGTCCACGCTGGAGGCGGCCTTGATCGGAACGCCGTTCACCATGGTGTACCGGGTGGCGCCGCTCACTTGGGGGCTCGGCCGCCGTCTAGTAAAGGTGGATCGCTTTGCGATGGTGAACCTGATCGCGGAGCGTGACGTGGTTCCGGAACTGGTGCAGAGTGAGTTCACGCCGCAACGGGTTTGCGCTGAGCTGCGGCGGCTCATTCCGGCGGGGGAAGCGCGAGAGACCATGATCGCGGGATTTGGCGAAGTGCGGCGCCGCTTGCGGCCCAGCGGCGAAGGCGGTACTGCATCCGAGCGGGCGGCCCAAGCCGTACTGACATTGGTGGGATCGTCAGGGTGAGTCGAGCTCGTGGATCCCTTTGCGGCAGGTTTTTCATCTATAGTGACAACAAGCAGGAGCAACCTCCCTAATGCAAATCGCAGCGCGATCTCTGGTGCGCGTCGTTCTGGTGCTGTCGGCTGTCGGTCTGGTTTTCCCGTGCTTCGCGGCTGAGAAGCAGCGCCTCCAGGTCAACGACTACGCCATCCAGGCAGTCGTCTCGCCGCAGACCCACCAGATCAAGGCACAGGCTCGCGTCCGCTTCACTGCGCTCGACGACATCACCATCGCCATCTTTGAGTTACACAATGCGTTGCGTCCGACGCGCGTGCTCGACGCCAGCGGGCAGTCGCTTTCCGTGGAGCGGGTCAGCCAGGACTCGACCATTCGCATCTCCTTGCCCAATGGCTTAACCAAGGGCAGCAGCGGCACCCTGACCTTCGAGTACGAAGGGGCGCTCCAGTCGGGGGACGACAGCCCAGTGCCGGGACTGAAGCTGGCCTACATCGGCGATCCCATAACTTATCTGCTCTACTCCGGACGGTGGTTCCCCATGGTCGGCTATGGCGTCGATCGCTTCACCTCGACCATCAGCGTCAGCGTCCCCTCCGAGTACAAGGTGATCGGCAGCGGCAAGCAGACCTCCGGCGCGGCCCCTGAAATCGCAACGGAATCTGCCGGCCGCAAGGGCAGCGCAACTCATGAGGGCCTTACCAAGCTGGCCGTTCCCGCCGGATATAAGACCGTCACCTTCAGCTACGAAGATAGGGCGAGCTTTCCGGGGACTATTTTGATCGGCAAGTGGGAGCCGACCAAGAGCACCGAAGGCGGACTGAATGTAACGGTGTACACCACGCCGGAGCACAAGGCACTCGCAACTCAGTACGCCGACACCGCGGTAAAGGAATTTTTCTTCTACACCTCGACCTATAGTCCTCCGTTCAGCAGCACCCTGAACGTGGTTGAGTTGCCCGATGACACCGTTCCGTCCGCATGGGCGCCGGAGATCGCTGCGCTGGCCTCGCGCGCCTTCGTCAGCAAGATCAACTACCGCCTGCTGGCCAACAGCATCGCGCACCAATGGTTCGGGACCATGGTAAGCCCGGCAACCAAGAATGATTGGTGGCTGAACGACGGCTGCGCCCGCTATTCCGAGGCGCTCTATGTGGAGCACGTTGCCGGTCGGGCTGGTTTCCAGGAAGTCACCAAAGACATGTCGGTGGGCGCGCTGGCTTACCTATCGGTCCCGTTGGCCGATGTCGGCCGGCTGGATACGTTTTCGCCCGAGTTCCAATCGCTGGTGGCCGACAAGGGCGGCATGATCTTGCAAATGCTGCGCTGGGTGATTGGCGACAACCCCTTCGATAAAACCATGCGCACCTTCGTTAGCCAGTACGCGGGCAAGTCGGCTTCGGTTAACGATTTTCGCAAGATTGCGGAGCAGAGTTCGGATCAGCAGCTTACCTGGTTCTTCACCCAGTGGCTGGATTCCACCGGTGCGCCTGAGTTCAAAAACAAATATACGGTGTACCGCACGCAGAAGGGCTTTCGCGTAGTCGGCGAGATACAGCAGGACATGGACCTCTTCCGTATGCCGGTGGAGTTGAAGATCGATACGGATGGCAAAACCGAGACCAAGCGCGTGGAGGTTTCGGGCACGAACTCCGCCTATGCGGTGGAAACCTTCGGCAAGCCGCGCCGGATCAGCATCGATCCCAATAACGATGTCTTGCAGAACTCGCAGGAATTGCAGGTGCGCACCTCCATCATGCGCGGCCAGCAGGACGTGGAACAGGGCGACCTGACCGAAGCGCTGAAGGAATTCCAGAAGGCGCTCGACATCAACAAGAACAGTTCGCTGGCGCACTACCGTATCGCCGAGGTGTTCTTCCTGCAACACAACTACCAGTCGGCCGCGAACGCCTATCGCGAGTCGCTCAACGGCGATGGCGAGCCGCGCTGGACCGAGGTTTGGAGCCATATCCAGTTAGGCAAGATCTTCGACCTGACCCAACAGCGCCAGCGCGCAACCAACGAGTACCGCCAGGCTTTGCAGACCAACGACAATACTCAGAACGCGCTCGATGAGGCCCGCAAGTATTTGCAATCCCCCTACCAGCCCCCGAGCACCGATAAGCCCGGCATGTAGAAGTTGTCAGCCATCTCCTGATTTGGTTTGAAAGCACGCGGCCTCGTTCATGTTGCTAGAGCTGTTCCGGAGTTGGTGTACCTCATCGAGCGACGAAGATCTGGATTCGTATCAGGACACGACTTCGCAGGCTGCGGAAAACTGCGGAACTTTCTTCGAGCACTTCCCGTATTTCAAACTGTAAGCGATCTTCAGGACGCGCGGGCAGCGCGACAAGAAATGAGGCAGGCTATGGATGGAGACATCATCGGCTTGGTGGCAGTAATTATGATCTTCGGGATTCCCATCGCGGGGATGTACACCTATTACCGGGTGCGCAAGCTGCGCACCGAAGAACGTCTGGCGGCACTGGCGCGCGGGCTCAGCATTCCCATGGAGCCCGAGCTTTCTCAGGCCGCTCGTTCTCGCCGGGCGGGCATCCTGCTGGTTAGTGCGTCGATAGGTTACACCGTCGCATTTTCGCTGATTGGACGCGCCGAACCCGACGCCTGGGTCGCTGCGGCTTTCGGCGTGATTCCGTTCGCGGTCGGCCTGGGCTTCTTCCTTGATTCAACCCTCGTACGCCGGGACCTGCGGGCCTCCTGAAGGGAGGCCACGCAGGTGGCCTCAACCGTGGTTGGCAAAGGCAGCTCAAAAGGTGCTAGTTGCCGATCTTGGCCGCAGCCGGTCTTCAATCCCCAGCGAGCAGTCGGGATTAACGTTCTGGATGTAGATATCGTTTTCGCCATTACGGTCGTCCTCCCACGTCAGGGCAGACAGTCCGGAGGAAGCCAGGCCGGCTGCCAGACGCGACTTATCCGACGAAGCCGACGACACTGTGAATTGCGCGCACACCGTACTACCGGTTCCGTCCAGCTTGATTGCCTGGATGGTTCCCGATCCGAATCCCGGCTGATCGAACCAGAAGACCAGCGCGCCCGTGCCGATCTGCACGTTCTCCACGAGGATCTGCGAGTCCGACCCCAGCGGTACGATCGTCAATCCACTGTCGCTCCACTGCCGGCCTCCCGCCGAATTGAACTTCTGCCCGGAGACCCCATTGGTGAACTGGTTGGAATCCTCTTCCGTCCAGAACAGGAAGGTCTCTTGCGTCGCTGGATTGTAGGAGGCGGACGGCGAGACCCTGACGTTGAATGAGTTGGTCGATCCCACCGAGCCGTTGTGCCCGAAGGCCTCAGTTCCATTCGACAGAATGTGCTGCGCGTAAACCTGAAGGCTCGGACTGTTGCTGTACCACGAAAACACCGCGCCACCGGCGCCGTCGGCAACGAAGTAGGGGAACTCGCCGAACTGTAGCGAGCCGCCATCGAAGACCTTCACGTGTCCCGAGCCCCACAGCAGGTGGCCGCTGGAAGAAACCTTGTTGGCGCAGAGGTAGGCATTGCTGCCGAAACCGTGGTTGCGCACCCAGGAGACGATGACCGATCCGTTGTCCGAAGCGTGCAAATCGGCCAGTGAGTAGAAGTAGCCTGGTTCGCGCAGCATAATACCGCCAGCGAGGGCAGTGACTCCAGCCCACAACGGATGGCCGTTGGCGTCGAGCTTCTGCAGCACGACGTGGTCGTCGGTGGTCCAGGCAACCACAATGTTGCCGTCGCTGGTGGCGGCGATCTTCGGCGCTGCGTGAAACCCGGGATCGAGGGTCAGGGCGACGCCCGAAGAGCCCCACAGCGGCTGCCCGGAAGAACTCATCTTGGCGGCGGTGACCTGCGGGTTGTCAGGATCCTTGCGATCGTCGAGAAAGGCCAGCAAGGCGTTGCCATTCCCGTCGATGTCGAGGCCGTAGTCTTCGGTGGAACTCAAGGTCAATTTCGCCACTTGAACGCCATCATGTGGAAACTGCTCCACCCCATTCGTACTGAGCATCTGGTAATAAACGTCGTAACCGTTCGGCGGCGGATCGTTTGGATTATTGTTGAACCAGCTCACATACCAACTGTTGTTGGGCAGAGGCAGCAGCTTCGGCTGCACTTGGTCGGCGCCCGCGATGTTCGACAGGTCAAGGTTCTGGGAAGGATCGGAAGACCACTGGGCCCACGCGCTTGTAGCGAGTATGAGTCCAAACGCAAACACCGCAAAAATACGGACAGAGTATTTCATGGAGGCTCCTCTGCCCTCGAAAGGGGCGTCTTGCATTTTACCTAAGGACTTCGCTCGAAGTCGCGAATTGATCGGGGCGTCGGCTTTATGTCGTGGATGCCGATGAACGACACAACTTCCTGCTGCTCTCCACGGTCGGGTGGGCGCAGGCCAGACAGCAGGCAGTCACGCCGTGCCCCACACTATTCGCCCGTCAGCGCCTTGTACTGTGCCGGCGTCAATGGCACGACGGAAAGCCTTCCTTGACGCACCAGAGGCGAATCCGCAAACAGCCGGTTGGCTTTGATCTGTTGCAAAGCGACCGGCTGCGGAAGTGTTTTTCCGGCCTTGATCTTCACCATCGGTTTCTTGGGATCGGTAGCGTCAACGGAAACGACCGACGCGGTGCCAACTGCGCTCTTGCGATCGCCAGTCTCGTAGATGATCAGTCTCGCCCCAGGTGTCATTTCCCGAAGATGTTTCACCGCGACCGGATTCGTGACTCCATCCCACACTGTCGTTTTGTCCCGCTGCAGATCAGCGAGAGAGTACTCCGAGGGTTCGGTCTTGAGCAGATAGTCCAGCGACATGAGATTGCCCTTCCTTGGGTATCGATTTGCAAATCCCAATGGTAAAGCAACCCTGCGCGCAGACCAATGCACCAGGATACTTGGTAGTAGTTGGCATCACGTCCAACCGCCCGTGCCATTGTGACCCGCCTCACTGCGACGCGATGCTTGTGGGGGCGAGAATTAGGTCATGACCATCAGCGCTGCTGCACTTGCCAAACAGGAAATAACGAACTTCACCGAACTCCGCCGCCGCGCTCAGCCGCTTGGTCCCAGACGTGTCGCAATCGTCGCGGCTGACGACGAGGTTGCCCTGACCGCAGCCGATGGCGCGCTGCATCTCGGGATTGCCATTCCAGTGCTGATCGGCAACGAGCGGAAGATCCGCGCCAAGGCGGAGGCGCTCGGGCTCTTGGGCTTGATCGCCGGGGCCGAGTTTGTCAGCGCGGATGACGCAGCCGCCGTCGCAATCCACTTGGTGCGCGATGGCCGCGTGGACCTCCTGCTGAAAGGTCATCTACGCACCGATGAACTCTTGCGAGCCGCGCTGGACAAGCAAGCTGGACTGCGGACGGGGCGCCTCCTGAGCGACGTGCTCCTCTATGAGGACAAGCTGGCGGGCGAGCTCAGGTTGGTCGGCATCACCGATGGCGGGCTGAATGTTTTGCCGAACCTGGAGCAGAAAAAGCAAATCGTGCAAAACGCCATCGAGGTCCTGCGTTCCCTGGGACTGGCGCGCCCGAAGATTGCGCTCATGAGCGCCACCGAAGCGGTCAGCGAGTCGGTGCCCTCGAGTGTGGATGCCAAGCTGCTTACCGAGATGGCCGAGGCCGGCGAGTTCGGTGATGCAGATGTCTTCGGGCCAGTCGCCCTCGACTGCGCACTTCTGGAGTCTGCGGCGCAGGCCAAGGGCATCGAACATCCAGTGGCGGGCCGCGCCGACTGCATGGTGGTTCCGAACATCGAGGCGGGCAACCTGCTGGGAAAATCCGTGAAGTACCTGGGCGGCTCGCAATGCGCGCATGTGGTTGCCGGCGCGAAGGTCCCGATCCTGATTCCATCGCGCGTGGAGAGCGTGGACGACAAGGTGAACTCCATCGCCCTGGGGGTGATCTTTGCCGCCCGGTGAATTCAGGATTCTCGCGATTAACCCCGGCTCCACGTCCACCAAGATGGCCCTGTACGTGAACGAGCGCGCAGACTTCGTCAAGAACATCCGGCACTCGGATGCCGAGATGGCGCAGTTCCATGGACGCCCGATTCTCGATCAGCAGCAATTTCGCTGCGCGCAGATTGAAGCTGCACTCACCGAGGCGGGACACAACATCGGCGAGCTTCACGCGGTGGTGGGACGCGGCGGCCTTCTGTCCGCCTTGGCCAGCGGCGCCTATGTTGTGAACGAGGAAATGCTGGAGGAGTTGCGCCTGGCCAGACGGGGAGAACATGCTGCGAACCTGGGCGCCTTCCTGGCCTACGACCTCGCGCAAAAGGCCGGCGCACAAGCGTACGTCGTCGATCCCGTTAGCGTGGACGAGTGGCCGCAGTGTGCGCGCCTGTCGGGATCGGCGCTGCTGCAGCGGCAGTGTTTGTCGCACGCTTTGAATTCCAAGGCGGTGGCCAAGCGTTACGCTCGCGAGCGCGGCGAACCGTACGAGTCGCTGCGGCTGATTGTGGCCCACCTGGGCAGCGGGATTTCGGTTTCAGCGCACGAAAACGGCCTCATGGTGGACGCGACCAATTCGCGCGAAGAAGGCGCATTTTCCACCGAGCGTGCCGGCGGAGTGCCCGTCATGCAGTTGGTCGATCTCTGCTTCAACGGTAAGTACACACAGAAGCAAGTGGAAGGGCTGCTCTTCCGCGAGGGCGGACTGTACTCTTATCTCGGCACGAAGGACCTGATGGAAGTGGAGCGCCGCATTGCGGGTGGTGAGGCAAAGGCCAAAACCGTGTTCGATGCGATGGCTTATCAAATCGCGAAGGAGATTGGAGCGATGGCGACCGTCCTGCACGGGCGCGTGAACGCTGTGCTCTTCACCGGCGGCATGGCGCATTCGGAGCGTTTAGTCTCGCTGCTAACCGAGTCCGTAAGTTGGATAGGTCCGGTCACCGTTTACCCGGGCGAGGACGAGCTGCAGGCGCTCATGGAAGGCGCATTGCGAGTGCTGCGTCATGAGGAGCAAGCAAAGACTCTAGCGCTCGGTTACAGTATCGTCGAGATTTAAGGCGACGGACTCAAAGATCCGAATCTTGGGCTTCCCATCGATCACCTTGGAAAGGATCTTCAACACTTGTGCGTAGACATTGGCATCGTACGCTTCTGCATTGCTCTTGTTGTCCCACAGGCTCATAGAAATTCGTTCCAGGTTGCCGGGGTTTGACAACGTAATTTCGCCCTTGAAACCTTTCTGCTTGCGCAGCAAAGGAAGCACCTCGTTCTCCAGGGTCTGGGCGAAGTCAGCAGCCAGGTTGAGCGATTTCACGCGGAAATGGGCATTTCGTGCAAACATCTTCGACCTCCTCTTAACGACAGCGACGGGTGGCACACGGGCAATGCAGCGACTGCGTAACCTTTGCGGAATGTCCAGCCGGAGCTATCGCTATTAGTCTCGCATTATAGCGGTACGGCCAAACTGCTCAAGAGTGCTGCTATCCTTTACCCATGTCGCATCCCGGCAGCGATGGTTCGCCGTTTAAGGATGGCTTTGCCGCTCTTTGGCACGATCCTGCGCTACTGGCGGCTGAACTTGCGTGGCGCTGGTGCTTCGGTTTTGCGGCGTGGGCCCTGGTCATCATTTCCGGCGGGCTGTTTCTCGACAGCCTCAAACTCTCACGGGCCGACGAATTTCTGCTCGGCACACTACAGCCGCAGCTGCTTTCCGGCGCCTTTCAACACATCTTCCGCGGCAGCCTCACGCGCTTCGTGCTGGAACAATCTGTGCTGCTGCTGGGCGTCACCTTGTTGTGGTGCTTTGCCGCCACCGCTGGCCGGGCCGCCACTCTCCGCCGCTTGGTTGCCATGTTCAGCGCCGACGACGAGCCGAGCCAGATGACCTGGCAATTTGTGTCGATCTTCGTTCTGCATCTGCTACGCGCGGCGTGGTCGTTGATCGCGCTGTCGGTCGCGATAGCGTGCTTGATAATTGGCGGCGCCATGGCTGCAAAGGACCGCGCCGGCATGGCCGCGCTCTGGTTGGTCTTCGGGACCGGCCTGGCATTGTGGTTCGGGGCGGCATTGAATTGGTTCTTCGGGGTTGCACCGCTGTTTTGCATTCGCAACAGCGCGCCGGCAATGGACGCTCTCGCGCAATCGGTGGACTTCGTCTCGCGCAGAGGTGGCCGGCTCTCCCTGCTGGGGCTGGGCTTTCTGCCGCTTCGCCTGGTATGGCTTGGCACGATGACGCTGGCGATGTTCGCGCCGTTGAACCTGGCGCGGCACCTGGCAGTTGGGTGGGTTCTGCTCATGATGGCAGCCATCGCGTTGCTCTATTTCGCCGGAACCGATCTGCTGCAACTTGCGCGTCTGGCAGCCTACGTTTCGCTGGCGGAAGACGATGCGCATCCCGTGCCTGCGCCGCCGACCGGCAATCCTCCCGATCCCGCGCTCGCGCCGGAACCCGACCAGCCGGCTGAGCTTGCGCCGACGGTTGATCCGGCATAACGTTCGTCCACGACGTGGCTCGATTCAAGAACAGTGATTGAGTTCCTGCCTTCGCCAGCTACAATCTTCGTCATGCAGCGATTTCATCTGCTTTGTAGCGCCATCTTGTTGTTGGTTTCAAGTTCTGTGTTCGCGGAGACCACCTTTAAATTGCAGACTGTTCGGGTAATCGGCTCGCAGCGATTTCGCGAAGACGAGTTGGTTGCAGCGCTCGGATTAAGACCCGGCAATGAAGTGAACGTCGACATGCTAAAGAAGGCGGCCGACCAACTAATGGAGACCGGCGCGCTCGCGAAACTGGAATATAAGTACACGTCGCTTTCGTCGGGAGTGTCGGTCGAGTATCAAGTCTCAGATGCGCCGGACTTTCTACCCTGTCGCTACGAAAACATCGTGTGGATGGGCAGCCAGGAGCTAACCCATGAGGTGCACGACATTGTGCCCTTATTCAATGGCGAGGCCCCGACGAGCGGCACCCTGGTGGATCAAGTCGCCGAGGCCATTTCCGCGGTGCTGGGACGACACGGCGTCACAACCAAAGTGAGATATGAATTACACAGCCGGGGAATCGGCAGCCCAGTGGACGCTATTCTATTCGTCTCCGACACGGTGAAGCCAAAGGTGCAGGAGGTCATTCTCTCCGGGGCCAACCTGCTTACTCCTGGAGAGAAGATGGAGAACACCAAGCGGCTTGTCGGCGATGACTATCTTGCGACACGCGTGCACGAATCACTTGCTAATGCTCTGGGCTTCCTCTACGGAAACCGGGGATACTTGCGCCTGCAAGTGGGAGAGCCCCAACCCGTTTTCGTCGACAATCCGCAAACAGGCTTGCTGAGGGTGACTGTTCCGGTTAACGAAGGGGCACAATATCGCGTGAAGTCGATTGCTTGGAGCGGCGCCGCCGCGACACCTGCGGGAACTCTTGATAAATTGCTACAACTTCATCAGGGCGAGATCGCTGATCAGAGCAAGCTCGACCTGAGCCTTGCCGTGGTCCTCAAGAGTTACCGATCCGTGGGATACATGACTGCAAAAGTTCGGCCTGTCGCGAACTTTACGGACAATGATCATTCGGTGACCTATGACCTTAAAGTGACTGAGGGCGACCTGTTCCACATGGGGAACCTCGCCATCAATGGGCTGGATCCGTCCGTGCTCCAGAAGTTACAGAAAAATTGGAAGCTGACTCGGGGCGACGTTTATAACGGTGATTACGTGCAGTCATTTTTAAAACAAAATGCCGCACTCATCAATGGAAACGGACGGCCGAAATCGGTCAAGATCCAACAGGTCGCTCAACCGGAGAAAGTGATCGACGTGACAATCGACTTCTAAGAACCATGACCCTCTCGGCCTGATAAGGTCCGCCCGGTATGAAACAAAACACGAAACCCGGCTTTGCCTTGCTGTTCCAACCTATGATGCATCCCGCTAATCCGTTTGCCCGACATTCACCCATCACGTGTGCAGGTGACTGCTGTCACTGCTCCTGCGGCAATACTGCGCGAACGTCATAGTAGGGAGGTGTAGGTTGCCCTCAGATTCGCTGAGCCATCGCCTGGGGAGCGCACGCCGCTGTGTGCGTCACGCTCATCGCCTCTCCTTGTCCGCGCTGGCTCTCGTCCTCTCGCTCATTTTCTCGCCGAAATCGTATGGCTTCAACGCCGGCCCTCCCGTCCCCAATGGTGGATTCTGGGGCGGCATCGCGGTGGGCTTTGTTCTGGTGCTCGTGGTGGCCGTTCTGGCCAAGACGAGGATTAGAGCCGCGGAGCGCGAAGCGGCACGGTCGAAGGAACTTGCCGATCATCGCGAATACGAGCGCAACGTGGCGCAACAGGAATTGTTGCGTCGCCTGGAGGAAGAACGCGAACTGGCGAAGGAGAAGATGCAGTTCGAGTCGCAACTGACGGAGTATGAAAAGTACGCGTCGCTGGCCCAGCTCGCCCTGGGCGCGGCCCACGAGATCAACAACCCGTTGCTGGGAATCCTGTCGCACCTGGAATGGGAGTGGAAGGACGCCAGCGGCGAACGCCGGGAAGAAATTGAGCAATGCATCGAAGGTGCGAAGCGAATTTCTTCGGCGGTGCGCGGATTGCTGAGCTATGCGCGTCCCGGGCCGCTCATGCTCAGCAAGGTCAATCTCAGCCGGCTGGCCGCGGAGACCCTGAAGTTTCTCGAGCACCAGCCCATGTTCCGGCAGATTGAATTGCAGAACTGCATTCCTCTCGACCTGCCGAACATCAGCGCCGATGCCAATCAACTCTCGCAAATCCTGATGAACCTGCTGCTCAACGCCGCGCAGGCGACGCCGCCAGGAGGTACCATCACCATCCTGGCCGACAAAGTTAAGTTCGCGGAGATGATCGAGCTGCGCGTGCGCGACACGGGCAGCGGAATTCCTGCGGACATTCTGCCGCACGTTTTCGAGCCGTTCTTCACCACCAAGCGCGGCAAAGGCACTGGCTTGGGGCTGAGCATCACCCAAAGTTACGTGCGCAGCCACGGCGGGGACATCCAGGTCGAGAGCATTCCGGACCTGGGCACGACCGTCCGCGTGACCCTGCCGATTCGCCAGGTGGGCAAGGCCATGCAGCCGGTGGAGGAGGTCATCGCCTAGCCATGTCGTATTCCATCCTTATTGTCGATGACGAAGCGCTCACCGTACGCACGATTGGCCGCGCTCTGGAGAGCGAGGGCTTCGAAGTTTTCCTGGCCATGAGCGGCGAGGAAGCGCTGACCACGATTGCCGAGGAAAAGCCGGACTTGGCTTTGCTCGACGTAGTATTGCCGGGCATCAACGGCATCGAAGTGCTGCGCCAGGCCAAGAAGCTTTCGCCGGCCACCATCATCGTGATGATGAGCGCCTATCACGTAGTGGACCGCGCGGTGGAAGCCATGAAACTTGGCGCCTACGATTACCTGATCAAGCCCTTTCACATCGCGGACATGGTCAACACCATCCGGCGCGCGACCGAAATGCTGGCGCTACGGGTGCGCGTGCACGACACGGTGCAGAGCGCCAAGGGCCGTTACGATTTCGGGCGCGTGGTGACCCAGAGCCCGGTTATGCGCGAGATTCTCGAGATGGCGCGCCGGGCGGCGGAGAGCGACCGCACCACCATCCTGATTCAAGGCGAGAGCGGAACCGGCAAGGAAGTGCTGGCCAAGGCCATCCACTACAACAGTCCGCGCGCCCAAGCGCCGCTCATCAGCCTGAACTGCGCCGCCTTGCCTGACACCCTGCTGGAGAGCGAACTGTTTGGCTACGAGCCGGGCGCCTTCACCGACGCCCGTCGGCGCAAAGAAGGGCTGATCGAGAAGGCCTCCGGCGGCACGCTGTTCCTCGACGAGATCGGCAACACCTCGTTCAGTCTGCAGGCGAAGTTGTTGCGCGTACTGGAAGAGGGAACGTTCATGCGCCTGGGCGGAACCAAGCCGGTGCAAGTGGACGTCCGCATCATCACCGCGACCAATCGAGTTTTGAAGGAAGCTGTCAGCAAAGGCGAGTTCCGCGAAGATTTGTATTACCGCCTCAATGTGTTGCCGTTGTTTATCCCGCCGCTACGCGAGCGTCGTGAGGATATTCTGCCGCTGGCACTCGACATCATGCAGCACTTCAACGACGACCTGAAGAAAAACTTCGGGGGCTTCACCCCCGCCGCTGCTGAGTTGCTGCAGAAATATCCCTGGCCGGGCAACATTCGCGAGTTGCGCAACGTGATCGAGCGCACCATGATCCTGTGCCAGGGCACCGAGATCGACGAAGAAAATTTGCCGGAAGAGGTTCGCGATTACCACGAAGAACCTGCCAACGAGGAGATGTCGTCGTTCGAAGTCTCGCCTACCGGCGATCAGTTTGTCAGCTTGCGAGAGCTAGAAGACCGCTACATCCACGAAGTGCTGAACGCCACCGGGCAGAATAAAACCCACGCCGCCCGCATCCTCGGCATCCATCCCACCTCGCTGCTGCGCCGCCTGAAGAAAACCCCCGAGCTGGTGTAGCGGCGTTTGCACTACTGCAAAGTGCGACGCTACCCCTGCATAACGCAGTAGTTGAACCCTTCCGCAATCGCCACAAAGCCGCTAACTCCTTTGCCACCGCCGCCTTTTTTCTGGAAGCGATTTGCCCTCCACGTGCACTAGCAGAGGTGGAGCACGATGTCATGACGATCTGCCACTCTTCGTCGAAACTGACCCGGACGGACCGAACGGCTCGTGCTCCGTTCCGCAAAATGCAGATCTAAGGCATCCAGCGGAGCAGGTAAGGAGGCTTTATGTCGATCTTATTTGTCCTGCTTACGTTCCTTCTCATTCTCACCGTCATGTATTTCCGTCGTCCACAAGAGGCGGCTGCAACGCTGCAGGTGGCGCCAGCGAGGAAGTTGAATGCGCCCGTCATGTTGAAACATGCCGGCTTCGATGTTCCCGAAGATTATGCCTTTCATCCTGGTCACACCTGGGTGATGGACGAAGGCCGGCAGAACGCGCGCGTTGGCATTGACGCATTCGCCGGTAATTTGTTCGGCAAGATCGACTCCATCGAAATCGCCGATCTGAACCGCTGGGTGCGCCAGGGCCAGAAGTTGTGCACGGTGACCCGCGAAGGGCAGAGCATCGATCTGCTGTCGCCCGTCGAAGGCGTCCTGATCTCGGTCAATCACGAAGTTTTGAAGGACCCCAACCTCATCGTGGACGATCCTTACAAGAATGGCTGGCTGTGCGTGGTCAAGGCGCCCGAGCTTTCCGTCAATTTGAAGAACCTTTTGCGAGGGCCGATCGTTCCGGCCTGGATGCAGAACAGCCTGGCGCGTGTCGGCGCAATGCTGCAACAACTCAATCCCGCCCTGGCGCAAGACGGCGGCCTGCCGGTCAAGGGCCTGCTTTTCCAGATGGACTCCACTACGCAGCAACAACTGGCGAAGGAATTCTTTCTGACGTAGCGCTGGACGGAATAAGACAACGGAGACCCCATGACAAAACAAAAAGCAATGCTCATCGATATCAAGCGCTGCATCGGATGCCTGAGTTGCGAGACCGCCTGCAAACAGCTCCACGGATTCAGCACAGACCCTGAACCAACCCTCTCCGACACCGCCTTCACTGTGGTCGAGACGCGCGGCGGCACGTTCGTTCGCAAAGTCTGTATGCACTGCGACGACCCCGCCTGCGCCTCGGCGTGTCCGGTCGGCGCCATCGGCAAAAGCCCGCTGGGTCCGGTAGTGTACAACGCCGACAAATGCATCGGCTGCCGTTATTGCATGCTGGCGTGCCCCTACCAGGTGCCGCGCTATCAGTGGACCAAGCTCGCGCCCTTCGTCAAGAAGTGCGATATGTGCTCGGACCGTGTCGAGGCCGGGAAATCCACGGCCTGCGCAGAAGCCTGCCCGGTGGAAGCGACCATCTTTGGCAATCGCGACTCCTTGATCGCCGAAGCCTGGAACCGCATTCGCAGCGACTCGTCGTACGTGCCGCGAATTTACGGGCTCGAAGAACTCGGTGGCGGAAGCGTGCTGTTCGTCTCCGACGTTCCCTTCGAGAAGCTGGGATTCAAGCCGGCCCCCACCGGCAATCAGCCCATGCCGACCCTTACCGCCAGCGCGCTGGGCGACTCGCCCAAAGTTGTTATCATGGGCGGCACCATTCTGTCGGCGTTGTATTGGGTCACGCAGCGGCGCCGCGAAGTTGCGCTCGCTGAAGCCGAAGAGAAGGCCACCATCAACCGGATCAAAGGGGAAAGGAACTAGCCATGATCGCGCGAATTAAATCCGAAATTACTTTATGGCGCGTCATTATAGCCATCATATTTGTGACCGGTCTTTATGCCACATATATTCGCTTCTTCGAGGGATTCCGGGCCAGCACCAACCTTAGCGATCAGATGCCCTGGGGCCTGTGGGTTGGCCTGGGCACGCTCTGCGGCATCGGACTTTCCGCTGCCGGATTCGGCATTAGCGCCGCGGTTTACCTACTGGGCATGGAGCGCTACCGGCCCATCCTGCGCGCCTCGATTCTGATTTCATTCCTCGGTTATCTGACCGTCATGGTCGGATATCTGTACGAGATTGGTTTGCCATGGCGCTTCTGGCACCCCATCGTAATGTGGAACCACCGCTCGGTCTTGTTCGATGTGTGCATCTGCATCATGACCTACATGACGGTGCTGACCTTCGAGTTCGCCCCGGCGGTGATCGAGAAGCTGCCGTGGAAGGCATTTCGCGAGACCGTGCTGCGCTATCACCACAAGATCCTGATCGGGGTCGTGCTGGCGGGCGTGCTGCTGTCGTCGATGCACCAGTCTTACCTGGGCGGGCTGTTCCTGATCGCGCGCGGCAAGATCCATCCGCTGTGGTATTCGCAATACATGCATGCGTTGTTCTATCTGTCGGCGATTCCCGCCGGACTGGCACTCACCGTGATGGCCATCTATCTCAGCATGCGCTCTCTGAACGTGCGCGTAGATTTCAGCATTCTCAGCGATTGCGGCCGGATGATCCAAATGCTGCTGATCGTCTATGCCTTCTTCAAGGTGCTGGACTTGGTTTCGAACCAGGCGCTGACCTATGCCTTCCAGCGCACCAACGAAGCTGGATATTTCTGGCTAGAGGTGCTGCTGTTCCTGGCGATTCCCATCTTCCTGTTGAGCTATGACAGTGTGCGCTCGAATCCCGAGCGGCTGTACTGGACGTCTGCCATCGTGGTCGCGGGATTCATGGTTGACCGGCTCAACGTCTCGATCAACTCGTTGCAGTCTGCGATGGGAACGCACTATGTGCCCAAGTGGACGGAGTTGGCGTCGAGCGTTCTGGTCATCGCCGCCGGCGTGATCGCGTTCCGGTACGCCGTCATCTACCTCGACATTCTTCCCAAGATGACCGTCAAACCAGCGACACGCTGGATTTCGAATGCAGGAGTACCGGCGCAAGCGTGAGAAAACAGTGGCTAGGGGATAGTGGTTAGTCGTCTAGGGCACGACTTCGGTCTTGCCCTAGATCGGCATCCTGAAAGTCTTCTAGGTCGCGGCCTCGTTGTCTTCCGTCTCACGCCACCGTTCTCCACACGAATGGCATACCCACCTCTTGCGGTGAAGGGCAATTGGCACGAGAACATAAGCGCTGACCCAGGCGACGGACTGATTCAAGTCCTCAAAAGCGATATCCAAGGACTGACATTTCGGACAGCGTGGTTGCTCACGGCCCGACGCCGTCCACGTCGAACTCCTCTGGAATAGGTTGCTCCAACATATCCAGAGCCGCCTCAGCGTCTTCCTGCTTAACGCACAGCTTGATGCCACCAACCAGGTTCGACCACTCTATTCGAGCCATGTTGTCGTCAACCAGGAAGCATTCGATTTCCGCCGAGTCCAACGCCCCTTTGGCTAGTAGCGCTTCGGGTAGGTTCATGAACTGGCGAATGCTGACGACATCAGCCGATTCCATCGAATCGCGCCCCCGAGCGGCTGTGTTCACGACGACAGCTGCTTCGGGGTGCCTGCGAGCAAACTCATCGGTTAGAGCTTGGCGGGCCGCGTCGGTTAGTTCCGCCGCATCCGCCGCAATGGCGTCCAACTCGCCGTCCGACATCCCGGCATAAAGCTTGCTAAGGCGCTGCCGCTCCTCTTCGGGGTCTTGACGTGCCATGTCCAACGGCTCCCTTCAGGCGCGGTGCTGGCCGCATTGAAGCTAACATCTTCCCTCTACCGCCCTCGTGCGACGATCAGCGTCATATCGTCCGCCTGTTCGCCCTGGCTAAATTCCTGCACCTGGCTGAGGATGGCTTCGAGAATTTCGTCGGCTGACCGCTGCCGATGGCTGCGCGCGGCCTCGATGAGACGTTCTTCCCCGAACTCGTCTGCTTCGTTCGGCGATGCTTCCGAGACCCCGTCGGTATAAATCACCAGAACGTCTCCCGCCGCCAGTTCCAGTTCGGAGACGGTGCAGTCCCACTCCTCAAACAGGCCCAGTACGGTCGCTGTGGCGGTGAGCCGTTCTACGCTCCCATTGACTCTCGCCAAGAACGGAGGATTGTGTCCGCAATTGACGTAACGCAAACGCCGCGTCTCATCGTCATAGACCGCAAAAAAGGTCGTAGCGTAGTGGTTGTTCTCGGTGTTCTTGTAGAACAGGCGATTGACCGAACGCATGAGGCGGGGAATGTCTTCCAGCGCCAGCGCATATTGGCCCCGCAGGTTGGCCTGCAGATTGGCCATCAGCAGCGCCGCCGACATGCCTTTCCCCGAAATGTCGGCCAGCACCAGGCCGATGCGGCCCGAGCCGAGATCGAGAAAGTCATAATAGTCGCCTCCCACGGCGCGCGTCTGGATGCATTTGCCGGCGCACTCCAGCGTGGGAAGCGATGGCGCCTGTTGCGGAAGCAGCCGGCTCTGCACCTGGCGAGCGATTTGCATCTCCTGAGCGGTGCGGCGCTCACCTTCCATGGTTGCGGCCATCTTCTCTGCCAGGGTAATGCTGCGCATGGCGATGCCGGCCTGGCTGGCGACCGATGCCAGCAAACGTTTGTCGCCCATGGAGTACGGTTCCTCCGACAATCGCGGCCCCAGCACGGCAACTCCTTGTAACTGGCCTTCGCTCGATCCGCGAATCGGCACCAGGCACTCCGGGTGCAGCGGCTCCAATTGCGTTCCATGCATGACTTCGGGAAGCAATTCCAGCGGGTCGCTACGGTCTGCCAGTTCGGCAATACCAGGGGCGCTGGTGGAGAGTGTCATCGCCTCCGCCGGAGGCTTGCCGGCGTAAGCCTGCAATTGTCCGTTGGCGGCCTCAAGGTACACATACATTGAGCTCGGGTGCAGCGCATCGTGAATCTGATCGTGCAACAGTACGGCCAGTCCTTCGCGGCTGCTGACCGTAAGGGTCTGGGCGGCCAGGCTCTCCAGAATGTGCTGGGCGTCGTAGGAGCTGCGAAAGAAGGCGCGGTCCAGCCGGGTCCGCACCCGCCGATGCACCTGGGTTGCGCCCGATATCAGCAGCACCCCGAAGGTTGCGCCCACCGGAATGGCGGCTTTCGATCCGGCGGAGAAAAGGCGGGAGAACGCCTGCGCCAGCCAGAAGGTCGCTCCCACGGAAACTGCCAGGATGAGGAAAACGAATCCGCGCTCCACCACGAAGTAACGTGCGCTGCGCTTCAGCAGCACCGGCACGTCCAGCACCCGATGTTTCACCACCGCGTAAGCGAACGAGAGGGGAAAGAAAAACAGCAACATGACACAGAAGAAGCCCAGCCAGAAAGGCGTCTGGAAGTGCACCGTGTCTTCCGCGGCTTTGACCACGGCCACGGGCGTGACCCCGACCGTCGTGCCCCAGACAATCACCTTGAGCTTACGCCGAGCTTCTGGGCTCGAAGTGCCCAGCAGGTTCAGGATGAGCGAAAGTATGCCCAGCAGAACTGTTCCGTAGGCGTACACGATCCTTATATTGCGGGCCGTACGCTCGTTGAATGCGGCCTGCAAAAATGGCAGCACCGCAAGATCGCCATACCGAACCCCTCCGTATCCCAGGCAGATGCCAATTCCTGGAAGCAGCCACTTCAGCCACGGGGCTTTGCGGTCGATGGGAGATCGCGCGGGAAATACAGCGAAGAAGAAATAGAACAAGCCCGGAAGCAGGCCGCCAACAATGGTGTTGAACGCGAGCAGGAAATGCCGGAGCCCGTCCGGCGCTACCGAAAAGGAACCGGGAAGGCCGGGCGCGGTGAGGAAGGTGGCAAATACCATGGCCAGCAGCCAGGCATCGCGATTGTCCACGCGCAGAAACAGTACGGTAAGTCCCACGATGAGAAACAGCACTGGATAGGAGTCCACAATCTGTTCCGCAACGGTCCGTCCCAGGGTCTTGGTGTCACCCTGCCCTTTTATGGCGCGAAAAGTGGGCGTCAGCCTCAGAGCATTGGGCTCTCCCGGCCGCTCGATTGTCAGGACCACCTGGTCGCCGGGGCGCGACTTTAGCCACACGTACTGCAGCAGGTCGAAGCCGCTTTTCCTGGACGGAATGGATGCGCCATTGATTCCCGTTACTCGGTCGTGGTGCTTCAGGCCGCTTTTCTCCGCCGGACTGTTCTGATAAACATTGGTGATCTCAATCGCCTGCTCGAGGTAGTTGGTGTCAATGCCGATCTCGACCGCCGGTTTGAGGCGAACGTAATACATCCAAGCCGCGCTGTAGAGAATGGTCGCCGCGGCAAACAGGACCGCCAGCGCAAGCAGCACCGACCGGTACTTGCGCGACCGCGTGGCGGAGGTCGCCGGGACGGATTGAGCTACGGCTACAGGCATGTCAAGGCGGATGCGCGCAGGAGTAGTGTAGTCCATCCCGCAGACTCGATCTCTCCTGTAAGCCCGTATCGCGTGCGCACTTTTCGCTGTTCGTCACCGCAGCCTGAGCGCAGAATTGTGGTTGACCGGAAATCTCAACCCATGAAAAACCTAATCCCCGTTTCGCTGGTTTACGGCGGGCTGCTGGTGACGTTGCTGGGAGCCATCTCGGTGGTGTGGCCCCTGCGACTGCTGGCCATTCGAAGCCGTGCCACGGGCGTCCTGGTTCTCTTCTGCGGAGTTCTGATTTTCGTAATCGGCGCGACCTTGCCGGCCGATGAGACACGGGTCGCAACAGCACGGACGAAACTCGATGAATTTGCGCCGGTCTATCAGTTCAGCGAATCCCATTCGATCCAGATCGGCGCGTCCAAAGAGCGCGTCTATGAGGCAATCCGTCAGGTGACGGCTGGAGAGATCAAGCTCTTGCGAACGATTACGTGGATTCGCCGCCTCGGTCGCGCAACCCCACCCGGCGTTTTGAATGCGCCGCAGAACCAGCCAGTTCTGGAGGTCGCTTTGCATTCCGGGTTTCTCTTGCTTGCAGATGATCCCGACCATGAGATCGTCATCGGCGCACTGGTGCGCGCTCCCACAGGCTGGCGGCCCAACAAGAAGCCGACCCCCGACGACTTCAAGTCGCTCAACGCGCCCGGCTTCGCGCTGGCGTCCATGAACTTCCTGATCGAAGAGGCGGGACCGGACCGATGTGTGGTTACAACGGACACTCGTGTGTTCGCTACCGACCCATCCTCGCGTCGCAAGTTCGGCGAGTACTGGAGGATGATTTACCCCGGAAGCGCCTTGATTCGGCGAATGTGGTTGCAGGCGATCAAGAAACGCGCCGAAAATGGCCCAAAATGATGCTCGTACCTGTCTGCGCTCCCGCAAGGTTGTATTCCTCACGGAGACCATTCACCCTATGGCCTTGCGATTGCGAGTAAAATGAGAGCATTCGCTTTAGGATGGCTTTTCCCACCGAATTCATCCGGCGGGAAATAATACAGGTAACAGCTCTTCATGCCGCTAATTGGAAGTTTTGCACTCATGCTGGCCCTCGCGCTGGCGGCCTATTCGTTTGTCGCGGGCGCGCTCGCGCTGTATCGCAAGGACGACCGCCTCGGCGAAACCGCTCGCCGGGCCGGAATTGCCTGCTGGGCCGCCGTCACGGTCGCCGCGGTGGCGCTGGTGATAGCCGCTCTCGGCAACGACTTCTCCGTCTCGTACATCATGCACCACAGCAATCGCGATCTGCCCATCGCCTACAAGTTCGCGGCACTGTGGTCGGGACAGGAAGGTTCGCTGCTGTTCTGGGCGTGGCTGCTGTCAACCTATGCGCTGGTGCTGCGGCTGCGCTACAAAGTTGATCCGCAACTGACGGCGTATGCCTCGGCAATCATCGCCACAGTGCAGGTGTTCTTCCTCCTGCTGGTGAACTTCGCGGCGCACCCGTTCGGCTTGGTCAGCGGGCAGATTCCCGCCGATGGCAACGGCTTGAATCCGCTGCTCCAGTATCCCGAGATGGTCATCCATCCTCCGATGCTCTATCTCGGCTATGTCGGCGTGACCGTGCCGTTCGCCTTCGCCCTGGGCGCGCTTATCATGAAGTATCCCGGCGAGAAGTGGATCCACATCACCCGCCGCTGGACCATGGTGGCGTGGCTGTTCCTCACCTGCGGAATCTTTCTCGGCGCGCACTGGGCCTACGCGGTGCTGGGCTGGGGCGGCTACTGGGGATGGGACCCGGTGGAGAACGCGTCGCTGCTGCCGTTTCTGACCATGACCGCTTTCCTGCATTCGGTCATGATGCAGGAGAAGCGCGGCATGATGAAGATGTGGAACATGTGGCTCATCTTCACCACGTTTCTGCTGGCCATCTTCGGGACGTTCCTCACGCGCAGCGGCGTGGTGAGTTCGGTGCACGCCTTTGCGCAGTCGGGCATCGGCATCTGGTTCGTGTGGTTCCTGGCGCTGATATTTGCCACCTGCGTGTTCTTTGTCGTGCGCAACCGCGAGACGCTGAAGAGCGAGCACCGGCTGGAGTCGCTGGTGTCGCGCGAATCCAGTTTCCTGTTCAACAATCTAGTGCTGCTGGTGGCGTGCTTTGCGGTGTTGTGGGGTACGCTCTTTCCGGTCCTATCGGAGGCAGTCACGGGTTCGAAAGTCACGGTTGGGCCGCCGTTCTTCAATCGGGTCAACGTTCCGATTGGGCTGTTCCTGATTTTCCTTACCGCAGTGGGGCCGCTGCTGGCCTGGCGCAAGACTTCGCTCGACAGCCTGAAGCGCAATTTCTTGTGGCCGACAATTCTGGCGGTGCTGACGGCGATCGGGCTCATGATCGGCGGGATGCGTCCATGGGAGGACGTCTCGTACTTCTACTCGCTGATGACGATCGCGCTGTCGGTTTTGGTGGCGGCAACGGTGGTAGGCGAGTTCTGGCGTGGTGGGCGCGTCATTGCGCGCCAGACCGGGAAGAACATTCTCGACGGCATGGTGACCATCACGCGCCGCAACACGCGCCGTTACGGCGGCTACCTGGTGCACTTCGGCTTCATCGTGATCATGATCGGCTTCGCCGGTCTGCCCTTCAACCTGGATAAAGAGCAGGAGATGGGCTTCGGCGACAAGATGCAGATTGGCTCCTTTACCCTGGTGTGCGACTCGTACACACAGGACGACAAGCCGAACTACTCCAGCGAGTGGGCTGTCATCGACGTTTACCGGCGCGGCAAGAAGATCGACACCATGTTCCCCGAGCGCCGCTTCTATAAGGCGAGCGAGCAGACCTCGACCATTGCCCCCAACCGCTCGCGCCCGAGCGAGATTTGTACCTGGTTTACACCGGGCGCAACCAGGACACGGGCAAGCCGATCATTAAGGCACACGTCAATCCGCTGGTGATGTGGATCTGGTCGGGCGTGGTCATC
>Ga0075520_1000228_pt1 | contig 22863 bp, 24 predicted proteins | sample NGEPerB_FD_75100 | JGI IMG/M metagenome (GOLD analysis project Ga0075520, IMG submission 75100) | Arctic peat soil microbial communities from the Barrow Environmental Observatory site, Barrow, Alaska, USA - NGEE PermafrostAB12-B | ecosystem: Environmental > Terrestrial > Soil > Wetlands > Peat ... | reverse complement strand
GGACTGGAATGACGGGATGAATCTGGTGGGAAAGGAAGGGCGTGGCGAAAGTGTCTGGCTGGCGTTCTTCCTCTACGACGTGCTGACCCAATTTGCAGCATTGGCGCGCCGACGCAACGACACTGCCTTAGCTGAGCGCTGCCTCGCCCAGGCCCGTCAACTGCAACAAAACATCGAGCATCAGGCCTGGGACGGCCAGTGGTACCGACGCGCCTACTTCGACAACGGCGAACCGCTGGGCTCTTCCGGCAATCAGGAGTGTCAGCTCGATTCCCTGCCGCAAAGCTGGGCGGTCATCAGCCGCGCCGGCAATCCGCAGCGCGCCCGCCAGGCCATGCAAGCCGTGGACGAACGCCTCATCCGCCGCGACGCCGGGTTGATCCAGCTTTTCGATCCCCCTTTCGATCAGTCCTCCCTCAATCCGGGCTACATCATGGCCTATTTCCCCGGGATACGCGAAAACGGCGGACAATACACGCATGGCGCCATTTGGACTGCCATGGCCTTTGCGTTGATGGGAGATACGGACCGTGCCTGGGAGCTGTTCGCGCTGCTCAATCCCCTGCACCACGGGGCCACTCCCGACGAAATTGCGACCTACAAAGTTGAACCCTACGTCATGGCGGCCGACGTTTATGCCGTCGCGCCCCACACCGGCCGTGGCGGTTGGACCTGGTACACCGGTTCCGCCGGCTGGATGTATCGGCTCCTGCTCGAAACCCTGCTTGGCGTGAATCTGGAAGGCGATCAACTGCGCCTGACTCCCAGCCTCCCCAAAACCTGGAGCACTTTCACCCTGCACTACCGCTACCGGCAAACCCCCTACCACATCCGCATCACCAGGCTCCCGGGCGCCCCTTCCGGAGACAGGCGACTATCCCTTGACGGCCGGCCGCTCCCTGCTGATACGTTGCCTTTGCTGGACGACCGCCGCGAACATTCCGTCGAAATGCAGATCGGTTAAGGGTCCCACCATTAAAACCCCCGCGCACACCGAAAGCCAAAGTCATAGTAGGCGAACGACGGCCCGACGACGCCGTTGTCGTAGCGATAAGACGTACGGGTAAAGAAAGCGTCGAAGGGGTTGTTGTCCCAGGCGCCACCGCGCAGCACACGCTGGCCCGAAGGACCTGCCGGGCCGGGAGTGTTGTCCTGCGTTGCACCGGTGTTGCCGTACCAGTTTGAATCATACCAGTCCCAACACCACTCAAACACGTTCCCAGCCAGGTTGATTGTCGCGTTGCTCGCCAGTATGAAGCGTCCAAGCTGCTCCGTCGCGTCGCCGATTTGTGCCCGATTGTCATCGGAAACGTCCGGTCGCTCGGCGGGGGCACCGCCTCTCTGGCCGAGTACACGCTCACGGCCAATTTAGAACAGCCGATTTTCGATCCGTGAGCCGCCCTCTCTCATGCTTTTGTCATGCAGCGGGTGTATACAACGGCCATGACCCTCGAAAGGGTTGTAAATATTGGGGAAAAGAATTGGAGCGAGCGAAGGGATTTGAACCCTCGACATTCACGTTGGCAACGTGACGCTCTACCAGACTGAGCTACGCTCGCTTCCTGAAGGCTCGAAAAAAGTACGAGAAATGAATATAATTGCAAGCCTCGTTTTTCGTTCAGGAGCCGATGCCGTCGCGATGTCCATGCTGACGCTGAGTGCCAGTCTTTTCTGGGCGGCGGCAGGCGGGATCCTGTGGTGGAGGCGGGGAAGCCTGCGAGCGGGAAGTTCTAGTTCGGATCGGGTTGATTCGGCGGGAAAGCCCTGGGAGCCTGCCGTGTGAACGTCGGCCGCAAGGCCGGTCAGCGCTGGGCAACCGTTGGTTTGGGTTGTTGGCTCAGGATCTTCGCAATCGTCCCCAACAGTTCATCATGATTGATGGGTTTGTGGAAGAATGCGGCGGCGCCGGCCGCGAGCGCGCGGTCTTTGTATTTGGCCGCTTCGCCGCCTGTGATGATGATGGTAGGAATGGACTTGGCTTCTTCCATTCGACGAAACCATTCGAGCATGCGGAACCCATCCCACGGAACTCCTCCGCCGCTTGCCACGTCGGGCGGAAAACTGATATCGAGCAGAATGAGATCGGGGGTTTCCTTTCGGACCGCGCTGAGGGCTTCGGAGCCATCGAGGGCGCTGATGGTTCTGTAACCGCCCGCCTCGAGCTTGAGCGCCAGCGTTTTGACGATGACTTCGTTGTCATCGACTATCAGGATTGTTTTATTTTGGTCCATAGGATTCTCATCTCGATCGAACGGCAGCAGAAGCCAGCAGAATTCAAGCCAGCAGAATGCGATTTTCTTTCTTATCCGGGCCAAACGTCCTTTTCTTATTGCGGCTGTACCAATTTGAGTCGCTTCAGCGGCGCGAATGGACCAATCTCATTGCGGCAGCTTCATCCCATGGCCACAACCAAATTCTACCAACCCGGTCCGCAGCGCGCGGCGCGAGTCGAGGACCTCTTTTCCAAAATTGCGCGGCGTTATGATTTGATCAACGATTTGCAGAGCTTTGGGCTTCATCGGCTGTGGAAATCGCGTCTGCTCGGCCTGGCCCAGGTTCGACCGGGGGAGACGGCGCTGGACGTATGTTGCGGGACCGGCGACCTGGTGCTGGGATTAGCCCGGCGGGGAGGCAGCGTCGTGGGATTGGACTTCAGCGGCCCAATGCTGGGTGTTGCGCGCACAAGACTTCTCAAAGCGCGATGCCCGGCCCGACAGAACGCCGGGGATCAACCGGCCGGCGCCGCGGCCACATTCATCCGCGCCGACGCACAACGCTTGCCGTGTCAGGATAACAGTTTCGATATTGTCACGGTGGGTTACGGTTTGCGCAACCTGGCGGATTGGGAATCAGGTTTGATAGAAATGCATCGCGTTGCCAGGCGCGGTGGCCGGGTGCTGGTGCTCGAGTTCGGAAAACCTGCCAATCGGCTTTGGCGGGCGATTTATTTTGCATACCTGCGATCGATTGTCCCGGCCCTGGGTGGGTTGGTCGGGGGCGATTCGGCGGCGTACGCTTACATTTTGGAATCCCTGAAACATTACGGCAGCCAGGAAGGAGTTGCGGCGAAGATGCGGGAGCTTGGGCTGGGCCAGACTCGGGTGATCAACCTGATGGGCGGCATAATGAGCATCCATTACGGAGTCAAGGGAGGTGAGAGGTAAGAAGTGAGAGGTGCGAAGGAATGGCTCTCCACTTTCCACCAGGGCTGCTATCGGCGTTGGATGTTGGATTGTTGGTTGTTGGATGTTGAGTCTTGTTGAACCCTTTACCCAAAACAAAAACAATGGGGACGGGCCGTCCCCACTCCTTTCCTCCCTTTGAATGTCGTTGCAAAGCCGGAAAAGGTTTGGCCAGAATGTCAGGGTGCATTTTCAGGAAAAAATCATACCCTGGGACCGGCTGCAGCAATGGCGGGCGGCGTTCCGCGATGCGGGCAAGAGGCTGGTTGTCACCAACGGCTGTTTTGACCTGCTGCATTTGGGCCATGTGACATACCTGGAAACGGCCCGCAACCTTGGAGACGCTCTTTTGGTGGGAGTCAACGGGGATGCTGCGGTGGCACAACTGAAGGGTCCGGGGCGTCCGCTGAATTCGGAGTGGGACCGGGCGGCTGTTCTGGCTGCGCTGCAATGTGTGGATGGAGTTTGCATCTTTGCCGAAAAGGCAGCCACGCGCTTTCTTTCCGAGGCGCGCCCGGACATCTACGTCAAAGGGGGGGACTACACCCTGGACACCCTGAACCAGGAGGAGCGTCGGGTCGTCGAAAAGAACGGCGGAAAAATCGTCATTCTTCCGTTTGTGCCTGGGAAGTCCACCACGGCTTTGCTGAAGAAAATCATGCAGCTCTGAAGCTGCTCGCGCGCACAGGATGAAAGTACTGGTCATTTCACTCGCGGGAAATGGGGACACCCTTTTTGCCAGTCCGCTGATTCACGAATTGCGACTGCACTTTCCTGACGCGGAGATCGATGCCTTGGTGATGTGGCCGGGAGCCAGGGATCTTCTTTCGGGAAATCCACACCTCAACACTGTGCTCCAGAAAAATCTCGTTGCCGCCGGGGCGTTGGGGGCGATCAGCTACATTGGAACACTTCGAAAGCGTTACGATATTACGATCAATCCCATGCCGCAGAGCCGTCAGGCGTACCGGCTGGTGGCGCGGTTGATCGGCGCGCCGGTTCGGATCAGTCATGATTACGGGCAGGCCCAAGGCGTGACGCGCCTGCTGGTCAATCGAACCCTTCCCCTCGACTACTCGGCGCATTGCATCGACAACAACCTGGCTCTTCTAAAACTGCTCGATGCCAAACCGCTGCTGGAGCGGCACGATTACGAACTCTACCTGTCGAAGGAGCATCGGCAGTGGGCCGAGGATTTCGTGACACGGCAGGGTTTGGACCCGGTGGCTCTTCTGGGGATTCATGTGGGTTCGGGCGGGACCAAGAATCTGGCGTTGCGGCGCTGGCCTCTGCCTTATTATGCGCGCTTGATTCGCGACCTGCTCGGCGCCGAACGGCGGCTGTCCATAGTGCTGATGGGAGGGCCCGACGAGGAAAAAGACAACGCGCAACTGCTGGCGGAATTCGACCCTCGCCGCGTATTTGCGCCTCGAACCCAGAACCTGTGCCAGGCCGCCTCGCTGATAGCCAGGTGCCGCCTGTTCCTCAGTGTGGACACCGTGTTGATGAACCTGGCCGCAGCCGTCAAAGTGCCCGGTCAGATCATCATCGAAACGCCGACCTGGAATAAAACCGTGGAACCTTACGGCCGCCCCTACTCGCTGGTGCCCAACCCGGCCGTCGCAGGGAAGAACCTTGATTTTTATCGCTACGACGGCCGTGACATCCGCGGCACGGCCGAATCGATCGTGAACTGCATGAAGTCCGTGTCCGTGGAAAGCGCCAGTCGATCCGTCCTGGAGACGCTTCGGAGGGTGAAGGCTTAAGCCGTAACTATTCAGAAAAAAACGAGCGTAAACACGGATGAACACGGATTTTAAGAGGAGAACATATTGTCTGAAGCCTTGTGCAACGATTCACTATTTGGTGACGAGTTTGCCGCGAGAGGAATTCCGCTTGCATCCGTGTTTATCCGTGTGCATCCGTGATTGAAATGAATGGTTAAAGGCCGGGTTTGCGGGCGACCACATCGTAGTTCTGCGTGAGAATCGTGTTCCTGTCGATTTTATCCAGGAAGTAAAGGATCACCAGGAGGGGCACGACAACAGGGGCCTGGACCAGGTAAATGGCCCTTTGGAGGCCCACCCGTTTTATCACCAGCATCGGGAATAAGTCCTTGATCATCTTCCCAAAGAAAATAAACCTGCCCCCTTGCGGATCGATTTTTGGCGGGAGAAAACCTTGTTCGCGGAACAGGAAATCCAGGCCATACCGCGTGTATCGGAAATAATCGTAGGGGAGCATGTGCTCGTCCGCTGCAAAGGGCACGGTCAAGCACACGCGGCCGCCGGGTTTCAGGAGCCGATACATTTCTTTCAACGCTCTGGCCGGGTATTGCAGGTGCTCGAGGACCTGCGTGCACAAAATGACAGTGACACTCTCATCGGGCAGCGGGATGTCGTAAATCTCCGACCGGATATCGATCTGATCGTAAGAAAAAGCCTTGTCCTTGCCGCCGACGTCCTGGCTCAGGTATTTGCATCGGCCGGCGAAGAGAGGCTTGTATTGGCAATCTCCCGCGCCGACATCCAGGACGACGTCGTCCGGCCCGACGCTGGCCGCGATGGATTTCGCAAATTTCAACAGGCGGTAGGCGTGGTAATTATAAACTTTGACCAGCGGACTGCGGTGGAAGCGCTCGAGGAGAATGGAGATCAGGTCTCGCCGCGGCTTTTGCGGGACAGAAGGCGCGGTGGGATTTTGAGGAGCGGCATTCATCAAGCCTATCGTAAGCGTCGCCCTCAGCGCCCGTCAAGATCGCCAGCGAGAAGTGCGGGCAAGCCGAAGGAAAAAATGAAAATAACCCTCACCCTGCCATCTCCCGTCCGACGGGAGAGGGAACAATAGCGCGCCATTTGGATACAATTACGCTATGGGTTGCTACGAACGCGTGAACCGGTTCTCCCTCTCCCGTCGGACGGGAGAGGGACGGGGTGAGGGTTGTTTCCGTTTCTCAGTATTTCGTTTTGACGTTCTACGGGCTTGGAGAAACAGCGATAGAACCCTGGCTCGATTCAACGGGGCCGACAGCGGACCGAAGCGCGTCGCGCCGCAGGTCGAGGGCATTGAGCCGGGCCACGGTTTCCCGGGCCGTGCGGTCCGCGATCGCGGCTCCCAATCGTCTCGAGCTTAGCGGCGCGACCAGGCCTCTTCTCTGCAAATAGGTTCGCAAGGCGTTTTGATAATCATCGACAAGCCCCATCATCGCGGGGTCCACGCGCAAGCGCAGCAAGTCCAGCTCGGTGATTTTTCTTTGGAGGGTTACGGCTTGCGGCCGCAGGTCCCATTCTCGAATGACGGATTGCAGGCTCACATTGGTGTGGAGCGGCATGGCCTGCTTCTCGGAGCGAAATTCGCTTTGTGAACGCAGAGTTTCGTCGAGCTTGGCCAGGCTTTCCAGGGGAGTCCATCGATCGAACAAGCCGCGTCCGGTAAAATAGACCACTTGGAGCGCCCACCATTTTTCCACCTCGAGTGGAGTCTGGAAAGTGGAATGAAACGCCTGGAGAAAGGGTATCTGCCAATTGTAATAGCGGGGCAACTGGCCGAGCATATTTCGCAGGCTTGCCGGCCCGCCGTTGAGGCGCAGCAGGGCGTCGACAAATAACAGCGAGCTGCGTGAAAAGACGATCCTGTCGGCTGCAGTACCGGGCGCGTCGGGCCAACTCAACTGCTCGAAGGTCAGAGGCGGTCGCGAGCGGAAGTCGCCCCGGGCCTGTTCGGCGGGATTGGACCATTGCGCGGAGATCACCTGGGGGCTGATGCTCAGTCCGCGCACGTTCATGGTGGGAGGAGACAGGAACAATTCCGCTTCACTCCCGGCTCGCAGCTCGCCGCAAAGACCTTCCAGGAGCCAGGCGGGAATTTCGGCGGCGCGCGCCCCGGCTCGGCGATTGGCCAATTCGGACAGCACCACCTGGACGATGGCTCCCAGGAACCGGTCGCGCGGGAGCACGTCGGGCAAAGCGACCCGGTAATTCCATCCGGTGGAACTTCTTTCGGCCACAATGCCGACCGGCTCGTCAACGGACCTGGCCGGATGCAGATTCAGTTGGATCTTGCCTTGCCAGGGCCCGGCAACACCAAGTTGATCCCAGACTTTCTGACGGATCCGTTCACAGGACACCGCGAGCAGAGTGGGCTGCAGGGAGATAAAATTTGTGTTTGATGCCAGCCCAGGCAGGGACAATGGCAAACCGGCAGACGGCGAGGCAAAGACGACAAATTGGCCCGAGGAACTTTGAAAGGGGAACAATCCGCCGGAGAAACTGAAACTCTGTGCCGCGGCGGCGCCCAGGCCGGCTGCAAAATAGAGTATCAGGCTGGTCCGCTTCACGACTTCGCATCCGGCTTCGCGGGCTTGGTCTCCGTTTTTGGAGCGGTCTTGGATTCCGCCGGGGTGCTGCCGCTCATGGAATCCTTTTTGGCGGCTTCCTTATATTTATCGCTCCGATGATCGGTGATGTAGAATCCCGATCCTTTGAAAATCAGGCCTGCCCCAGCCCCGATTTGTTTCTTCAACTTGCCGCGGCCCCATGGTTTTTTGACGCACAGCTCTTTAGGGCAGACTTTTAGCGTCTTGTCGGAGATGGACTGGAATTTTTCAAATTCGTGCCCGCATTTCTCGCAGATGTATTCGTAAGTCGGCATAGTCCGCTTAATGTAATAGTCGGCTGACGCGCCGGGGTCAAGCGCGGGATGGCGATCAGTGAATCAGTGAGTCAGTGAGTCAGTGAGTCAGTGAGTTAATCGGTTGGGTAATGTCGGGAATTCACTGATTCTAGAAACGCGCTACCCTCCGATGCAACTCATGGAGCGGGACGCAGGAACAAAGTCCGGCTCTCCTATGTGATGCCGGGCTTCCTTGCCCAGAACCACTTTTTTAAGCCACCCGGCAATGGCCTCATCGGATGCCTGGCTCCTCAGGAGAGAGCGCAGGTCGTGCTCGGTCACGCTGAACAGGCAGGTTCGAATCTTGCCATCGGCAGTGAGCCGGATGCGGTTGCAGTGTCCGCAGAAAGGTTCGCTGACGGGAGAAATCATTCCGACCTCGCCGCCGCCCTGCGCAAACTTCCAGCGTTTGGAAGTCGACGATGGATTATCCGAAGGGGCAGGCCGCAGCTCAAACCGCTGCTGGATGCGCTGGAGGATTTCCTTGCCGGTAACGACCATTTCCTTCTGCCATGCCCGGGCTGAATCGAGCGGCATGAATTCGATGAACCGCAGGCTCAGCTCATGCTCGAGCGCAAAGGCGGCGAGCGCCTCAATCTCGTGATCGTTGATTTCGCGGATGATGACGGCGTTTACTTTTACGGGATGAAACCCGAGTTCCTGCGCCAGCTGGATCGCGCCGAGAACCTCGGCAAGGCCGTCACGGCCGGTGATCTTCTTGAAATTATCCCGATCCAGGGAATCCATGCTAAAGCTCACGCGGCGCAATCCGGCCTCGCGCAATGCCCGTGCTTTGGCAGCAAAGAGGAATCCGTTGGAGGTCATGGCCAGGTCGTCGATGCCGGGGATGGGCGCAATGCGCGCGACGAGATCGGGCACGTCGTGACGCAACAATGGCTCTCCGCCGGTCAGCCGGATTTTATTAATGCCCAGGCCCGCGACGAGGCGGACAACGCGCTCGATTTCCTCGAAGCGGAGTATGTTAGGTTTGGGGACCCACTGTTGGACGATGGGGGCGGGATTGGGCATGTGCGCCCAATGGCCGCGATAGAAGTTCTGGGCGGCCTCCGATTCCGGCAGACAATACAGGCACCGGAAATTGCATCGATCCGTGATGCTCACCCGCAAGTCGCGCAATACGCGCCCGTGGGAATCGATCAGCGCACGGCCTTCCATCATTGAACCACGGGCGTATTCGTGGCCGCGCCCGCAGGTTGGACCGGCAAGGCGGGAATGACTTTGACGGTTCCATCCGCGCTGACTTCCACGTTGAGGTCGTAGGTGGGTTGCGCTTTGGAAGGCCGGTTGGTGCTCGCGGCGACTTTCTGCATGAGCTGTTCGGCTCCTCGCTGGTCGGCGCGGGCAAAAAGCCCCTGGCGAATCCAATCCAGGCGCCGGGAAATGTTGAGCTCTTCCTTGAGCTTGGCGACTTGCGTGCGGAGCACCGCCAGATCGTTAAACTGCCGTTCCAATTCCGCCTTTTCAGAAATCAGCCGCTGGAGCTCCTTTTCCAAAAAAGCCTTGTCCCCTTCCGACGCGGCCAGCTTCTTCTTTGTGTCATCGATTTGCACCGTCAGGTTCGTCATGGCCGAACTCAGATCCAGAGCCCGTTGGTCCAACGCCTGGTTCTGGGTTTCCAAATCGGCAATTCGCGTGTCGCGGCGCTGGACTTCTTCCTGGCTGGCCTTCAGCGAAGCCTCTGATTTGTCCAGGTTCACGGATACCTGAGTGAAGGCATTCGTCAGCTCGTTGTAGGAATCCTTCCCTTTCTTGAGATCGGCTTCCAAAGAAATATTCACCTGCCGCTGCTGATCCAGCGTGGCGGTGGTCTGAACCACCTGGTTGGAATAATAAGTGATCGTGTCCGTATCCTTGCTCCTTTGATCGGACGATTGCTTCTGCGTCCAAATGAGCCCGCCGATGAGTCCGACGGAAATGAGGACCAGAACGATTGTGCCCACTCGACTATTCATAGAGGGACCCAAGATGACGCCATCCACGGACTTTGGCAAGAGGTGGAATTTCACAGAAGGTGAGAGGTAGGAGGGGAGAGGGTTTGGCAAACTGAACCGCAATTAAATTGAAAAGATTATCGGTCCCACCTCTCACCTCTCACCTGCCCCACCTCTCACCTCTTGAATTAACGCCATCCGCACCTACATTGGACCATGAAGATTCCGCGTGAAGCGCCGGTGATGACGCTGCCCAACGCCACACTTTTTCCCCAGGCGTTGCTTCCGCTTTACATTTATGAGCCGCGGTACCGACAGATGCTGAAGGACGCACTGGATTCGCACCGGATGTTTGCCGTCGCGATGCAGAAGCCGGGCAGGAAGCGCGAGGCGCCCTCGCCCGTGGCGGGTTTGGGGTTGATTCGGGTGTCGGTTTGCCACAGGGATGGCACCTCGCACCTGGTTCTGCAGGGAATTGCGCGTGTTGAGCTGGAGCAGGCGGTGCGGCGGCAACCGTACCGGGTTCATCAGATCCATTCGTTCCAGGCGCCGCCTTGCGACAGCGTGGCGGCTGACGCATTGCTGGCAAAAGTCCGCGAGCTGCTGGAGGAGAGGGTCCATTTAGGCCTGCCGCTAACCCACACGGGCTCATCCACGGTAGACCATTCCCCGAAAAAAATCCTGAATTACCTGAAATCGATGGTTGACCCGGAAGAGGCGGCGGACCTGGTGTCCTCGGCGGTGCTGCCTTCGGGCGAGGAACGGCAGGCAATCCTGGAGACAGTGGATGTGGAAACGCGTCTGCGTCGGCTGATTCAGTTTTTGCTGGCGGAAATCCAACGGGAACGGAAAAATGACAGCCATGAATGAAACCCCGCGAGTTGAAGAGGAAAGCAGCGCTTTGAACCCGGACCAGAGGATGTCGGCGCTGTTTGCGCAACTGGTCATTCAAGAGGCGAACATGGCGATGCTGTTGCTTGGGAAAACTCCGCATCCGGAGTCGGGCCAGACCGTCCGCGACCTTGAAGGCGCGCGGATGTTTATTGATCAACTGGAAATGCTGGAGGCGAAGACCAAAGGAAACCTGGGCAAGGAGGAGGCGCAATTGCTGAAACAAAGCCTCATGTCCCTCCACCTGGCTTTCGTGGAAGCTGTCCGTGCGGAACCGAAAGCTGCGCCCGAGCCGGCCAAAACCGCACCTGCTCCTGAAAACCCGTCAGCGGCGGCGCAACCGGATTCAGACTCGGAATCCAAAAAGAAATTTTCGAAAAAGTACTAAGGCTAAATTGGCCGTGCTCTGGCGAGACACGGCCACGCAGATTTTGAACGCAAAAAACAGGGCAAGCCCGGAGGCTTTCCCTGTTTTGGCAAGAAATTAATATCCGAGAATTACTTCTTCGAAGGCTCCGTGGACAGGTCCCCATCAGCCGTTCCCTTCGGGATTTCGACTGCCTTGAGTTTATCATCCAGGATCTGGACCCCGGCGTCTTTCTTGAGTTTTTCCAGGAACTCCGGAATCTGTTTTTGCAGCGCCGTTTCAGCGAGCATATCGCGAATCGTCGCATACTGCCCGTCGGACTTCATCAGGACTGTTTTTGTATCCAGCCCCGAATACGTGGTGGTCTTGGCGGGAATCTTTTCATACAGCTTGATGATGTGATATCCGTACGGCGTGGTGATGATGTCGCTGACCTGGTTGGTGTTGAGGGAGAAAGCGGCGGACTCAAACTCGGGCATCATCTGTCCGCGCGGGAACGTGTATTCGCCGCCTTTGTCCTTGGAGCCTGGATCTTCGGAGTATTCCTTGGCGAGTTTGCCAAAATCCTCTCCGGCCTGCGTCCGTTTCAGAATAGATTCCATTTGCTTCTTTTTGGCGGCTTTCTGCTCGTCGGTGAGATCTTTGCGAGTGGCCGGGTCGCTGGTCATGAGCAGGATGTGGGCGGCTCGAACCATTTCCGGGCGCTCGAATTTGGCCGGGGTTTCATCGAAATATTTCTTGGCCTGATCTTCTGTCGGGTTGGTTTTTAATTCCCGTTCCAGCATGACCGGCAGGGATGCCTGTTCGATGCCCTGCAGTTCCCATTGTTTCTTGGTCAAACCCATGATCTGGAGCTGCTGGTTGAGCTTTTGGTTGAATTCTTCCTCGGTCAACCCGCCGTTGGTCTTGAACCTCTGAAGCGAGGTTTCAAACTGGGCCTTGCCTTTGGCGCGATCGGCCTCGGTCACCTTGAGCATCAGGAGGTCACGGTTGATCAGGCTGTCGAGCACCTGGCGCTCGATCATCGGTGAATCGGTCTGAATGGTCCGTCCCTGGGCCGCGTAGGCGGTTTTGATCCGGATCAATTCCTCGTCCAGGTCGCTCCGGGTGACCGAAACGGCTTTGCCCTTGGCCAGGACTGGACTGGAGAACACGGTCATGGAATTGGTGGGAGGCATCTGCCCCGAACTGCTTGAGACAGCCATCAAAGCGACTGGGGCCATTACGCCCAGTAGCGCGAACATTCGTAACATTTTTCTCATAAAGATGTTTATCCTAGCACAACTCTACAATTTCACCACATGAACATTAGTGATGTCCGGATTTCTCCGAATTTTTTCCATGAGATCCTCGGGCGGCACGCTGTCCAGGTTCAAAGCCGTCAGGGCATGGCCTCCGGCAGTATCCCGGCTCAGGTTCATGCTGGCAATATTCAAATGATGCTCGGCCATGAGTGTCCCGAGATAGCCGACAATTCCCGGCCGATCCTTGTTTTCGAGCAACATGACCACCCCGGAAGGAACGAACTCCGTGGGGTGGCTGAACACACGGACGATGCGCGGGTTGTCCGGGGAGCCAAAAAAAGTGCCGCCTGCGGACATGACTTTCTGGCCGCCAACGGAGGCCTGGACATGTAGCCATTCGTTAAAGGTGACGGGCTCGTTGGAACGCTTCTCTTCCACGGTGATCCCGAGCGTGGAAGCGATGCTGCGCACGTTGACGTGGTTCAAATCCTTGACGGCGGCGCCGGAGAGAAATCCCAGGAGAATGGCCCGGGTAATTGGGTCGATGTTCGGCAGGTCCTTGGCTTTTCCACCATAGGTGATGTGCAACCGGTCCACTGGCTGGGGCGTCAGTTGGGCCATGAGTTTGCCGAGTTTCTCGCCCAGGACCAGGTAAGGTTTGACCTGTTCGTACGTCTTGGCGTCCAGGTAAGGCAGGTTCACCGCGTTGCGCACCTCGCCCGTGAGCAGGTAACCGGCAATGACTTCGGCCACTTCGATCCCGCACTTCTCTTGGGCTTCCTTCGTGCTGGCGCCCAGGTGCGGCGTCAGCGTGATGCCCGGGTGCTTGCGAAAGGGATGATTCTCCGGCAGCGGTTCGGTCGCATATACGTCCAGTGCGGCGGCGGAAACTTTGCCCGAATCCAGCGCGGCCAAAAGATCGTCCTCCACAATGATTTCACCCCGGGCACAATTGACGACGCGCACCTTGGGTTTCATTTTCGTGAAGGCGGCGGCGTTGAGCATGCCGCGGGTCTGCTCGGTGGATGGCATGTGCACCGTGATGAAATCGGAGTCCCGGTAGACATTGTCCAAATCCACGAGTTCCACCCCGATCTCCCTGGCGCGCGCTTCAGTCAGGAACGGATCGTACGCGATCACCCTCATTCCAAAGGTCACCGCGCGTTTTGCCACTTCACTGCCGATCCGCCCCATTCCGAGCACCCCGAGCGTCTTGCCCGCCAGTTCGGTTCCCTGAAATTGCTTCCGGTCCCATTTTCCGGCCGCCATCGATCCGTGAGCCTGCGGCACCTTCCGCGCCAGGCTCAACAGCATCGCGAAGGAAAGCTCGGCCGTGGAAATCGTGTTGCCCCCCGGCGTGTTCATGACGACAACGCCCCGCTGCGTCGCCGCTTCCACGTCGATATTGTCCACGCCGACTCCCGCGCGGCCCACGACGCGCAACTGTGGGGCGGCCTCTAAAATCTTTTTTGTGATTTTGGTCTCGGACCGGACCACGATGGCCACGACTTCGGAGACGATTGGCAGGAGTTCGGCTTCGGACAATCGCTTTTCCAGGACGGTGACCTGGAACTCAGGCCTTTGCTGCAAGAGAGCGATGCCTTTCGGGGAGATGGGGTCGCAGATGAGAACTTTCATAAACGGCAGCGGAGTCTAGGAGAAGGCATCCGGCACGTCAAACGGCGAAAAGCCCACCCCGGGCGATAAAGCCAAAAGTAATGCTGAGTATAAAATCGGAGCACAAGGCAGTCGAGGGTCGAGAGTCGAGAGTCGAGAGGAAGGCGCCCTCACCCCGTCCCTCTCCCATCCGATGGGAGAGGGGGAATTTGGGGACGCGTTGAGTGCAATCCAGGACGCGATTCAATCCAGATCGCGGGCATCCTGTTCCCTCTCCCATCGGATGGGAGAGGGTCAGGGTGAGGGTTCGTTTCCGCCCGGCTGGAATTTGAAATTTCAAATTTGAGTTTTCAGATTTTCTCGGGTGAGGCTTGGATTCACCTTTGCTCCCCGCGTTCCTTTGGCGGAAGCAAGGGCTGCGCGGGTTTTTCGGGAGGAGCGTTGGTGGCTTTGTGCTTGAACGCCGACCGCAACAGCCAGTGATGCTTTAGTCCCTGCACCAGGTTGTCCGTGTCGATGACGGCCTTGGAAATGGAGCTCAACATATTCGTGTTGGCCTGAACCTGGGCGTTCAGATTGCTTGTGATCCCGGCAAGGTTGTCCAGGGCGCGATCCAGGTTGGCGGCCAGCAGGTCCAGGTTGGTGTTGGCGCTGGTGAGGGTGGCGTCGAGTTTTTGGTTGAGATTGGTCGGCAGCAGCCATTCGCCGAAGGCGCCCGGCCGATTCCATTGCGCCGTGATCAACGCCAGGTTGCTGACGGCGGGCCGCGCGTCCACGGCCACAAAGTTCAAGTTCGATGTGAGGTTCGCGCTATTGGATAACACAAGGCTCAATTGATTGGTGAGCTTGAGAATATTGGGAAGAGCGGATTGCACCTGGTTGACGAGATCCTCCAGCCGTTGTGTCAACGCGGGAGATTCATCGGCGTGCAACCAATACTTGCTGCCGTCTGTGACCGGGTCGTATCGATTTTCCTTTTCATTCCAGATGCCGGTCAGCCCGCGCCGCGTCTGGCTGAGATTCAGGATGTTGATTTGGGTTCTGCCCAACTCGGCCGCCACGTCCACATTCGTAAGTGGCCGGAAGGCGCGCGCCAGGGCCTGAGTGGTTCCGGGCCGGAAAAGATCCTCGGCAAAACGCCAGTTCGTATCGGAGAGATAAAGATCCTTCGCTTCCGCGATTCCTGCCGCCCGAAGCATAAAGGAAATGTATGCGGCGTGGCCGCCCGTACCTTTGGTGAGCTCCACGGATCGCTTCCCAAGAAAATCGGCTGGGGCCACCTTGGCGCGGGAACCTTCAGTCCACATGTAGCCGTAGTAGGGAGCGTCAACTTCAAATTCCAGGTAGATGTTATAGTCGAATTCCCTCGGCGGCATCGTGTCGATGCGGGTGATGCGGCCAACCTGGAAGCCCATGAGTTCGACAGGATCTTGGGGCTTGAGCCCTGCCGCGGTGTTGAGGAATGTAAAAAACCGGGCTTTGGTGTTGAACCAGCCCTTGCTCTTGGCTGTTTGGTACATGTAATAGCCGAAGCCGAAGACGAGGAGCGCGGTTGCCAGCATGACGAACCAGCCGACGGCGCGTTCCATCCGGCTAAGCCGGGTTCGCAATTGTGGTGTTAAATCCTGGAGGGGCATTGGCAAACCATGGTTTAGACGTCAGCAGGCGCGATGGCGAGGAGTTCCTGGACCATTTCGTCGCCGGCGGATTCGAGTTGGTCCCAGCTTCCGAGAATTACAAGTCTCTTGTTCTTCAGCATGGCAAATTGCCGGGCCCATAGACGCCAGGGTCGCAAATCATCGGCTGTCACGATCAGGGTTACGGGACGTCCATTCATCCAGGGATGTCCCTTTGATAACTGGCCGAGCAGGCCCAGCCACCAGGCGCGGTGCCGCAAGTCCAGGCCGGCGAGCGGATTATCGAGCAACAACACTTCGGGCCTGACCATCAACGCGCGAGCCAGTCCCACGCGCTTTTGCCAGTTGCGGGCCAAAGCCCCTGGCGTGCTGTCCGCATACGGCTGCAATTCGCAAATCGAGAGCATCTGTGCCAGCTCCGGGCCGGCCTCTGCCGGGCCAAGATTGCGATGGTACCGCAGCGGCAGAGCCACATTTTCGGAGACGGTCAGGTGATTAAAGAGCTGGCCTCCATCAAACACTATGCCCAGCCGCAGCCGCTCGCGCAATTCGTGCTCCTCAAAGAGAGGCATCGGTTGCCCGAAAAACAGGTAAGTGCCCCGCAACGGCGCCGTCAGCCCCGCCGTCATTAACAGAAAATCACTTTTACCTGATCCCTGCAACCCGCCGATCACCCAAAAATCGCCGGATGTCACCGTCCATTGAACCTCTTCCACGACCATACTGTTCGGGTCGCGCATCGAACCGGTGGCCACACCCTGCATGTCCAGGGCGGCCGGCGACAGAATGGGCATGGGCTCGTTCATCAGAGGACGAGGTAAATGACAATGAACAGGGCATCGAGCAAGACGCACGCGATGACGCTTTGGGAGACGGCGCGGACTGTCGCATGCGACACCTCTTCAAGGCGGAGCGGTTGAGCCAGACCATGATAGCAGGTGACAATGGAAATGATGAAGCCGAAGAGGGCTGTCTTGAGCGCTACCAGCGCGAAATCCAGCCAGCTTAATGAGCCTGCAAGCTGGCTGAAATAATCTCCCGGCCGCAGCGGCACGTTCTGGATAAAAGCCCATAAAAAACCGCTGATGAGGGCGCCCAGGATCAAATAGACCGTCAGGCAAAAGATCGCCACGGCCATTCCAAACACCCGTGGCGCGACCAGGTAATGAATGGGATCGATGCCCAGGGCTTCGAGGGCTTCCACTTCGCCCAGGGCGCGCGCAGTGCCCAACTCGACTACGTTTGCGGTCCCGACACGAGCCAGCACGAGCAGCGCCCCGACCATGGGTCCGAGCTCGCGCACGACGACAATGACCATGACCGTGCCCATGTAATTAATGGCACCGACGCGTGTCAGCCAGGAAACCGTCTGGCCGATAACAACCAATCCGAGTGCGGCGGCCATGAACAGGAACATGGGCAGCAATCGCAGACCCCCTCGCGAGACTTCGTGGAACGCCAGAGGGAAAGTGACACGGCTGGACCTCCGGAATTTGGTGAGCAGAACCCCGAGAGTGATGAGGGCGAAGGCGCCAAGGCCCTGGATGGTCAGCAAAAAGCGGATCAGTTTGCGTCCGAAGAAATTTGCGTAAGACCCGGGCAAGGCGGCGCGCAGAAGGAACCGGACGGGCGGCGAATTAAAAGCAGTGGTGTTACCTTTTTCCACGTGCTCAAACTAGTTTCTGGCAGGGCAGCGGTCAAACCGCGATTCGGGCGCGACGCGCCAGTGGGTGTGATTACAGTGGGTGGGGGACGCAGTCCCTCGCGCGGAGCGCGGCTGTGTCGAAGACCAGCCGCAGCACGTCCGAACACCTGAGCGCACTGCGTGGATCGAGCCTGCTGCGGCTGGTTTCTCGTCGTTGCGCTCCTCCAAGAGCAAGTGCCATCCCCACTTTTTGTTTTCACTTGCCCGCCTCCCCGCGATACAGTGGCCACCGCGAAATTTCAGCTCATGAAAAACATCGTCTATTTCGATCTCGAGACGAAGAAATCCGCGGAAGAAGTCGGCGGGTGGAACCATATCAGCCGGATGGGAATGAGCATTGCCGTGACCTACAGCACCGCGCTCGGGAGTTACCACATTTACAGCGAGAGCCGGGTGGACGACCTGATCCGGGAACTGCAAAGGGCCGACCTGGTCATTGGGTTCAACAATTTGCGGTTTGATTACGAAGTGCTCCACGGATACACGACCCTCGACCTGCGCCAGCTTCCGACACTGGACATAATGGTCGATCTCCAGAGCAGGTTGCAGCACCGGCTGTCTTTGGATTCACTGGCCACGGCGACGTTCGGCGTCGAGAAAACGGCTGAGGGCATGCAGGCCATCGAATGGTTTCGGCAAGGCAAACTCCTCGAGATCGCCGAGTATTGCTGTTACGACGTCAAACTGACGCGGCTCATCCACGAATACGGCTGCCGCAACCGGCAGCTTCATTACCACAATCGTTTCGGCAAAAAGATGTCGGTCGAGGTCAATTGGTCTCTCGCGTCCGAGTAACTCCACATTCCTGTTTCATCCCGACAAAAAAGGGATGGCTTCCGCCAAAACCGGTTCATCGCCTCGGCCCGGAAATTGCAGGCATCGAGACATCATGATTCATTTTTTGTTGCGATCCCCAGGTCTGGTCATCATGACGGCCTTTTCTGTTTGCCTGGTTGCAGGGCTCATCGCTTCGGATTGGGCCGAAAAACGGCGGCAGCGAAAATGGCGGGATCTCATCGAGCATTCACGCGCTAAATCCGCATATTCGCCCGAAATCCATTCCACTTCCTCCGCGCACACCCGCTTACATAAGGCGCAAAAGCCTCAGGATCGAAAACAGCCGCCCTACAAGCCCGTCAGGAAACGATTTGCTTTCGCTGTGATCCTCTGCATCGCCACCGTCCTGGTGCTCATCCAAATGGATAAGCCGAACAGCACCGTCCGCGCGCGAGAGAATCCGGACGCGAAAACGCCCGAAGCCGGCCCTTCGACCACGAGCAAACCGAGTGGTGAAAAACCCGACCCGACCGTATCGCTTTGGTACACTAATGAACCGGCACACCCCGGTGAACCCCTGACATTGGAGGGGCGCCCCGATTGGCTCTGGAAGCAAAAATTGCCCACTTCGGAGCAAATTGACATTTCGTCCCCACAAGCGCCTTTAACCGATCCGGACGACGAGTCAGCCGTTGATTTGAAGCCAATGGAGTTTGTTCACCCCGATGCGCCTCAACAACCGGTCCACATCCGGCAGCTTCCTTAAAGCGCTCTAGCTGGCGCAGCATTGGGAGGGGTGGGGACGGCTCGTCCCCATGAGAAGTGTAATTGGGGACGAGCCGTCCCCACCCCGTTTCACTGCGACTTCACAAGTTTCCCCGCTGATTGATTTTTGCGCAGGACGCGCTATCCTCCTCGGTATTCCGGGAACAAACCCATCATCCTTCTATGAACATGAACAGGATCAATCGCAGAACTTTCGCCAAAAGAACGGGCCTGGCAGGACTTTCAATTCTTGGCGCCAGCCTCGGAGCACATCGGGTGTTTGCAGATCCAGATCCTCCGGCCGGCAGCAAAGCCCCAATGCCGCCGCAAGCCGCGTTGCCGGACGTTGACATTCACCCGTTCCAACTTGGCGGTTTGGACGCATTCATCGTGCATGACGGGGGCCTGAGCTTTCCAGGCATTCAACCCTCCTTCGCTCCGGAGGCAACCAGCTCCGAACTCCAGGAAGCGCTGCAAGCCAATTTCCTGCCTTCAGATCACCTCGCTCTCAGCGTGAATGTCCTCGCCATCAAATCCAATTCCGGAGTCATGCTCTTCGACGCCGGTGCCGGATCCGCCTTTGGGCCCGCAGCCGGAAAACTGGTCCGCGGACTGGATCGCATCGGCGTGGCCGCCGGAGACGTCAAAACCATCTTCATCACGCACGCGCACTCCGATCATATCGGCGGGCTTTTGGACGCAAACAATCACAGGACATTTCCGTCGGCAAAGATCGTTGCCGCAAAACGGGAGGTGGATTTCTGGACGGCTGATTCGCCGGATCTGTCGGGGATGCGAACGCCGCCGGAAGCGCGTTTGCAGATGTTGGGGAGCATCCAGGCGACCCTTAAAGGCGTGAAGGGTAATCTTGAACTCAAGGAACCCGGCAGGCTGTCGCCGGAAGTGGAATTAATCGCAGGTTACGGGCATACGCCGGGCCATTCGTTCTTCAGGGTCACGGCAGGGGGCGAAAGTTTGCTCGTGATCGGGGATGCGGTGCATGCGTATGCCCTGCAATTCCCGCATCCGGATTGGACTATGGCCTATGATGTGGCTCCGGGCGAAGCGGTGAGGACCCGGCGCAAACTTTTCGAGACGGCTTCGGCGGACCGGACTCTCCTGATGGGTTACCACCTGCCCTTCCCCGGCCTCGGCCACGTCCGCGCCATGGGCCGGAGCTACGAATGGATCCCTCGGCCGTGGGCGGTCTGAGTTGAATTTGAAATTTCAAATTTGAGATTCTATTGAGGCACGAGAATCTCAAGCTCCGGGGCAGTGTGGGCAAAGTGGGAAGGATTCCGAGTGATGATCCGTTTGGCTCCTTTACGCCTGGCTACCGTGGCGTGGAGAGAATCGTAGATCCCGCCGCCCATCACGCCGCGGACCTGAGCCTGTGTAATGGCTGTTTCATAATCAATCCATTGCAGGGGCTCGATTGTGAGAACGGCCCTCAGACCCAACACCATTTCCGACGCCGAGCTTGTGGGGACTTTGTAAAAACCTGTCAAGGTGGCGAAGGTTTCCGCCAGGGCATGTGCGTCAGTGAAACAGTCGGGGAACTGCTCCAACGCGGAAAGACAAACTCTATGTTCCGGGTGTTTCTCCAACAATGCACCGACCAGGATTCCCGTATCGAAAAAGGTCATCGATCGTAATGTCGGGCTTCATTGACGGAATCGGAAATCGGCAGCGGCGGAACTGCGCCTGTCCAAAGCTTCAGCTTGCCTCGCTTAACTAGTGTGCCCTGTTGGTTCGGCTCCACCTCGAACACCAGGCGGCCGGGCTGGGCTGACACCTTGAGCCTCTGGCCGCGGCCGATGCCGGCGGCGCGGCGCAGATCCCGGGACAGAACGATTCGATTGGAGGGATCCAGCTTAATGGTCACAGTCATGGCAAAAGTATGGCGTTGTTTTGCCATACTTTCAAGGCCTATTTGCTGATTTGATTAGGTATTGCGCAATGGCCCTGGAATGGCGTAGATATTTTCAAACCGGATGAATTCGATCCTGTCCACCGCAAATCAATATTGCGCCCGTATTTGGAGGCTGCTGCTGGAATGCATTCCCCAGGAATGGTGCCAGGCTTATCGAGACGTCAAAACGTGGTATGCAGGACGTCGGGAGGCGAACCGGTTCAACAAGATGACTCTGGTCGACGAGTATGCCGTTCACCGTATTACTGTGCTGGCGAGCTGCAGCCTCGTTTGTGCGACAACTGGGCTTCGAGACTTTATTGGCGGCGCGTGGGGATTAGGTCCGCTCTTTGTGCTCGCGTGCGCAGCCCCAACCCTGATCATTAGCAGACAATGGGGCACTTTTGTCGCGGTGTTTTGCGCCCTCGCTGCGTCGCTGACCCGAATGCCGGTTCAGTTCGACGCCATCAGTGAATTCATATTCCTCTGGAACCTCCTGATGCGGTTCCTTTTCTTCGAATTTTTCGTCCTCGTCTCAGACTTTGTCCGCGTGGGCATGGGCAAGCCTTCGGACACATCGAGCAGTGAGTGATCGGGGCGACCCGCTGTAAAGCGATCTTGCTGTGCTCCGTGTGAGCCGCAGTGTCCCCGAATTTGATCCCCACTCTGCATTCATGGCGAAGCCTGCGGAGCAAATGGAGCGTTGGTCGCGGTGAAAGATTGAAAGTTTATGACACGCAAGCAGATCAAAGAGAACAAGCAGCGCGATACACGAAATTCGTCGAGTGGAGCGATGAAGACAAGTGCTTTGTTGGCAGCTGCCCCGAACTCATGCTGGGCGGCGTGCATGGTATGCGTACTGACAATGGACTCCAAATCACCGAGTTCAGTCGGATCGTTATCGACGATCTTGTCCAGTATGCGAATGGAAGATTCGGCCATGCCAGAAACCAAGTCTGTGTGTCGGCCGACAGTGACAGCTTCCCCGTCGAGTGCTTCTGAAATTTCGGAGAACAGTTTCTTTAAAACGAAAAAACTGAGGACGTAAGAAGTGTCCTGAGAAAGGGCATTACACTCCTGGGTTATTTTATCGAGGTTCTCCTGATGAAGCCCCTCTTTGATCACCTCACGCAGGGACGCAATCCGCTCTCTGATGTGATTTGGCATCTGGCAGGATTAGTTCATCGCGAACAAATGCCGATACAACACGATGGCCTAACGCTTCAATCTTTTCGCGACCACCTTGTTGCCGATCTACCAGCACCGCCACAAAAGCAACCTTTCCTCCTGCTTGCTCAACAGCCTTGATCGCACTAATTGTAGAATCGCCACGCGTGACCACGTCGTCGATCACAACAACCGTGCTGCCGGGCTTTAAGTTCCCCTCAATCAGTTTTGCCTGCCCGTGACTCTTCGGCGTCTTCCGCACGATGAATGTCTGCCACGGTGGGGTGTCTTTAGCCGAAAACGAGTACATCCCAACAGCAAGCGCAATCGGGTCAGCACCCATCGTCAGACCTCCAATGGAGTTGATCTGGACACGCTGGGCCAAAGCTTCGCCTTGAATGAGCGAGTGCATGACTTGCCCGACCAACCAAGCGCCCTCTGGATCGAGGGTTGTCAATTTGCAATCAACGTAATAGGTGCTTTTCGCACCGGAAGACAAAGTGAAATCGCCGTGAAAAATGGATTTCTCTCGCAAAAGAGAAAGCAGTTTGGCTTTGGCTTTTGTGTTCGTTAGCATTTGCTCCATGTAACCTCTGTTTTTTGGGGGCGGAAATCAAATCTTGTTTTTATTGTGCACAGCTTATTGGCTCCGCCCAACACTACTGATTGGGTTTTCACAGATTTGAACCTCTATATGTGGTATGTGTCAACAAGCTGTCAATAAAAAAACATTTGAATCGTCGCGGGCAGGTCCGTGCAGTGCCCGGGCCGGTCAATACATCCGGCGTGGAAAGATCGCAGCGATGGCGGTGGCTGTCATGACCAACGTCAGCACAGATGGTTCAGACACGATTTGCACGGTGAAGGCAGGCCCCAGGATCGTGTTCTGGGGAATGCCCGTCAGGGTTGGAACCCATCACCCAACCCGTGATTCATTTCAAATCTGAAATTTCAAATTTGAAATCAAAGAGAAGAG
>Ga0075520_1000227_pt1 | contig 22879 bp, 21 predicted proteins | sample NGEPerB_FD_75100 | JGI IMG/M metagenome (GOLD analysis project Ga0075520, IMG submission 75100) | Arctic peat soil microbial communities from the Barrow Environmental Observatory site, Barrow, Alaska, USA - NGEE PermafrostAB12-B | ecosystem: Environmental > Terrestrial > Soil > Wetlands > Peat ... | reverse complement strand
GGTGCCTTCGGTCACCGTCTCGCCCAGCTGGGGCATCGTCACATCAGGCAAGGTGCAACCCCCTTCCGGTCAGGGCCAGCACCGTCTCGCCGAACGACTCCGACAGGGACGGGTGCGGCTGGAGGAACTGGGCGACCTCGTCGGCGGTCGCCTCCCAGTTGACGGCCAGGTACCCCGCACCGAGTTGCTCGGTCACCCACGGCCCGACCATGTGGACCCCGAGGATCCTCCCGGTGGTCCCATCGGGACGGCGCTCGGCCACGATCTTCACCATTCCCTCGGTCTCTCCGATGATGCGGGCCCGGCTGTTGCCCCCGAAGGGATCCTTCTTGACCACGACGTCGAAGCCCGCCTCTTTGGCAGCCGTCTCGGTCAGACCGGCGAATGCGACCTCGGGATGGCAGTAGATGGCCCAGGGCACCCGGTCGTAGGCGACCGGTACCACCGGTTCGCCCAGGATGCTCTTGACCACCACGATCGCCTCTGCGAAGCCGACGTGCGCGAGCTGCGGCGTGGCGACGACGTCGCCGACGGCCCAGACGCCGTCGGCCCCGGTGCGCATGGTCGGTCCGGTGACGACGAACCCCCGCTCGTCCACCACCACCCCGGTGTCCTCGGCCAGGAGTCCCTCGGTCCGTGGGCGACGGCCGACGGAGACGACCACGGCATCCACGGCGAGCTTCTCGCCGTCCCCGTACGAGACGACGGTTCCCGTGCCCGACGGGTCGGGCGTGTGGCCCTGCAGCTGCACGCCCACCTTGATGTCAATGCCCCGCTTGCGGAACGACCGGGCGACGGTCCGGACCACGTCCTCGTCGCAACCGCTCAGGATCGTGGGCAGCGCCTCGAAGACGGTGACGGCGGAGCCCAGGTCGCTCAGCAACGAGGCGAACTCGCATCCGATGGCCCCTCCGCCGATGACTGCCACCGATTCGGGCAGTGCTTCGAGCGAGAGGAACTCGTCCGACGTCATCACCACGGTCCCGTCGATGTCGAACCCCGGGATCGTGCGCGGCACGGAGCCCGCGGCCAGCACCACGTCCGTCCCGGTGATCTCCGTGCTCGACCCGTCGTTCCCCACGATGCGAACCCGGTGGTCGGGGAGCAGGGTGCCGCTGCCGCCGAACACGTTGACCCCCCGGCCCTTCAAGAGGCCGGTCAGCCCGGTGAACAGCTGCTCGACCACCTGCTGCTTCCGATTCTGGCTCACCGAGAAGTCCAAGGTAGGCCCGCCCCCATCGGTGCCTGCGGTGATCCCGAACTCGCCGGAGCCGGTCACGGTGCGATGGACCGCCGCGGTCTCGAGGTACTCCTTGGCCGGAACACAGCCGCGATGGAGGCAGGTGCCGCCAACCTTGTCGAGTTCCACCACGGCCACCGACAGGCCCGCCGCACTCCCGTAGAGGGCGGTGGCGTACCCGCCCGGTCCGCCGCCGATGACCACGATGTCGAAGTGCTGCTGGCCCCTCTTCCCTCCGTCGGCTGCCCCCGCGGCCGTCTGTTGCGTTGCCACCTCGGGTGCCGTGGGGACCACCTCCATCGAGTCGTCGATTCGTCCGTGGGGGACGGGGACAGCCTACCGGTCCGCGGCACCCACCGACCTCCGGGCGATTGCGGCAATCACCGGGACCCGAGGACCGCCGCGGACGCTCCGATGGCCCGGTCGGGTCACGCCTCGTCGGGCTTGCGCCCCCACGCCGAGATCATCGGAGACGTGGCGACGTCGAGCGCGCCCGAGGCGAGGGTGGCCAGGTGTCGGTCGACCTCATCACGCGTGGCGATCCCATCCGAGACGAGTCGATCGCGGGTCTGCTCGACGGTGGCGCGCTCCAACACCGTGCAGGCCGGGGAGGTGATCGGGAAGTAAGCGTCCGCCTCGACCTCGACCAGCCCTCCCTGGCGGAGCACTCGGGGAAGGGTTCGCCCGTAGGCGAGGTCCGCGCCCCGCCCGGTGAGGAGCGCACGGACGCCCCGGCGGATCTTGTTGGCCAGGTGCTGCTCGTCCCCGTACTCGTCCAGGCAGGCCAGTGGCTGGAGTCCCGGGTCGGCGTCCTCCACCAGGAGCCAGCCGCCGGGCCGAAGCACCTCGACCAACTCGGCGACGACCTCGGCCCGCCGCGGCACGTGGACCAGGACCAGACGGGCGTGGATCAGGTCGAAGGGTCCCGGCGGGGGCGCCTCGGCGCCCACGTGGTGGCGGCGCACCTCGTAGGTCCGCGGCCCGGGGCCGACCATCCACGAGAGGTCGATGTCGGTGGCCAGCACCGAGCCCTCGACTCCCACCCGTCCGGCGAGCCACGCTGCGACCGTCGGTCCTCCGGCCCCGAGCTCCCAGCAGTGCCAGCCCCGGGCGATCCCGAGGCGCTCGATGTGCCGGAAGGTCGACGGGTCGAACAGTTCGGAGAGTGCGCGGAGGCGCTCCCCGGCCTCCGACTGCCGGTTGTCGAGCAGGTACCCCTCCTCGTCGGTCACCAGGGCCCGTTCACGGGACCATGGTCAGCACGACCATGTCACGACAGCACCCGGCGCCGGAAGTTCCGGAGGCCGATGCCGAGGAAGAGCACCAGAAAGCCGATGAGCACCGGGTAGACCACGTAGAGGTGCATGTGGGGAGCGCTGGTGAAGGCCGCCCGCATCCCCTCGTTCACGTAGATCAACGGGTTGACCAGCACCAGGGTCTGGAGCCAGTGCCAGCCTCCCGCTTCGATGGGGGCCAGGCGGGTCCACTGATAGTAGGTCCCACCGAGGAAGGTGACCGGCAGGATGATGAACCCGAACATCAGCCCGATGTTGCGGGGCTCGAAGCTGGTGCCGAGCAGCAGCCCGAGCGAGGCCATGGTGACGCAGGCCAGCGGAACCAGGGTCACGATGATCCACCAGTGCAGCGTGAGGTGGGCCTCGACGCCCTTGGCGTGGACCACCGAGGCGATGGGCAGCACGATGACCGCCGAGATGAGCCCCTGCACCGCCCCCGAGAGGACCTTGGCCATGGCCACCAGCCAGATCGGACACGGGGCCTGCACCCGGTCCTCGATCTCTCGGGTGTAGCCGAACTCCTGCGACATGGTGAGGGCCACCGACTGCACCCCCTGGAAGAGGATCGAGATGCCCACCACGCCGGGCACCAGGACCGTGGCGAATGCCGACTCCGCCGCCGGGCTGCCTGCCCCGCCGATGCCCTGGCCGATCTTCGGGAAGACGTAGAGGAAGACGAAGCAGAGCAGGAACGGTTGGACCAGGGTTCGCACGACGAACTCGAACAGGTGCTTTCGGAGCACCAGCAGGTCGCGCAGGATGAGCGCCCAAAGGGCGACGCGGCCTGCGCCGAACGCCGACCTGGTCGGGGCCAGGCCGACGTGGGCCGGGTGGGTGCCCGACTCGAGGGTGCTCACGACTCCCTCAGGTCCTTGCCGGTGAGATTGATGAACACCGTCTCCAGTGTCGGCTCGGTGACCGAGAGGTCGAGGACGGGGAAGCCGGCCTCCTCCGCGGCGGAGACGACGATCGGCAGCAACCGATCCTTCCCCCTCACGTTGAGCTCCACGCCACCCTCGATGGCCCGGGACCCGGTCACGCCGGGCACGCCCTCGGTGAGCACACGGGCCAGCTCGTCCCGGTCCCCGCCGGCCGTGACGGTGACGATGGTGTCCGCATCGACCTGCTGCTTCAAGGCGGCGGGTGTGTCGAGGGCGAGGATCCTCCCCCGGTCCATGATGGCCACCCGACCGCAGAGCTGGTCGGCCTCCTCCATGTAGTGGGTGGTGAGCAGGATCGTCTGGCCCTCGGCATTGAGCTCCCGGAGGGTGTCCCACAGCGCCAGTCGGCTCTGTGGGTCGAGGCCGGCGGTGGGCTCGTCGAGGAAGAGGACGGCCGGGCGGTGGAAGATGGCCCGTGCCACCATCAGGCGCTGGGCCATCCCCCCGGACAGGGCGTAGACCGAAGCACCGGCCCACCTGTCCAGCTGGAACTGGGCCAGCAGCTCGGTGGCCGTGCGACGGGACTCCTTGGCCGGGATGCCGAACAGGCGTCCGTGGAAGTAGAGGTTCTCCGACACGGTCAGCTGCCGGTCCAAGGTGTTCTGCTGGCTGACGATTCCGATGATCTGCTTGGCCAGTGCCGGATGCGCCACCACATCGATGCCGCCCACGAAGGCCTGCCCGGAGGTCGGGATCACCCGGGTGGTCAGCATGCCGGCCGTGGTGGTCTTCCCGGCCCCGTTGGGGCCGAGCAGCCCGAAGATCTCACCGGTGCCGACCACGAGGTCGAGGGTGTCCACGGCCCGGAAGTCCGAACCGGCGTAGACCTTAGTGAGCCCGACCGTGCGGATGATCGGGCCGGCGGGGGCCGCCCGATCAGCGCCAGTGGTGGAGGCGGTGGTGGTCATGGCTCTGCCGGCGACGATACCGTGCCGGCCGCGAACCCGATGCCCGCCATGGCACGCCCGGTCGGAGCGGTCTACTTGGGGGGCATCCGGATGCCGCCGTCGAGTCGGATTACCTCGGCGTTCAGATAGCTGTTCTTCGCGATGTGGGCCACCAGCTCGCCGAACTCGGCGGGGTTGCCGAGTCGCTTGGGGAAGTTCACGGACTGGGCCAGCGCGTCGCGGGCCTCGTCGGGAAGCATGGCCAACAGCGGCGTGTCGAACAGGCCCGGGGCGATGGCCAGCACCCGGATGCCCACCACGGCCAGGTCGCGGGCGGCCGGCAGGGTCATGCCGACGATCGCACCCTTCGATGCCGAGTAAGCCAGCTGGCCGATCTGGCCGTCGAAGGCGGCCACAGAGGCGGTGTTGACGATGACGCCACGCTCGCCGTCCGCCTGGGGCTCGATGGTGGCCATGGCCGACGCCGCCCTGGTCATCACGTTGAACGTGCCGATGACATTCAGGGTCTGGATGAACTGGAACACGCCGAGCTCGTGCGGCGTGCCGTCGCGGTTGATGACCCGCCCCACCCAGCCGGTCCCGGCACAGTTGACCACGATGCGCAAGTTGCCGCCGTCCGCCGCCTGGTCGACGGCCTTCTGGCAGTCGTCGGGATCGGTCACATCCCCGCCGATGAAGTTGGCACTGCCGCCGATCTCGGCGACGACTCCTTTGCCCCGCTCCTCGTTGCGGTCGAACACTGTGACCCGAACGCCGTCGGCTGCGAGCTTGCGGGCAGTGGCCTCTCCGAGACCCGATGCGGCGCCGGTGATGATTGCTGAACTTCCGTTGATCTCCATGCCAGCAGGTTACGGGAGGGACGGGCCGGAGCCAAAACCGGCCGAGGGCGCAGCCTCACCGGCCCTGGGGCCCCCTCACCGGCCCTGGCGGGCCCCCTTCACCGGCCCTGGCGGGCCGCAGCCTCGGTGGCCAGGAGGTCGACCACGTCGTTCATCCGGTCACCCGAGTGTCCTTTCACCCAGTCGAAGGTGACCGGGCGGGACGAGTCGAGCGCCAGATCGAGCAGTCGCTCCCACAGGTCCCGGTTGGCCACCGGCTTGCCCTGCGAGTTGCGCCATCCCCGCCCCTTCCAGCCGGCCCACCATTTCTGATTGAAGCAGTGGACCACGTAGGTCGAGTCACTGATGACGTGGACGGGGCCGGTCAGCGCCTCGAGGGCCTCGACCACGGCGGTCACCTCCATCCGCTGATTGGTCGTGTGGGCCTCGCCGCCGCTGTCCGACGGGCCGCCGTCCACCGCCCATGCCCAGCCACCGGGCCCGGGGTTCCCCAGGCACGAGCCATCGGTGTAGGCGACGGTCACCTCGCGCTCCATCGGCAGCTCCACGTCCATCGGGACAGCATGCCCGCTCCGGCAGGCCGGCGAGTGCACGGTCGTGCAGGCCGGGCGACTACCGCCCGCAGCGCTCCGGGTGGGAGCATGGGTTCCGTGCTCTTCGACGGCGTCAGTCACCAACTAGCCGACATCGACCCCGGAGAGACCTCGGAGTGGCTGGACGCGTTCGACGACGTGGTCGACGCCCGGGGTCGGACCAGGGCCCGGTACCTCCTGATGAGGCTGCTGGAGCGGGCCGGCCACAAGCAGGTCGGCTTCCCGGCCACGGTGTCCTCGCCCTACGTCAACACCATCCCGTCGGACGAAGAACCGGAGTTCCCCGGGGACGAGTTCCTCGAACGACGCATCCGGGCCTTCATCCGCTGGAACGCGGCGGTGATGGTGACCCGGGCCAACATCCGCTCGGAGGCGATAGGGGGCCATCTCTCCACGTACGCCAGTTCGGCCGCCCTCTACGAGGTGGGCTTCAACCACTTCTTCCACGGCAAGGACGGCGGCCGGGCCGGGGACCAGGTGTACTTCCAGGGGCACGCGTCCCCCGGCATCTACGCCCGGGCATTCGTCGAGGGACGGCTGTCTGAGGCCCAACTCGACAACTACCGGTTCGAGGTGGGGGGCGACGGGCTGTCCTCCTACCCCCATCCGCGGCTGATGCCCGGGTTCTGGGAGTACCCGACGGTGTCCATGGGCCTAGGCCCCCTCAACGCCGTCGCCCAGGCCCACGTGAGCCGCTACCTCCATGCCCGGGGGATCGCCGACACCTCGGACAGTCGGGTGTGGGGGTTCGTCGGGGACGGGGAGTTCGACGAGCCCGAGACCATCGGCCTGCTCGGCATGGCGGCCCGGGAGCACCTCGACAACCTGACGCTGGTGGTCAACTGCAACCTGCAGCGGCTTGACGGGCCGGTGCGGGGCAACGGCAAGGTCATCCAGGAGTTCGAGGCGCTCTTCCGGGGTGCCGGGTGGAACGTCATCAAGGTGATCTGGGGCCGGACCTGGGACGAGCTCCTGGCCAAGGACGTCGACGGGGTGCTGCTCAACAAGATGAACTCGACCGTCGACGGCGAGTTCCAGAAGTATGCCACCGAGTCCGGCGCCTACATCCGCGAGCACTTCTTCGGGCCGGACCCCCGGCTGACGGCCCTGGTGGCCCACCTCTCGGACGAGGAGCTGCAGAGCCTCCCCCGGGGTGGGCACGACTACCGCAAGCTCTACGCCGCTTACCGGGCGGCGACGGAACACAAGGGCGCCCCCACCGTCATCCTGGCCAAGACGGTCAAGGGCTGGACCCTCGGGCCGGCGATCGAGGCCCGTAACGCCAGCCACCAGATGAAGAAGATGACCAAAGACCAGTTTCTGGCCCTGCGCGATCGGCTGTTCCTGCACGACCAGATCCCCGAGCACGAGCTCGAGGCCGACCTGCCGCCGTACTACCGGCCGGCGCCCGACGAGCCGGCGGCCCTCTACCTCGCCGAGCGGCGCCGTTCCCTCGGGGGACCGCTCCCAAGCCGGGTGGTCCGGGCCAAGGCGCTCCCGGCCCCGAATGAGGCCGCCTTCGCCGACCTGCTGGCCGGCTCCGGCCGCCAGGGGGTCTCGACCACCATGGCCTTCGCCCGACTTCTGCGTTCCCTGGTCCGGGACCCGTCGATCGGGCCCCGCATCGTTCCCATCGTCGCCGACGAGGCGCGGACCTTCGGGCTCGAGTCGCTGATCAGCGAGGCGCACATCTACGCACCCGACGGCCAGCGCTACACCCCGGTCGACGCCGGCCTCGCCCTGCACTACGCCGAGAGTGCCTCGGGCCAGGTGCTCCAGGAGGGGATCAGCGAAGCCGGGGGCATCGCTGCGTTCACGGCGGCGGCCACCTCGTATGCCACGTGGGGCGAGCCCCTGATCCCCTGTTACCTCTTCTACTCGATGTTCGGGTTCCAGCGGACGGGTGACCTCTTGTGGGCCCTCGGTGACTGCCGCGGCCGCGGGTTCCTCCTCGGGTGCACGGCCGGCCGGACCACCCTCAACGGCGAGGGGCTCCAGCACCAGGACGGCCACTCGCTGCTGTTGGCCTCCGTCGTGCCGAACGTCGCCGCCTACGACCCGGCGTTCGCCTACGAGGTGGCCACCATCGTGGAGGACGGCATCAGGCGGATGACCGGCCCGGACCCGGAGGACCGTTTCTGGTACCTCACCCTCTACAACGAGAACTATCCGATGCCGGCGCTGCCGGCGGATCCGGCCGAGGCGGATCGGGTGCGGACGGGGATCATCAAGGGCCTCTACCGGTTCTCCTCTGTCGGGCCCGCGGGTCACGCTGCCGCCGACGGACCCGCTCCCGACCAGGCGGGCGGGCGGCGTTCGGCCCGGGCCACGCTGCTCTTCTCGGGGACGGCCTGGAAAGCGGCGATGGCAGCCCGGGACCTGTTGTCCGCCGACTGGGGCGTCGATGCCGACGCATGGTCGGTCACCTCGTACAAGTCGCTCCGCGAGGACGCCATCTCCGTCGAACGGTGGAACCGGCTGCACCCTGCCGACGCCACACGGGTCCCCCATGTGACCGACTGCCTGAACCGGTCCGAAGGGCCCATCGTGGCGGTAACCGACTACATGCGATCGGTCCCCGACCAGGTGGCCCGATGGATGCCCCGGCGCTTCCTGTCGCTCGGGACCGACGGATTCGGGCGCTCCGACACCCGGGAGGTGCTACGCCGGTTCTTCGAGGTCGACGCCGCCCACGTGGTGGTGGCCGTCCTCCGCTCCCTCGCCGCAGACGGCCTGGTCTCTGCGGGTGTCGTGGCGGAGGCCATCGACCGCTACGGCATCGACACGGCCGCCGGCGACCCCTGGGATTCGTAGCGCCCGGTCGCCCTGCTGCCGGCGGATCGGTGGCGACGCTCCGGCTAGCCTGACGCCGTGATCCACGTGACCGGAGATGAAGCCGCAGACAGACTCCTCTCGGACGATCCGTTGGCCCTGCTGATCGCCATGGTCCTCGACCAGCAGATCCCCCTCGAGCGGGCCTTCAAGGCGCCTTTGGACCTGCAGGACCGTCTCGGTGGGCAGCTCGAGGTCGGGGCCATTGCCTCCATGGACCCCGAGGAGTTGGCCTCGGTCTTTGGCGCCAAACCGGCGCTGCACCGGTTTCCGAAATCGATGGCCGGACGGGTACAGGAAGTCTGCAGCGTCATCGTGGGCTCCTACGGCGGCGACGCCGCGGCCATCTGGACCTCGGCGGCCGATGGCGAAGAGCTGCTCTCCAATCTGAGGGCCCTACCCGGCTTCGGTGAGCAGAAGGCCCGCATCTTCATTGCCCTCCTCGGCAAGCAGCTCGGGGTCCGACCGGCCGGCTGGGAGCACGCGGCCGCGCCGTTCGGCGAACCGGGAACCCACCGCTCCGTGGCCGATATCGACTCACCCGAGGCGTCGACCAAAGTCCGCCAGTACAAGCAGCAGATGAAAGCCGAGGCCCACGCCAAGGCATCCACGCCCGGCTGAGGGGGCCGGACGGGCTACTGGCCCTGCGGAGAGACGCCCCGGATCTTGGCACCCGACGGCAGCGCCACCGGGGGTGCCGACCCGACCTGGGAGATGACCAGCTGGATCGAGGCGCCGGGTACCTTTGCACTGAACTCCGAGACGTACTGGCCCGAGACTGTGTAGGTCAACGTCCCGGTCTGGGTGCCCTGGGTCAGGTCGAAGGTGTAGGTGCTCCCCGACTGCGCCTCGTGGGTCCCCTGTTTGTAGAGGCGCAGGTACATCTGGGCCGGGTCGACCGCGGTGGCCCCCTGGCTCTGCTGACGATAGAAGGTGAGCTGCTTGGTGGACGCGGTGGAGGCGACCGTCACGCTCTGGTACTCGAACCCCCCGATCACGTAGACGTAGCTGCGCTTGCTTCCGCTCTCGATGTAGCCGCCCAGGCGATCGGGGGCCTGATAGGTGAGGTAGGCGGTCTCCTTGCCCTGCGGCGTCTGCTCGCTCAGGACCTCCGAGTAGCTGGCGGCAGCCAGCGTGTTGGTCACCGCCTCGGGAAGTGTGGCGGTCTTGGGCGACTGGGTCAGCCCCAGCGTCGCGCCACCGGCGCCGACCACGGCCACCAGGGCCAGCAGGAGCCAGCTGATAATTCGCCTCAGATCACTCATCACGAAGACGCTACGCCAGATCGCAGGCGGGAAGAACCACGATGGAGATGGTCGACGCCCGGGGCGATGTGGTCGGCACGGGGCGGTGGCTCAGATGCCGATGCGCTGGGCCAGGAGCTCCCGATGGTAGGAGGGGTCCCCCAGCATCAGCTCCGATGACTTGGCCCGCTTGAAGTAGAGGTGGGCCGGGTGTTCCCAGGTGAAGCCTATGCCGCCATGGATCTGGATGGTCTCTGCGGCAGCATGGAAGTAGGCCTCCGAGCAGTACGACTTGGCCAGGCTGGCGACCACCGGCAGCTCGTCGGAGTCCTCGGCCGCGGCCCAACCCGCGTAGTAGGCCGCCGACTTGGCCGACTCCACTTCCAGCAGCATGTCGGCGCACTTGTGCTTGATGGCCTGGAAGCTGCCGATCGGCCGTCCGAACTGGATGCGCGTCTTGGCGTACTCGACCGAGCTGTCGAGGCAGCGCTGGGCGCCACCCACCTGCTCGGCGGCGAGCGCCACGGCAGCCAGGTCGAGCGTCTTGGACAACCCCGGACCCGCTCCCCCGTCGGCTCCGATGAGCCACGCAGGGGTGTCGGCGAACTCGAGGCGCGCCTGCTTGCGGGTCTGGTCCATGGTGGCCAGAGGGGTGCGGGTGAGGCCCTCGGCATCTCCCTTGACCCCGAACAGGGACAGGCCGGCCGGGGTGCGTCCCACGACCAGGATCAGACCAGCGGTGTGCCCGTCGATGACGAACGACTTGTGGCCGTTGAGCGCCCAGCCGTCGCCCGAGGGAGCAGCGGCCAGGGTGATGCCGTCGGCGTCCCACCGGCCGGAGTCCTCGGTGAAGGCCAGGGTGGCGATGGTGTCGCCGGCGGCGATGCCGGGAAGCAGGTACTCCTGGGCGCTCTGGTCGCCCGAGGTGAGAAGGGCGTTGGCGGCCAGTGCCACGGTGGAGAAGAACGGCGCGCACAGCAGCGCGGCCCCCATCTCCTCGAGGATGACGATGAGCTCCACATAGGAGAATCCCGCTCCCCCGAACTGCTCGGGGATGATCAGCGACTGCAGCCCGAGCTGCTCGGCCATCTGGGTCCACACCGCGGGATCGTAGCCATCGGCCGTCTCCATGAGTCGGCGGACCTCGGTCTCGGGAGACTTGTCGTCGAGGAATCGGCGCACCGACTTGCGGAGCTCGTCCTGCTCCTCGCTGAAAGCGAAGTTCATCCTGTTCTCCATCCCCTGGGTGGCCCCCTCGACGGGGGCGGCGTGCCCCGTTTGTCTACCAGAAGCGTGCCGACGTTGACCAACAGGCCGCGGGCGGCAACTACCCTGGGCAGTGGGCGCGGCGAGTCCGCGCTTGGCCACGGGCGATGTCCCGACCGTGGCGTCCACCGTGGCGTCGGCCGACGGCGCCCGTCGTCCGTCAGGAGGTCCGCCTTCCGTGCCAGACACAATCGTCGACTACCAGGACGCAGTGGTCGAGGTCCACCGGGTGGTGGTCGGCCCCGTGGAGAACAACGTCTACATCGTGAGGTGCCGGTCCACCGGCGAGTCCCTGCTGATCGACGCGGCCAACGAGCATGACCGGCTGCTCGACCTGTGCCGGGCCCTCGACGTGCGCCAGGTAGTCGAGACCCACGGGCACTGGGACCACATCCAGGCCGTCGAAGCTGTCCGCAATGCGGGAATCGACGTGGCGGTGACCCAGGCCGACGCGGGGATGCTCCCCTCCTACGATCAGATTCTCGAGGACCGGTCGACGCTCGAGGTCGGGCGGCTCCGGATCGCCACCATCGCCACGCCGGGTCACACGCCGGGTTCGATGTGCTTCGCCGTGGAGGGCACACCATTGCTCTTCACCGGGGACACGCTCTTCCCCGGAGGGCCGGGCAACACCTCCTTCGAGGACGCGGACTTCGCCACCATCATCAACTCCATCGAACGCCGGCTGTTCGCCGACTTCGGACCGGACACCCTGGTACTCCCCGGGCATGGGGCCGGCACGACCATCGGCACCGAGACGCCGCACCTCGGTGCGTGGATCGAGCGGGGCTGGTGATCGAACCGGGGCCTCGCCGGCGGGCGGCAGGCGGCCGGGTCTGCTCCGGAAGGCTCAGACCGCCGTCGAGGGACGTCGGGGCTCCCGGATGACTTCGATCTCCGGGGGCAGGCCCTCGACTGCGATGCCGCCGGGCACCTCGCTCCCGACCTCGATGGTCACCCGCGAGCCGGCCAGGGGGATCCCTTCGACCCGCAGGTAGCCGATCTCCTCGGGGAGGTTCGGGGACAACCAGGTCTTGCCGTAGGGGACCCACGGATCGAGCCGGAGCAACGTCCGCAGGCAGAGCAGGGGGGACGCCGCCGACCATGCCTGGGGGGAGCACGACGTCGGGTAGCCCACGGGCACGTCCAGCTCACCCCGGTCGAGCCCACTGAAGAGTTCGGGAAGCCTGCCGCCCTGGGCCCCGGCGGCGTCCAGCAGCGCGAAGATCAGCTTCTGCGCGGCCCCGTCGAACCCGTATCGGGCCAGGCCGGCCGCCACGATGGCGGTGTCATGCGGCCACACCGACCCGCAGTGGTAGCTGATCGGGTTGTACCCGCCACTCCCGCTCGACAGGGTGCGCAGGCCCCATCCGGTGAACATGGCCGGCGACACCAGTGCCTCCGCCACCTGCTGGGCCTTGTCCTCGTCGACGATACCCGTCCACAGGCAGTGGCCGATATTGGAGGTGAGCGAGTCGATGGGCTTCTTGTCGGCGTCGAGCCCGACGGCGAACCACCCCTTCTCCTCCAGCCAGAAGTCGCGGTTGAACGCCGCTTTCAGCTGAGCGGCCTTGGCCCGGAACCGGTCGTAGGTGGCGGTGTCCCCCGCCTCGAAGGCGAAGTGGGCGCTGGCCAGGTACGCGCCATAGGTGTAGGCCTGCACCTCGCAGAGGGCGATGGGGGCCTCGGCAACTCTTCCGTCCGCGTAGCGGATCCCGTCCCAACTGTCCTTCCAGCCCTGGTTGGCCAGTCCCCGGTCCGTTGCCCTGCGGTACTCCACGTAGCCGTCACCGTCGGCGTCTCCGAAGTGCTCGATCCACTCGATGGCCCGGGCGGCATTGGGGAGCAGCTCGTCCACCATCTCGCGGGCCACGCCCCAGCGCCGCATCTCGCCGAGCAGCATCACGAAGAGCGGCGTGGCATCCGCGGTGCCGTAGTAGATGCTGCCGCCGCCGAGCGACAGGGACGCCGCGTCGCCGAAACGCATCTCGTGGAGGATGCGGCCGGGCTCCTCTTCGTGGCGCGGGTCGACCTCCGTGCCCTGGAACCGGGCAAGGGTCTGGAGCACGCCCCGGGCGAGATCCGGATCGACCAGCAACGCCATCCAGGCGGCCAGGATCGAGTCGCGCCCGAACACCGTCATGAACCAGGGGGCGCCCGCGGCCACCACCACGCGCTCGGGATAGTCGGGATCGAAGATGCGCAAGGCGCCCAGATCCTCGGCACTCCGGGCGATGACCTCCTTCAGCCCCGGGTGGTCAGTCTCCACCTGGGGCACCTGCCGCCGCCACTGGGCCAAGCGCTCGGTGGGTGTGGCCCGCTCGATGGGCTCCCCGCAGCGGTACTTGGGGGAGAGGGAGACCCCGTCGATGACGGGACCGACCTCGATGCACGTGGTCCATTCACCTCGCGCCGGCACGATGGCCTCGAACGTCGCCAGATCGGAGCTGATCCCGGCCAGCCCTGCGAACCGGACCTCCACCCCCCGCGAGACACCTCCGCGCCGGTAGGAGTACGTGACACTGGCGGACGTGGCGGCCGGATCCCCTTCGCCCGGCCGGGCGCCTGGGCGCTTCACCTCGCTGGATACCTCGCCGGTCTGCGACCCGGTGCCCACGCGGCCTTCCTTGACCGCGAACAGATCGGCGAAGTCGGCGTCCACGAACACTTCGACCGTGCAGGAGGTCGCTTCTTCGGAAAAGTTCCGGAGGGTCAGATCCTCCCGCATGCCCTGGCCGACGTGGCGGGACCGGAACACCATCAGCGTGGAGTCGGCCCGCCCGGGGGCGGGCAGGCAGCGGGACACGAAGGTGGCGGAAAACGGGTCGTCGGTGACGGCGGCAAGTGGCTCGGTCCTGGCTCCGTTGATCAGCACCTCGAAGCGGGACACGAGGCGGGTGTCCCGGACGAACAGGCCCTGGGCCCCGCCGGCGGACATGTCGCCGGCGGCGCCGCTGATGGCGAAGGTGGACTCGTCCACCAGCGTCACCACGCCCGGGCCCGAGTTGTGTGGCGCGACCGGACCGGCGTAGTTCCACGGGTCGGCCATGCGGTTACCGTACCGTCTGACCTGGCGACGGTCGTAATTCCGGGCGAGGCCGTGTCGAGCGGCCGGATTGTCCCTATCCCCGTAGGACAAATCGGCCGGTGCGGCTAGGATCGTCGCCATGCCACAGGAGAACGCCGCCGGACCCGGGGAGACCATCGGAGCCACGCCTCCCCCGCTCCTCCAGATCGAGGGACTGCACGTGTCGGTGGAAGGGGCACCCATCCTGCTCGGCGTCGACCTCTCGGTCGAGACGGGCCAGGTGCACGCCCTCATGGGCCCGAATGGGTCGGGCAAGTCCACCCTGGCCAACGTGCTGCTGGGAAACGCCGCCTACGAGGTGACCTCGGGGACGATCCGTTTCAAGGGCGAGGACATCACCGAGTGGCCGACCGACGTGCGGGGCAAGGCCGGGATCTTCCTCGCCTTCCAGGAGCCCGAGTCCATCGCCGGTGTGCCCGTCATCCAATTCCTCCGCCAGGCACTGTCTGCCCGTCGCGGCATCGACATGTCGGTACTCGAGGTGCGGCTGATGATGATGGAGTGGATGGAGAAGCTGGGCATGGACCCGTCATTCGGTGAGCGCCACCTCAATGACGGGTTCTCCGGTGGGGAGAAGAAGCGCAACGAGATCCTGCAGATGGCCATCCTCGAGCCCGAGCTGGCCGTGCTCGACGAGACGGATTCGGGACTCGACGTGGACGCGCTGCGCACCGTGGCCCGCGGCGTGCACACCGTGCGCGAGGCGCGGCCGGAACTGGGGGTCCTCGTGATCACCCACTATCAACGCATGCTCGACGAGCTCGCCGCCGACCGGGTGCACCTGCTCGTCGACGGGGTGATCGTCGCCGAAGGTGGCCCGGAGCTGGCCCGGAGGCTGGAGACCGAGGGGTACGACGCATGGCGGAACTGAGCGGCTCTGATGTCGGACTGGATGTCGCCTCCCTTCGCAAGGACTTCCCCATCTTGGCCCGCGAGGTCAACGGGCACCCCATCACCTACCTCGACTCGGCGTCGTCATCCCAGCGTCCCTTCCAGGTGCTCGATGCCATGCGCAGCTACGACGAGACGACCCATGCCAACGTGCACCGCGGCGTCTACGGCATCGCCGAGGAGGCCACCAGGCGCTTCGAGGCGGCCCGCGTCAACGTGGGCCGGTTCATCGGTGCCCCCGATCCGGCGCGAGAAGTGGTCTTCGCCAAGAACGCCACCGAGTGCCTCAACCTGGTGGCCCACACCTGGGGACGCACCCATCTGCACGCGGGTGACGCCGTGGTCCTCACCGAGATGGAGCACCACGCCAACATCGTCCCCTGGCAGATGCTGGCGGCCGAACGGGGGCTGCACCTTCGCTGGATTCCGATCGACGACGACGGACACCTCATCCTCGATGACCTCGAGCAGTTGGTCTACGGAGCCAAGCTGTTGGCGCTCACCAGTATGTCCAACGTGCTCGGGACACTGAACCCGGTCCGGCACATCGCCGACGTGGCCCACGCGGCCGGCGCCGTCGTCGTCGCCGACGGCGCCCAGTCGGTTCCCCACCTCCCCACCGACGTGGCATCGCTCGGAGTCGACTTCCTGGCGTTCAGTGCGCACAAGATGCTCGGTCCGACCGGGATCGGCGTGCTGTGGGGCCGGGACGAGCTGCTGACGGAGCTGCCTCCGTTCCTCGGTGGCGGAGAGATGATCCTCGACGTCCGCAAGGACGGGTTCACGCCCAACGACATCCCCTGGCGCTTCGAGGCCGGGACCCCGCCGATCACCGAGGCCATCGGCCTGGGTGCCGCTGTCGACTACCTGGGTGGCATCGGTATGGAGTCGATCCGGGCCCACGAGATCACCCTGACCACCTATGCCATGGCCGCCCTGTCCGAGCGTTTCGGGGGCGACATCCACATCTTCGGACCCCGGAACGCCGCCGAACGCGGAGGAGTGCTGTCCTTCGCCTTCCGGGACGTGCATCCACACGACATCTCGCAGATCCTCGACCAGTACGGGGTGTGCGTGAGGGCCGGCCATCACTGTGCCAAGCCCCTGATGCGCCGGCTGGGTGTCAACGCCACCGCTCGCGCCTCGTTCGCCCTCTACAACGACGAGTCCGACGTCGACACGTTGATCGAAGCGCTCGACGCCGCCGGGGCGTTCTTCCGATGAGCGACGGCCGGTACGCTGGAGGGATGGATCACTCCGACCCGCCCCGGCCGCTCGGCCGGCCGCTCGTCGTCACCGCCGCAGGCACCGGTACCCCACGGTGGGCCCCGTCGGGCGAAGGGATGCCGGCCTGATGCCCGGGTTAGAGGACCTCTACCGCGAGATCATCCTCGACCACTACCGCTCGCCGCGGAACAGAGGCGAGCTGGAGTGCCCTCCGGCACATCGGGTCGAGGGGTTCAACCCGCTCTGCGGCGACGAGATCGTGGTGACCCTGGAGGTGGGGGACGGCGTCGTCTCGAACATAAAGATCGCCGGCACCGGCTGCTCGATCAGCCAGTCGTCGGCCTCCTTGATGTCGGCCGCCGTCAAGGGCAAGCCGGTGACGGAAGTGCGCGACCTGATCCGGACCTTCAAGGGGATGATGTCGATCCACGAGTCGACCCTCCCGTCGGCCAACGCCGCGTCCGGCCTAGACGATGCCGAGGCCACGGAGCCGGAGGCCATCGATGTCGACGCGCTGGGAGAACTCGCCGCGCTTCAGGGCGTGGTCAAGTTCCCCGTTCGTATCAAGTGCGCCACCCTCAGTTGGAACACGTTGACCCAAGGGCTCGACGAGGTCGAGGTGCCCGCTTGAAGCCACTCCCCACGGGCCCGTGCGTTCCACAGGAGCGCCTCAGCAGGGTGTGGGGTCGAAGTCGGTCTCGACGGTGGTGGTCGTAGCGGACGGTGCCGACGTGCCAGGGGTGTTCCCGCCGGTCGCATTCAGCGTGGTGCTCGTCGGATAGGTGGACGACGTGGCCGTGGTGGGCACCACACCGTAGGGTCCGGGGGGAGGAGTGAGCGCGGCCTCCGGCGGTGCCCCGAGGAACTGGGTGATCACCTGGTTTGCCTGGGTCTCCTGCACGTAGAGCACCGAGCCCAGGTAGCCGAACTCCGACGAGTTCGCGGCGTAGGTGGGCAGGGTCGCCGTCGCCAGCGACTGGGACGCGAAGGTGTGGAACTGCTGGGCCAACGAGATCAGGTCGCCGATCTTGAACGTCGAGTCGATGGTGATCCCTTGCACCACCGAACCGACGAAGGCGTTCAGGGTGAGGGGGTTGTACTGCTTCTCGGCCTGGTTGATGACGGCCTTCAGGAATGCGTTCTGGCGCTGGATCCGGCCGAAGTCGCTGGTCCCGTCGAACTGCCAGTACCCGTCCTTGTAGTACTGGTAGTGCCGACTGCGGGCAACGGCCAATGAGTATCCGCCGTTGACGTGCTGGCACCCACGGGTTGCGATGTCGAGGCCGGTGTAGGCATCCTTGGCCGGGTAGGGGAAGTTCAGATAGATGCCGCCGATGGCGTCGACCGCCCCCCGGAACCCCTCGAAGTTGATCTGGACGACATGCTCGATGGGGATTCCGAAGTTGGCCTCAATGGTCTGCACCAGCTGGTCGGGCCCGGTGTTGTAGGTGGCGTTGATGCGGTCGTACTTTCCGATCTGACTGGTGTCGCCGGCCACGGTGACCACGGTGTCCCTCGGAATCGACAGCACGCTGACCTGGCCGGTGGCCGGCACGACGTGGACGATCTTCACCACGTCGCTGCGCTGGCCGCCGGCGGTGGACTGGTCGCCCAGGTGGGCGGCCTCGGCCGCGCTCTCGCCGACACGCGAGTCCGATCCGATGAGGAGCACGTTGAACGGCTGGCCCGCGGGGGCCTTCTTCAGGTGCTTCACCGTCACCTTGGTCACCTGGCTGAACCGGTACTGCACGTAGGCGTAGCCGGTCCCCACCCCGACCAGGGCCAGCCCGACCACGATGACCCCGGCGAGCAGCACCCGGTCGAGCCAGGTGTACTTCGCCTTCTTCTTCTTGTTCTTGCGCGCCTTGCCGTCGGCCTTCGACGACCGGGTGGCGGCCTTCCGCTCCTGGCGGGTCAGCTGCTCCCCTGGATCGGGGAGGGGGACGCCGGGAGCAGGCGCAGCACCGGCGGCACCGGTGGCGGCAACGCCCCCTGCCGCAGCGGTGGTACCGGCGAGGGGGGGCGCCATGGGCGCAGCATCGGGGCCGGGAGGAACCGGTGCGCCGGTGGAAGCGGCGCCCGAACCGGGCGGAGGCGTTGCGGCCGGTTCGGCACCGGATTCGCCGGCGGCGGGATCGGGGTTCCCGGTGCCCTTCCGGGACGCGCTGTGGGCGCCACCCCGTCGGCGGTTTCGGCGAGCCATGAGGCAGACGCTAGCAATCGGGCGTGGCGGCCAGGTGCCGGGACCTGCTCGTTCTCCATGGGCTCAGCAACCGGGCACCCGGGCGACCACAGGGGCGGAACCGGAGTTGGCTCAGCTGTAGGCGGCGTATCCGGTTCGATCGACGATCTCGGCCAGGTCGCTCCCGCCAGTGGCCACCACCCGGCCTCCCGACAGCACATGCACCACATCGGGGTGCAACACGTCGAGAAGCCTGCGGAAGTGGGTGATGGCCAGCACTCCGAGACCCCATTCGGCCGTCGCCTCCTGCACCCTTCGTCCGACCGCGACGAGGGCGTCGACGTCGAGCCCGGAGTCTATTTCGTCGAGGATGGCGAACCGCGGCCGCAGCACCCCCAGCTGGAGGGTCTCGTTGCGCTTCCTCTCGCCGCCGGAGAGGTCCACGTTGAGCGAACGATCGAGGAAGCGCTCGTCGAAGCCGATACGGCGGGCCTCGTCGTGCAGGCGCCCACCGATGCCGGCGTCGGTGGCCCCGCTCTCACCGGCGGGGACGGAGGGCCTGGCCGCCGTCAGCGATTCCACCAGCGAGACCCCGGGCACCTCGATGGGGTGCTGCATGCCCAGGAACAGGCCGGCCCGGGCCCTCTGCCAGGTCGGCAGGGACAGGAGGTCGATGCCGTCCAATGTCACCGACCCACCGAGGACCTCGTAACCGGGCCGTCCCATCAGGACGTGGGCCAGTGTGCTCTTTCCCGATCCGTTCGGGCCCATCACCGCATGCACCTCACCGCTCCGCACCGTCAGCGAGACGCCGCAGAGGATCTCCCGGCCGGGGATGCCGGCACGGAGTTCCTCGATGACCAGCTCGCCCGTGCTCACGGGACCACCACCGATACGTCGGCCTCGCCCAGGACCAGTTCGTAGACCGGAACGGGACGCGTCGCCGGGAGGGAACAGGGCTCACCTGTCCGGAGGTCGAAGGTGGACCCGTGCTTGGAGCACTCGATCTCGCACTCGCCCGACCACACCTCGCCGTCGGCCAGCGAGTAGTCCTCGTGGCTGCACCGGTCCCCGATGGCGTAGAAGTCGTCATCGATGCGCACCAGGGCCACCCGCAGCCCGGCCACGTCGAAGCGCCTGGCCTCGCCCGGTGCAAGCTCGGTCCGGGCACAGAGGCGGACCGTCTTCGGTGGATGGGTGTCGGAGGTGGCTTCAGACATCGCGCACCCCGACGCGGTCGGCCAGCGCATGGCCGATCAGCGACCGGGTGCCAGCAAGGGGCACCTGATCGGCGATGCTCTCGAAGAAGCCCGACACGATCAACTGCTCGGCCCGTTCCGGTTCGACTCCCCGGGACTCGAGGTAGTAGCGCTGGTCCTCGTCCACCGGGCCGACCGTGGACGCGTGGCTGCACTTGACGTCGTTCTCCTCGATGTCGAGGTTGGGCACCGAGTCCGCGTGCGCTCCCTCGTCGAGCACGAGATTGTGATTGGTCTGCATGGCGTCGGAGCGGACCGCTCCGCGGCGAACCCGGATGAGGCCGCTGTAGACCGAGTGCGAACGGTCGGCGACCGCCCCCGTGAAGAGCAGGTCGCTCGTGGTCCGTGGGGCCAGGTGGTCCTGCAGTGTCCGGAAATCGAGCATCTGCTCGTCGCGTCCGATGTAGGCCGCACGCAACATGCTGGTTCCGCCGGCTCCGGCAAGTGCCGAGTCCGTGCGCAGCCGGGCATAGCTCCCCCCCAGGGCCACTGCGAAACTGCGGAGGGTGGCGTTCGCACCGATGGTGCTCGCCTGGTGAGCCACCTGCCATGTCTCCGTGCCCAACGACTGCACGCTGACGAAGTCGAGGGTGGCGTCGTCGGCCACCTGCAGCTCGGTGACCGGGACCACCAGGTGCTCGCGTGACCGGTCGGGGCCCCGTACCCCGTCCGAGGGCAGGTCGGCCAGCAACCCGGTGTCGACGTCGACGACGATCTCGATGACCCCGGCCGCTGATGCTGCGCCGGCGCGGATCATCGTCCGCGGGAAGACGGCATCACCACCGGCACCGGTGATCACGTGCACGATCACGATCGGGTCGTCGATGACGACGCCCGGTTGCACGTCCACCAGTACGGGATCGATCACGAATGCGTCGTTCAACAGCTGGAAGTCCCGCGGATCGGACACGACCGACCCCAGTAGGCCCTCCATGTCGGCATGCTCGGTGGCCCGACCGAGGGTCATCAGTTCGTCGCCGACCGAGGACGCCACGGTGGCCAGCACCCCGTTGATGGTCACCACCAGTCCGGCACGAGCGCCGAGGCTGCTCACCAGCGAGTGGATCCGGTCGGAGGGCGAGGGACCCGGGTCGCTGGACGGCCGGAGGGGCACCGTTCCGGACGGCCGGAATCGATCGAGGTCGAGTTGGTCGATCCTGCTGTAGCGCCACACCTCGTCCTTCTCGCTGGGCAGGGGCGACGACGAGAAGGCCTCGGCGGCGGCAGACCGCCGTTGCCGCAACCAGACCGGACCGGAGAAGGCGGCAGCGGAATCGGGAGTGAAGGTGGACAGTACGGCAGGCCTTTCGCGCAAGGAGGCCCGGATCGCGAGCCTCGGCCCTCGATACTACTTGGCCACGGGCCCGGGCCGTCCGGCGGACTGGGCCTTCGGGGCGCCCGGCCGGCGCTGGATCGCGGCTCGGCGGCCGACCTCGCTGCGGCCTACGATTCGGCACATGACCCCCTCCGCTCTCGACACCTTCGCCTCCGAGGTACTCGCCATCGAGGTCGACGTGCATGTGGCCACGCTCTGGCTCGACCGCCCCGAAAAGCGCAACGCCATGGGACCGGCGTTCTGGTCCGATCTGCCCCGCGCTATGGCCGCCATCGGATCCGACCCGGAGATCAGGGCCGTGGTGGTGGCCGCCCGGGGACCCCACTTCAGCGTCGGGCTGGACCTCGTGGCGATGTCGGGCCTGGCCGGCCCGCCCGTGGCCGGCGACGGCGCCCCGCCCTCCGCGGCCGCTCGCGCCCGATCGGCCCGGGCCGAGATCCTCCGCCTGCAGGCGTCGGTGACCTCTGTCGCCGAGTGTGTGCTGCCGGTCATCGCCGCCATCCACGGCTACTGCATCGGCGGAGGCGTGGACCTGGTGGCGGCATGCGACATCCGGCTGGCCAGCGCGGACGCCATCTTTTCCGTCCGGGAGACCAAGGTGGCCATCGTGGCCGACTTGGGGAGCCTGCAGCGCCTCCCTCACCTCATCGGCAAAGGGCATCTGGCCGAACTGGCCTATACCGGCAAGGACATCACCGCTGCCCGCGCCGAGTCGATCGGCCTGGTCAACCGGGTCAGCACTGACGCGGGGGCTGTCCTGGCCGACGCCCGAGCCATGGCTGCGGAGATTGCCGCCAACTCGCCACTGGCCGTGCAGGGCACCAAGGCGGTGCTCCGTGCGGGCGAAGGGCGCTCGGTGGCAGAAGGGCTCGACTACGTGGCCACATGGAACGCCGGGTTCCTCGCCTCCGATGACCTCGCCGAGGCGATGACCGCCTTCATCGAGAAGCGTCCGGGCGTCTTCACCGGACGGTAGCCCAAGACCCGTTCCACCGACCGGTCGCCGAGCCCGAGGTGGCCGGCCGGCGCCTCAGCGCTTGCGATTCCACCAGTGCCGCCCCGTCCGCCCCTGGAGCTCGTCCTCCTTGCGAACCTCGGCAACGATCTCGGGCCCGGCGGCATTGATGATGTCCTCGGCCTGGTCCAGCAGCCTGGCTGCTTCGTCGACGGGGACGTCGGGCATCGCCTCCAACTTCGGCTCGATCAGCGAGCCGTGATTCCACCCGACATCGGCCAGGCGGGGGGCGTACGACGGACAGTCGTCAGGGCACTTCCACGGCGCCTCAGGAGCCAGGTCCAGCACACAGAACCTGGCCACCTCTCCGGAGTCGTAGGTTCTGCTCTGAAAGTGCTTGCACTCTTCCCTCATCGACATGGTGACATTCTGCCCTTCCGGCGGCATGGTCGTCTCACCGACTGCAGGCCGGCCCAGGCGGGGTGCTCCGGCGCACCGACCCGTCCAGGCGGACCGGTTCAGGCGGACCGGTTCAGCCGACCGAGCCTTCCATCTGGAGCTCGATCAATCGGCTCCACTCGACGGCGTACTCCATTGGCAGGGTCCGGGTGATCGGCTCGATGAACCCGTTGACGATCATCCCCATGGCCTGCGTCTCGGACAGACCCCGGCTCATCAGGTAGAAGAGTTGATCGTCCCCGACCTTGGACACCGTCGCCTCGTGGCCGATGCGGGCGTCCCGTTCGCCGACCTCCATGTACGGCTTGGTCTCCGACACCGAAG
>Ga0075520_1000226_pt1 | contig 22909 bp, 20 predicted proteins | sample NGEPerB_FD_75100 | JGI IMG/M metagenome (GOLD analysis project Ga0075520, IMG submission 75100) | Arctic peat soil microbial communities from the Barrow Environmental Observatory site, Barrow, Alaska, USA - NGEE PermafrostAB12-B | ecosystem: Environmental > Terrestrial > Soil > Wetlands > Peat ... | reverse complement strand
GCCCTTCCGCAGCCTGTGTTTGGGCTCTTGCCTGACGCATCGTGGGCTGCATCTTCATCGCCTGCGCGAGGGCCGCCGACAACGTAAGCTGGCGAACCTGAGGCGTTGCTGTTGTCCAATCCTCGCTTGCCGGCAGCATTGCAGATTGTGCATTCGTTGGGGTGCTTTGCTCCGTTGACATTGGTGGTGATGACACCTGCGAAGTTCTATCCGTCGCCGGTGGCTGGGCTCCGCCTTGAGCCAGGGCCTGGGGACAGACGGCGATGAGGCTATACAGGGTCGCCAGAAGCGTTTCTGGTAGCTTTTTCACGGGCGCAACATGGGGCCCAAGGCCCTGCAATTCAACGACTTCAGACGAACCGTGCTGAAAATCTGACGAGCGGCGGGCGACCTATGCCGAACCGGTCAAAGCCCTCTTAGGCCGGTCGAATTGGCCAACAGCAGTTCGCGAATTTCCTGTGACCGATCGCGAGCGACTTGCACATATAGGCCTTGCCCCCCGTCGCTCAGCCGATTGCCAACAAATAGCCGAGTTTCATTACCTTCGCGGTCAAGTTCTTTGACATGTTTCAGATTAACCAACCAAGAGCGATGGACGCGCACGAACGTCCGGCCAAATGACGTTTCAATCGCGGTTAGTGACAGGTCCAAGTCGAAGGTTCCATGCGCCGTATGCGCAAACGTCATGCGATCGGCGGCTTCGAACGCCCAGATTTCTTCGGGTTCCAAAAAGACCAGACTCTTTTTGCGCCGCGACACGATGCGCAGGCGTCCAAAGTTAGGCCGGGGGTTGACGGGCTGTCGAGTGCGGACACGTAGCAAACAATGTGCAACTCGCTCCTCGCTGAAGGGCTTCAGTAGATAGTCAACAACACCGAGCTCGAAGGCTTCAATCGCGTGATTCTCGAAAGCTGTGGCAACCACGAACATGAAGGGGCGCCGCGCATCAATCTCGGCGCGCACCCAATCGAGACCCGCACGGTCACTGCCCGAACCCGCGAGTTGCACGTCCACAAAGACCACGTCAACGGCGACTCCGGTAACGGGATGTAGGACTTGGCGTGCTTCCTCGGCATCCGCTACGGCACCGACAACGTCCGCCATCCCGGAAGCTTCAATGAGCTCAACGAGGTAATTTCGAGCCGGCCATTCATCTTCGACGACTAATGCCCGTAGTCGCTCACGTGGCCGATCTGAATGAGTCGTGACATTCATGTCGAATCAAAGGCTCCGTTATGGGGTGCTTGCTGAAGGTAATTCTACGACAGCGCGTGTTCCGGAATTCGACGATTCCAGATGAAGCACGCCGCTTGGCCCATACTTGATTTCCAAGCGACGACGAACGGCTCGTAGCCCGAAGGCAGTATCTCTAACGGGCTCATGCAAGCCCGGTCCGTTGTCTTCAATGCAGCAGACTAGACGATCAGTGCCGGGTGTTGCACCACGCACTATATCGGCTCGGACCTTGACTTGGCCACAGCCACCCCGGCGCTTGAGCGCACCATGTTTTACCGCATTTTCGACTAAGGGTTGCAGTAGAAGCCGAGGAATCAGAGTCTGACTCACTTCCTCCGTCACTTCCCAGGAGAAATTCAGCATCTTTGGATATCGTGCCTCCAGGATATCGGCATAACGGCGCAGCCAGTCAATTTGCATTACTAGGGGCTGTAGCTCATTTTCATCGTGCAGCGCATCTCTTAGCAAGTCGCCCAAACACACCAGCAAACGTCGGGCTTCTCGCGGATCTTCGACAACCAAGCCAGCGATTGCATTGAGGGTATTGAGTAGGAAGTGAGGTTCCAAATTGGCGCGCAACTTGGCTAATTCCGCGAGACTGCGCAGTTGCTCGGCCTCGAGACGTAGCTTTTCGGCCTCCAACGCACGGAGTTTTGCGTCATCTATCGCAAACGGAAACACGAAGGCCAGCGCCCAAAGTCCAAAGTGTAACTGACCATAGGTTGCGCCAAACGCAACCGAGCGCGTCAATTGCAGACTCGCGTCAGCGTGGAACCGTATCGAGGGATAGCGTTGAGCTAAGCACCACAACAGGGCTCCAAATAACGCCCCTACGCTACCCGCCACCAAGATTCCAAGAGAGACGGTGGCCCAGGACTCTACGCGACGTCGCACGGCCCAAGCGTATCCGAGCGACAACATTCCCATGAGCACGGGCATCTCGATGCTCATAAACAACCCCTGCGTCAGCGCCCGAACGCGATCGTGACTGGCCACATATTGGACCGCGACCTGCAGCAGCGCCACCACGAGCACTACCGCTATACCAAGCAGTCGCCTTCGACTATGCGACAGGGGCACGGTCCGCGAGTCTGTGGAGTGACCTGGGTTCATGCCCCAAGCCTACCACAGTGCGCTCGGCTTGCCCCAGCGCGCAGAATCACGTTCAGTCGTCCGCCGCCACCGACCCCCCCAAGACCCGGCGCGACCAGCGCGGAGGCGGGCTTTGGACTAAACCAAAGCGGCAAATAAGCCAGCTGTCCGCCGGACAATTGAGTGAAGGTCAGCTTCGGCTGGCTGCTCCCTAATGACGTTGCCAAAGGGATGTGCTTTACAGTCCCTTGACCCCGGCAAGTCGCGCCTTTACCCCCCGCTTCGAGATACTTCTTCGAGCCTCTCTGTCAAGCAAGGTGACCGTCCAGATGGAAAATTCAGAACGTCGCGAGCGAATTCTTAATGAGGTCCGTGAACTCATCGCGGAGCGTCTCGCTAGTCAAACTTTTACGCCCGGTCAATCTATCGTTCGCTACGCCGGTCGCGTCTATGACAGCGAGGAGGTTGTAAACCTCGTTGACGCAAGTCTTGAATTCTGGTTAACGGCGGGTCGCTATGCCGACGAGTTCGAGAATCGCATTGCAGAACGTCTCTCTGGCACGGATGGGATTCTGGTCAACTCCGGATCCTCGGCAAACCTGGTAGCGATTTCGGCTCTGACCTCGAGCGTGCTCGGAGAGCGCCAACTCAAGCCGGGCGACGAGGTGATTACCGCTGCTGCTGGGTTTCCGACCACCCTCAACCCCATTATTCAGAATCAGCTAACTCCGGTATTCGTGGATGTCGAGTTGGGCACGTACGTGCCTCGTTTCGAGACCGTGGTGGAGGCGGTCGGTCCACGCACGCGGGCCATTTTCATCGCGCACACGCTGGCGAATCCGTTCCCCGTCGCAAAGTTGCGCGATTTCTGCAAGGGCAGGAACATCCTGCTCGTCGAGGACTGTTGCGATGCGCTCGGCAGCATGCACGCGGGCAAACCCTGTGGCTCGTTTGGCATCGCGGGAACGCTCTCGTTCTACCCCGCACACCACATTACGATGGGTGAGGGCGGAGCGGTGGTTACCGCTGACACTGACTATGCCAGGGCCGCCCGGTCTTTTCGGGATTGGGGTCGGGACTGCTACTGCGCGGCAGCCGAGAACAACACCTGCGGTCGCAGATTCTCGCAGCAATGCGGTACGTTGCCATTCGGTTACGATCACAAGTACGTCTATTCGCATATTGGCTACAACCTCAAGGTTACCGATATGCAAGCCGCCATTGGCTGCGCGCAGCTCGACAAGCTTGCGAACTTTGTCGCCGCGCGCAAACGTAATTTCCAGACGTTGAGCGACGGTTTGCGACCCTACGCGGATCGCTTGATTCTACCCGAGCCATCCACGGATAGCGATCCGGCTTGGTTTGGCTTCCCGATCACAGTTCGCCCTGGTGTTGGCTTTGGTCGCACGGATCTTACGCGGTTCCTCGAGGACAACAAGGTGGAAACCCGTAACATTTTTGGCGGCAACTTGCTGCGACAGCCGGCGTATCAGAGCATTATGCACCGAGTGCACGGCGAACTTACCAATTCGGACATCGTGATGAATGACAGCTTCTTCATCGGTTGTTATCCCGGGATAAGTCCAGCTCAGAGTGCTTACATGCTCGAGTCCTTTGCTGATTTCTTCCGGTCGAGGTAGGCGTCATTTTACAAGAGAATTGAGGACGACTTGCCTACACCGATAAAAGTCCCCGCCAAGATCAGTGAAATCATCGAGCACGCCGCCGATTTGCGGTCCTTCGTTCTGCTGCCTGAGCGACGCATTCCGGCGTTTGCGCCGGGTCAGTTCTTGCATTTAGCTCTCGATCGCTATGAACCCGGGGCGCATTGGCCCGAATCGAGGGTATTTTCTATCGCGAGTTCCCCGGTCGAAAGGCAACAGATCCGGGTGACAATCTCTCGTCAGGGTGTTTTCACGTCGCGGATGTTCTCCGAGCTTCGGGTCGGAAGCAGCGTCTGGCTCAAGCTTCCCTATGGTTCGTTCTGCCCAAATCCAGACTTGCCGGGTAAAATGGTGCTGTTTGCTGGCGGCAGCGGGATTACGCCTTTCATTTCATTCCTCGAGTGGGCTGTAGTGGAACGCCCTTCGGCAGCTGTGGACTTGCACTATGGGGTGCGAACTGCGGACATGCTCATCTACCGGCAAATCATCGAACGATGCCAAAGGGCTGGGCTGCGGGATCTACGTGCCCGCTATTATGTCGAACAAGCGAGCTCCATCGACGTTGCCAATACGGAACTGACCGTGGGGCGTCTCTCGGTTGAACCGGTCTGGAAGGAATTAGTCGAGCCCAAGGCCTGCCGTTTCTACCTTTCAGGGCCAAAAGCCATGATCGATGCGTTTCGGAGCCAATTGATTGCGCATGGAGCCGCCGGAGACGCGGTTCTTTCGGATGAATGGAGTTGATCGAAGCGCAGCAATGTGTGAGATCGAGCCGATCTCAAATACGAGTGAAGGTTGGGGTTAACTATGAATCGTAAACAAGTTGCTGTGGAACTTTTCAGACAGAAGTTCAATTGCAGTCAAGCGGTCTTTGCGGCGTATCGACAATCGGATCAGTTGGACGAAAGGACCGCTCTGAAGCTCGCGCCGGTGTTCGGCGCCGGTGTTGCCTGTACCGGCGACGGATTATGCGGGGCCATCACGGGGGGCCTATTAGCGCTCTCGATGAAGCACGGCCGGGGGGATCTGAATTCGATTGAGGCGAAGTTAAATACGTATGAGCTTGGACGGCAATTCATGCACGAATTCAAGGAGAGCAATGGGTCCTGTACCTGCGAGCAGATCATCGGATTTAACATCGGGACTCCGGACAATCACAAGCGGGCACAAGACATGAAGCTCTTCGAGACGCGATGCCTAGATGCAGTAAAGTCGGCTGCGGATATCCTCGAGAAGTTGATCTAATTCGACCGTCCGAGAACAGTTCGGTTTGTGACATTTGTGAGACAGCCACTGCAAATGCCGTTGGGACTGGCTCGTTGTGCGTCCGTATGCAATGGTCCGCCACTGAAGTGGCTCAGTCCCAACCGCTGTCACGTAGGTTGCTGCGCATCCTGCGCGCCTTAATCGTGGGTAGTGGCGCTACGCTTGTAGATTTTTCGATCTTCACAAGCTGCATTCGGCTGGCTGGCGTCGCACCCACGGTCGCACGCCTGCCTGCGCTCTGTGCGGGGGCTTCCGTGCAGTTCTTCGGTAACCGCGTCTATACGTTTCGCGCTCAGGCGGGCAGCCTGTCGCGTCAAGCTAGATGGTTCGTTGTGGTCGAGCTCTGCACGCTGGCATTCAATTGGCTGCTGTTTCGGGTGCTGGCAACTCACATCCGGAGCATGCCGCCGGAACTGCTCAGCTTTGTGGGCACGTTTCTAGTCTTCGTGACCTTTGCGTATCCGCTGCGGCGGCTTGTGATTTTCAAAGTGCCGGGCAAAGACAGAAGTTGAGCATGGTTGGTTCTCACCGGTGGCAGGCTGGTCCGCGACATGCCCTCCTGGTACTACCGGCCAGGACTGACTTCGTCCAAGGTAGGTATTGTCCCATTCGATGCGGTCAAGAACCAAAGAAAGGCAAACGGTATCAGCCCACGAAATAAGTGTAGCGATGACCCGAGCAGGTCCGCGGTCCGTAAGTTTGCCGCTATCTCGACGCTGAAATTGTCCGCTTGGGTAGCAGACGGCGCAGTTTCGGGGTAAAGTTCCCCCGTGGTACGTTGATGGCTGTACGACCTAAACCTACAACCCCAGCAGCTCCCGAGCAATCGGTAGCGTCTAGTGAACCGTCGAAACCGAATTCGCAGCTTGGTGCCAAGGCGGAATTGTCGCCAATGAGCAAGCCTCAAGCACCCGCCCCACCTGCAGCGCCGAGCACGGATGAGCTAGATTCAGATTGGTTCTCCGAGCCGCCACCTGCGCCTGCACCGGCGTCCACCAACGTGACCCTGCCCGTCCCAGCCTCGGGCAGTACCTCCAAAGCCCCCGCAAAATTGCCGGAGAAGTCCGCAGCGATAACGGATACGCCAAAGCCGCGATCTGCCGCCTTGCAGCGGCCTTCCGTGCCGCAATCATCGTGGCGGCCACCGGTAGCAGGCGCATTGACGCCGTCGCGACCTGGAGTGGATCGCGGTGGCCTCACAGCGCCGCGATCGGCGTCGGCGAGTCGAGAAACACCGAGTCCAAGTGCCGCAAAGACACAAGCGCATGCACCCTTGAGTGCGCGAGGCCCAGACACGAAGCGTTCGGAAACAAAAGCCGGCAGTACAGCAGCGTCAGCGATACCGATCCCTGTTTCTGCTGCGCGCACGAGCACGTTGGCGCAAAAGCCAACGCCTGCTCCGGCCGCCCCTGCTGCGCGCACGAGCACGTTGGCGCAAAGGCCAGCGATCACGAGGCCAACGACGGTCACGCGCGCGAGCCGGCCGTCGCAAGAGCCAGCGACTGCAACGGCCACGACCGCCGAGCGCACGAGCACATTGGAGCAAAAGTCAGCAGCAGCGCCTTCTCCGGCCGCGCGTGTGAACAGGCCGCCGCGTGCCAGCCGTATTTTGAATACGCCAAACACCGCCGCAAGCGCAACGCGGGAGCCTGCCGTGTCAACGCCCGCACAGGCGTTGCCGGTTGTGCCCGTGAAAGAGGGGCTGGGTGCTTCTGATGTTGGTGCGGCACTAAAAGGGGCAGTTGCAGAGAGCTCAACGTCTGAAGTAGACGTCGATGTCGCCGTGGACGTAGAACTGAGCAGCCCCGAGGTGCCTGTGGACTTCGGAGCTATCATCAGCGAGGCCTCCGAGGGATCTTCGAATTCACATTTGCCCCAAACCGCCACGAGCAGCCCCGATGTTACGGCAGCACAGCCGGCGTTAGTCAGCTCGCCGCCGCTGCGGCCTTCGATCAATCGGCGCGTGGCGCTTGTCGGCGCGGTCGGAGTGGTCGCCGCCATTGGCCTATTGGCAATCGCTTTGCGTTCGCACGCGCCGGCGCGTATCGCATCGCCCACGCGGGCAAGTACTCAGATTGCATCCAAGATCGAGCCTGCTCCAACAGCGAACATTACCGCGAATTCGCCGCCTGCGAACGCGGCTGCCGTGGCGACGCAAGTCGGCGCGACGTCGGATCCGCAAGCCGCTGCAAGTGCAACCGTGGCAGCGGAAGAGGAAGAAGTAAAAATCGCGGTCAACGTCAAGCCCGATGGGTCGCAGTTTCTTTACAAGGGCAGGGTCGTAGGGCGAACTCCTTTCATCCTCAAACAGCCGCGCGGGGAAAAGCGCGCGTACGAAGTAGGCAAGGTCGGTTACGCGACGCGTCGAGTGTATGTGACCGGAACGGAGCGGTCGATAAGCTTCGAGCTAGGGCTGGACATACCCCATCCAGACAGCCTGTGACACTGAATCACGCCCCTACGCTAATTGACATGGATCCACTCCGCGACGGAAGGCACGCCACTAGTGTCGACGAGAAAGAGCATGTACCAGCCCGGAGGTGCCACGTTAATATTCGATGGGGCTCGCGCGCGTAGCGACGTGGCGAGCCTGTCTACTATTTCAAAGTCTACGAGCCGCTGATTCATGTCGAACGAATGAGTGGTGACGCCGGGCGCAACCAGGCTCACCCAGCGAATATTAGCTGCCTGTGGCGAATCAATACGAATTGTCTCACCGTATGTACAATTGGCGGGTGCGGCTGTCACAATCGGGCGATTGCCTTTGAATAAATACGGTGGGCTGAAGATCTCGAGCCGCATTTCTTCCTCGGGGTCTTGATCCCATTGCACGTGAGTGCCGCCTTCTGGATTGCCCCCGGCGGCGAGTACTCGGCCATCGGGCAATAGGAGAGCAGTGGAATGGTAAAGTCGCGCCACGGTCGATGAAGCCATTACGGTCCAAGCGTTGGTCGCAGGGTCATAGATTTCTGGTTGAAGTCGAGCAAGTGGTTCACTCTCTTGTTTTAACGAGCCGCCAGTAACGAACACCGTCCGGTCCGGTAAGAGCACCGCGTTCAGATGGAGCCGAGGAAAATTAAGGGGAGCCGCGGCCGCGAATGCTGGGGCTGGCTGTTTTAGATCTACGATATCAACGTTGTCGATCGCATCCGTCTTGTTTGGCTTTCCTGCGGGGCCGCCCCCCATAATCATCACGCGTTGGTCTTGTGCCGGTGGCAGTAGCACGCTCGCCGACTGGTTGCGCATGCCGTTTCCAGCCATTCCAAGAACGGGCACGGTATTAATTGGCTGATGCGTTAGATCGAATACACACGGATCGACCGCGAGTTCGTCATCCATGCGGCCACCATCAAACAGTATTCTCCCATCTGCCATCAGGAATAGGTGAGCGTACAGCGGCAAGCCCGGAAAACCGCCGGCAAACTGCATAACCTGCCAATTGTCATGGGCTGGGGCATAGATCTCAAGGGCTTGATTGTGTGGGTTGTCAAAAGCTTCAGTCAGTCCGGAAGCTGCCAGTACACGACCGTCACCCAGCCTGATTAGAGTTGGGTACCAGCGTCCATGCGCCATCGGCTGCACGAAAGACCACTTTCCCGTTGCCGGATCAAATACCGTAGCGTCCCTGCGCCCCGTAAATGGATTGTAGTTTGCCGTGCCACCCGCCGAGAGCAAACGACCGTCGGCAAGCAAGGTGTCCCCGCCGCAAAAGAAGTCGAATGGCCGGTGATCAGGTGCAAAAATCGTGGGCGGATGAACAAACTGATTTGCATGACTCGATGCCCCCTTCCAAACTACCGACGTAAATATCCCCTTCGCATCGTTGCCAAAGTCGGGCGACGTAAAGCGCGTGGCGCTACTGCCCGACCCCGCGAAAAATAGCACGTCACCGTTCGGCAAGAGTGCCGCATGGACGGCCAAAACACCCGAGTGGTACGGCAAGAGTTCCCATTGTCCATCGCGCACCGGATCGCTATCTAGGGGCAACATCCGATAATAGCCGGCATTCTGATCGGGTGGGTTGTCGACCATCAAAACGAACAGCTGGGGTTTGCCGTTTCGGCCTGCCGCGGCAATTCCAGCGCCCTGATTTTCCCAGGAAAACCACGCGGGAATGCCGAACCAATGACTCCAACTCTCGACGTGACCGTAGGTATCGATACTACTGCCAATCGTGTAAAATGCCTGGTTCTGCTCGACCGCGTTGTCGATCTGAAACACAATAACATCCGGCCGCCCTCGGCTTTGGATGTCCAGAACTGCAATGCCAGCACCCTGGTTCTCCCAAGAAAACCAGCCAGGTACCTCGATCCAAGGTGTCCATTGACCGGTTACATTGCCGTCCGCGTCCAATTTGCGTCCGATACGGTAAAGCCCGCGGTTGATCTGAGCCCCATTGTCGATCATAAAGACGAGCAGTTCCAGACTGCCGTCCTGATCGAGATCCGCGAGCGCGATCGAACCATATTGATTATCAAATGAAAACCAATCAGGAATCGGGATCCAGGGACCCCAATTGCCAGTTATATTTCCTGCAGCGTCAAGTCCCTTGCCGACGCGGTAGTATCCCTGATTCTGTCCAATTGGATTGTCGATCATGAAAACGACCAAGTCGTTCCGGTTGCCACCGCTCAGGTTACCGATAGCGATGCCGGCTCCTTGGTTCTCAAAAGAAAACCAATCGGGAACGTCAAGCCAAGGCGTCCAACCTCCAGTTACCTGTCCCTTCGCGTCGAGCGTGCGTCCAACCCGGTAGATACCGCGGTTTTTGCCTTCCGAATTGTCGACTGCCAGAACGATTACGTCCTGATTCCCCGTACCCGTGAGATCGGCGACGGCAATACCCGCGCCTTGATTGTCAATCGAAAACCAATCGGGAATTGGTACAAACTCGTTGGCCATCTTCTTGTCTCCTCGATTTTGTCCGCGCGTTTGGACTTGGACTAGCTGCCCGAGCCCAAACGTTTAGGTAACGTCGAACCCTCAGCCAACCTGGCGGGCTTTCTTGGATTACCACGTCAAGCTGTTGCCTGTGCTCCAATCAGGCAGGATTGATCGGGGGCAGCAGGCTTCATCGTTGCGTATGTGGTCCGCAGCCCGATCGCGAACATTTCATTGTGGTGCAGCGCAAAGCAGTGTCACACTGACAGTAAGAAAGTTGTTACTTGCAGGAATTAGAGGGATGAACATGGTCAACTTAAAAAGAGAATTGATCGGCCTATTGTTGCCATTGTCGCTTATCGCATGCGGCGGCCAAGCATCGCCTACTATCGATAGCGGCGTCGTTTGCGTTGACAATGTACTTTGTATCAAAGGCACGCACTGGGATTCGGTGCAGTGCAAGTGCGTGCCCGGTTAGAACGTCCCACCGTCAGGGCTCGACGCACCCGCCGCGCAGTTGTTCGGCGGCCGCTCTAGCTAACGGAAATTCACCCTGGGTGGGGTTGCATCGATTCGCGCCGCAATCACCGCTCGCGATTCGACTTGCGCGATTGGGCTCTTAGCGACTTGGCAATTTGAGTTGCGAAGAGCGGCAGACTAAAAAGCGTGGCTGTCAACGATCGCGCGAGCTCGGCCGGTGTTCTGCCTTCGGCCTGCAGCGCGACGTTTTTATCGTTGACCAGATCTTCCAGTGCACCGCGTGCAATGGTTCGCGAGCCGTCCGAGCGAATCTCAACCATGAGTCGAGCGACGACCGGCGGTTCGGGGCGTGGATCCGAAATCGAGGCTGTCCCGGTTCGAGTTAGCCGCGATTCAACATCGATTGCCCCCTTTAGCCCGGTGAACAAGCGATCGCCGGCGCGTCGCATAACGCGACTTCCCTGATCAAGCAGTGTCTGAACGACTGCGCGCCTTCGGCCGGATTCATCTCCCATTAGCCGTAACTTAGCTCGATTTAGCGGACCGCGCACGAAGGAAGCGACGCGCCCCCTTCCTGAGTTTATACTTGCGCTCGTCGTATGGATAACCGCGAATCGCTCCGGGTCATGGTACAAGGCATAGCCGTACCAGCTTTCTTTTACGGCACTGCTTGGAAAGAAGAACACACTTCACGACTCGTCCTCACGGCTCTCGGCGAAGGGTTTCGTGGCATCGATACGGCGAATCAACGACGCCATTATTTTGAAGCGGCCGTTGGCGATGCCGTGGAGGCATTCATCAAGGCGGGCGAACCGGCGCGGTCCGACTTGTTTTTGCAAACGAAGTTCACCTACGTCGATAGCCAAGATCACAGGCTCCCATACGACCCTGCAGCCACCCTGAACATTCAGGTCCTGCAATCATTCGAACGTTCACTCGAACATCTTCGGACGACATATATCGATTCGTATTTATTGCATGGCCCGTCCCACGCTCGGGATCTCTCCAGTAGAGATTGGGAGGTATGGAAGGCAATGGAAGGCCTGCAACGCACGGGAAAAGTCACGTTACTCGGAATCAGCAATGTTACGACGGAACAACTCGCGGCGCTCTTGCGCGATTGTACAGTAATCCCCGCGTTTGTTCAGAACCGCTGCTACGCCCGCCGTGGCTGGGACGTTGATGTGCGCACTTTGTGTCGAGCGCGAGGCATCGCATATCAGGGTTTCTCGTTGCTCACCGCCAATCAACAGGAATTGAAGCACCCGACGTTAATGCGAATCGCCACCAGCAGCGGTCGCACGCCGGCCCAAGTGGTGTTCCGATTCGCGATGCAACTGGGGATGATTCCAGTGACGGGTACCTCCAGCCGCGCACACATGCGAGAGGACTTAGGCTGTTTCGACTTCGAGCTAAGTCCGACGGACGTTGAAACCATCGAAAAATTGGGACTCGAGTAACTGAACCCCGGTTAGCGGTTCCGCAACAACAAGACACCGAGTGAGGCCTGCGGCGGCCTCAATCCGTACCGGCATCTCGAACAGAGCATTGTCTCTCAATCGACGGAGTGGACATGGCGCAAGACGTTCCGGGGACTCTGCCGGCACTCTTTGTGTAACTACTATTTCCACAATATGCTCCGAAATCGCTGCCCCATTGAGCCCCGACCAAAGTGTGAGAGGAAGAGTCGTAAAAGCAACTGACGCCAACGTAACCGCTGCTCAGGATGAGATCAATAAATCCGTCGCGAAGATAAACACCCTGAAAGTGAAGTAATTGATTATCGGAACACGCTGGTAGCTGTTCGACCGTTCCGTCGAACGATGCAAGTGCGTTCAGCAAGAGCAAACGCTAGCCACCGCAGGGCCACTTTCTGCTGTTTGTGCTTCCGGCGTAACGGTCGAGCAGATAGCGCCGAGCGCTGGAGGCACCTTCACATTGCCCTGTAGTGCCGTGCCATCAGACCCCTGCGGTCAAACGCCCCGAATGTGACGCTATAGAGTTGGGCAGACCTATTAGTCATGCAAATCCGAAGACTGGAACCACACGAAGTCGATCTTCACCGCGACGTCCGGCTACGCGCCTTGCGTTACGCCCCAGAATCATTTGGCGAAACGTATAGCGGGGCGTCATCCTGATACGTTGGGCAGACTGAAACCGCGACAGGATGGAACTTGCGCAATTGCGCGGGTTTCGACCCCTTGACTTCATTCCATTACCGTGGTAATGAACCAGCATGACTTTGGCACAATCGAAGGTCACTGCACAGGGTCAAATCTCGGTTCCCGCCGAGGTGCGCCGCAAGCTTGGTCTTGGTCCTGGTTCCATTTTGGAATGGACAGAGGAAGGCGGAGAAGTTGTTGTCCGTCGTGCGGGTCGATTTTCGTCTGAGGAAGTGTGCCGTGCTTTGTTTCCAACAGGTCCATCAAAGCCAAAGTCGTTGCTGGAATTGAAGGAAGGTGTCCGCAAGGCAGTGAGAGCACGTCATGCACGCCATTGACACCAACGTGTTGGTGCGTCTTATTGCGCGCGATAATACCCGACAAGTGAACGCCGCGGAATCATTCGTAACCAAGGGGGCTTGGGTTTCCCTTTTGGTGTTGGCTGAAACCGTGTGGGTTCTCGACGCCGTGTACGAGATTGGGCACGCCGAAATTGCGCTGGCGGTTGAGATGCTCCTAGCCCACAAGGATCTCACTATCGAGGACCCGGACGTCGTTTTGGCTGCGTTAGGGCAGTTTCGACGGAAACCCAAGCTTGGCTTTTCAGACTGTCTCGTGTTGGAGATTGCCCGCAAGGCTGGTCACACGCCTCTAGGCACATTTGACCGCGATTTGAGCAAGCTCGAAGGGACAGCTCGCCTTTGACTTAGCAACAGCTGCCCACCTCGCGGTTGGATCCGCCGAAGGCCTGTCGAGGCATCTGTTGCCCTATACCAAAATTGACGCGATCATTCGAGCCTTGAGGTTGATTCCCGCCTTCGCGGCTCAACCGCAAATCCGTTGGGCAGACAACGTATCTTGCCACGTTGTTGGCTACAGTGCCCTCGGCACAGCGTAGTTGTCGTCCCATCGAAAGTGAGATTGGTTGGCTGGCCACACGATTTGCAGTGCATCGAGACCTTCTCCCCCGTGGAACCAAAGAGACCGACGCCAGCAAAGTCGCAATGGAGTCCGTTGCACTGGGCGGGATAACTCCGCTTTGGAATCGTTCAAGAGATCCGTCACCTGGCGTCGCGGTAAACAGTGGAGATCACGGTACCACAGAATACGGCACGGGAGCGCCCAATTGGGCCCTGGTGCGGCTGATAGGGCTGCAAAAGTCCCGCGCGAGCTTTGACGTTTGTCCTAGCCCGATGGAGTGCTAAACTGGAACATGCCTTATCAATCATTGATTGATGATATGAGTTTGGCGGGGTGTCCAGTGGTACTAGTGTGCCGCGAATTCGAAGGTGATGAGAATCTCGGTGTGCGCTATCTTGCCAATGCTCTGAGTCAAGCCGGTATCGACTTCAAGCTCTTTGCTTTGAATCAAGTTGCCGACATTGATCGCATTGCCAGTCAAGTGCTTGAGCTGCATGCGTTGCTGGTGGGTATTTCCTTGAGCGACAATAACGTGGCACTGGACCTATTGTCTTTTGTTGAGTATTTGCGGTTCCGAGGTTATCGCGGTCAGATTGTCGCCGGTGGTGCGCTTGCGACCGTTCAGCGGCACCACATATTGGCGCATCATTCCGGCATTGATTCGATTGTTCGACTGCAGGGAGAGCATGCACTAGTGAAGCTCGCGCGGTGTATCATCGACAATTCGCCGATTGAGATGGTTCCGGGGCTTACGACGCGCGCCGGTGACGGGACGCCCGTTGTCGACTCTGCGGCGCTGTTTACGTGCCGTCCCCTCCGCGATACACAGCTGCCCACGGCCCTCGGAGTGTCGACCGCGCGCCTGATCGCATCGCGTGGTTGCTCGGGCCATTGTGTGTACTGTGGGTCCACTGCTCTGCGACACATAGCGTCATCAGAGGCACGCAGAGCCGGATGGTCCACCGAACGCATTGTAAAGGCTGGGATCGGCGCGAGGCGAACACGTCCCCTGTCGGATTTTGCTGATGAAGTGGCGGAACTCTATCATGCACGCGGCGTCCGCTTTTTCCATTTGCATGATGACAACATCCTGGGCCCGCATGAAATGCCGGCGTTGGACTGGCTTCATACGGTGCAACAATACCTGGATGAACGCCACGTGGGGCGCGTGGCGTGGAGTCTGATGTTGGAGCCAAGCGTTGTGACGGAGCAGGTCGCTGACGCCCTGACAGATTTTGGTCTGATTCGAACATTGATTGGCGTCGAGTCATTGACGCCCGAAGGCTTGGCTGCGCTGGGACGCAATACAAACGTGCTCGCCGGTGTCGAGGCCGTGTCACGACTTCACAGGCGCGGAATTGCCGTATTTTTCAATTCTATACTGCTTCATCCAAAGTCGACAGCTGCGAGCTTGGCATATGAACTCTCGGCACTACCGTTGATTCCCGAAGTGCCATTCGATGTTTTGCCGCTCCTAGTTTACCCGGGTACCGAGCTTTATGACCAGTTGCAGCATCGGGGGCTGCTGCTGGGGGGAATGCTGGGGTGCGACTACCGCGTCGTGAATGAGCCTGCGTCGCGCTTTCGAGCAATCTGGCACCGTTTCCTAGCGCAAATGCCCGATTGGGCCCCGTTGGGCACCGATGCACATGAGAATGCGTCGCTACTCAACTTAGCGAGGCGTCTCGAGTTGCCTACTTATTCAAAAACATTGTCGCGCGCGAACTCCCACGTGACGGCTGATATCAACGCGCTTCGCATCGCTGGCATGAAGAACCTGCTCGCAATTGCCGAGTCCGAGCCGGATGTCGCCCGGGGCGAACGTGCACTAACTCTTCTCGTCCAGTCGCTACGCCCGCGGGTACAAGAACTTGGAAGTCGCCTTGCGGAAATTCGCCGTTCCTGTCGAGGACAGCAGACGAAATCTACTGGCAAACAACATTTCTTCGTCAGGACCACTTACGCGGCGAGCCTTTTGGTTCTTAGTCCTTCTTGCGGTGGCGCAACCGACGATTCCTCAATGCTTGTCACCAGCGGTTCTGGCGGACAAAGTACAATAGGCGCAGGCGGACACACGAGTGGCGGTGCGAGCTCGGCAGGTGGGCTATCGAACAATGCCGGTTCCGGAAACGCTGGTGGTGCCAGCGCAGGGCTTGATGGGGGCACAGTCTGTACAGCGAACGAATTCAACGAGACGCTGCAACTGATGGATGCGACGGCGTCCGCCGCTTGTGGCCCGAACTCATTTGCTCCGCAATTTGTCGTACACGTCAACGACCAAGGTCAAATTACAGCATTGGATCTCGCTCCGAACTGCAACGCGAATACGACCAATATCGCCCTGCGCGACTGCGCGTTTGCGGCACTTTCGAAAGAGACGTTTCCTTGCATGACGGACGGCTACGTGTGGGGCAGTTGCTATGTGACGTTAATTAATTAGGCACGACTCGTTGTCCCCGTCGCCCAAACTTCGCAGCCCACCAAGAATATGTCCCCCGGGACCGAGTTTTCTGCTTAATTGGCTGCTGCTTCGCGACCTTTTGACTTGTCATTATGTGGCCAGTGCCAGCCATCAGCTGACGGCCGCCGACTGCGCCGTGCGCAAACTTACGGCCATTTGCCGGTCTTTACGCAATCCAGCTTCTGCTGTCGATTTGGCTGCTTTTAGGTGTTAACAGGGTGCGGACGGCTACTTACCGCTGGCTATCAGACGCTGCACGAGCTTAACAATTGCTGCCCGAAACTGGTCAGCTTGCTCGGGGCAGGAGGGCAAGCAGGGCTTACGTTTGTTCTTTCCGCAGCCGCGCGCAGTCCCGGTGCTGAGCCCGGCGAGCACGGCGAGCGCACGCTTGTCTCCCACCTCGATAGCGCGATCGAGCAAGGTTAGCCGTACAGGACACGATGAAGCCGATCTGAGTTCGTGGGCAACGGCGAGAGCAGGTGAGAGCCGCTGGTGAACAGCGGCATCGTCGAGCAGCTGTTCCGCGCGTTGGGCAAGTTTCGGTTTGGTCAGTGTCAGACGATAGAGCATGTCGGGTCCATAGATCCCCATCTCTTCTGCCATCATCTTCCAGGCAAGCTCAGCAGGCGCACCGGGAGTCTCGGCAGCTCTCTGGACCAGGTACCGTATACCCCCGCCGCTCTTGGCTTCTTCGGGCGCTACCTGGAAGAGCCGACGAGCCACCAGCATGGCGTCACCGAGTCCAGTGGCACGGTTGGCATGTGCCAAGACCAGTGCTCTCAAGACACGAGCATCGGTCGGGTAGCGGTCAGCCAACGGCAACCAGCCGTCTACGCCCCGCCCCCTTGCCGCGCGCAACTCTTCTTCGCCTGCCAGCCGAGTGGGCAGGGAAGAAGAGGCAGGGCTGGCGCTTTGCTTGGGCGCCGCCGATGCCGAAATGGTGCTTGACGCAAGGGATTCCGGTTCCCGAAGCGAGATCGACCGGACGACGCTAGTGTGTGCCTCCGTAGCTCTGGCTCGTGCGGCGCGGGCTTGTTGGGCCTGCCAGCGAAGACCCACCGGAATGGCGACTGCTACCAGAGACAGAGTCGCCACCGAAGCTAGCGTCACGACCAGCGCGCGCCTCCTGCCACTCAACTTCTCCGACAACGCCCGTTCTCGCAAGAGCGCTACGACTCCTGCTCCCAGAGCGATCAGCGGCAGCAAGAAGTCCCAGCCTGGCCAAGAGAGGTTCACCCGGACAGGTTTTCCCATCAGCCTAAGCACCACTCCGTCAAAGACGCGGGATCCGAACCAAGCTAGTCCGTAGGTCGCCACCGCCGTGAACACCGCGATGCGAACTCTTGACAACAGCTCAAGTACCCGATTGGTGTTCTCCCACACCAGATGGCGGATCCGACGCACGACCAGCACGGTGGGAGTGATCGCGACCGCTGCTCCGCACGCCAGCAGCAGGCCAAGCTCCCGGCGAGTCAGCGACCAGCCCGTGGCCTGCTCGAATCCAGCGACTGCCACTGCCGCACTGCCGAGCAGCAGGACGGGCGCCAAACAAAGAAAGAGCACGAGTTCGGGCCGTGCCGTCTCGGCCCGTTCGACCTGAGTGTTGAATGATGCCCGTGGCCTCGGACGTGATGACCAGACCTCGTGGCAGTCGTGCTCGTCCTCGACAAGCGGCTCGAGCGCATCGAGCAACGCTGCCATGTCCGGATAGCGCGCCGCGGGAAGCTTCGCCATCGCACGCTGAATAACCAGTTCTGCGTATTCCGGGATGGATGGGGCGAGCGCCCGCGGACGGGGCGGTTCGGTGCCAATCACCGCAAGCACCGTGGCCTGAGGCGTGGCTTCGTCGAAGGGTAGACGGCCAGTGAGGCAGATGTAAAGGAGCGCGCCCACCCCGTAGATGTCTGCACGGAGATCTGCATGTTGTCCCTGCGCTTGCTCGGGCGGCATGAACGCAGGCGTTCCCATGATGATACCGGTTTCGGTGACCAACTCCCCAACGGGTGCGTCCATGAACTTGGACAAGCCGAAGTCCAGGATCTTGATGAATGGAAGCTCCGGAACACTACCGGCGAAGTCACCCACTAAGAAGATGTTGCTCGGTTTCAGATCCCGATGAATTACGCCGCACCGATGCGCTGCTCCAAGCCCCTCACACATCTGACGTGCAATGTGCACGGCTGTCGGTAGACCGAGCTTCTTCTGCTGCTTGAGGTGCTGCCCGAGATCGAGCCCTTCCAGGTACTCGGTTACCAGGTACGACAAGCCCTGCGGAGTGCGATCAACATCGTAGACCGCGACCACATTGGGATGGCAAATCGAAGCCGCTGTTTCTGCCTCGCGTTGAAACCGCGCCAGCACCTCCGCGTTGCGCAAGTGCTCGGGCCGCAGCACCTTTACCGCTACGTACTTCTGGGCGATGCGGGTGTGGCGCGCCTGATAGACTCGCCCCATGGCGCCTTCGCCCACGATGCGCTCGACCGAGTAGGTGTTGTTGAGCGTCTTGCCGACCACCTCGTCTTCAGCGTCTGCGACGATTACGGCCCCTTGCCAGGAGTCGACCTGGCTCATGGCGGCATATTCCTTGGTGAGCTGGGCGTCTGCCTCGTCTTCGGCGTCACCATGAGGATCCTCGCGCTTGGCTACTCGGCGTTGGCTTCGAGCCGGGAGCAAGAGTGCCTCACCTTTCGAAAATCCGCTATGTGGTGCTGTCTCGTGCTCTTGCCCAGTTGCCGGGCAGCCGATTGGACTGTCTCTCCCGTCGCACGGCTACCCAGAAATCCGTGCTGTCTAGCGGAGATGTGGTCCCGGCCGGTTGACACAGCGAGGTAGGTCGAGCTCCGCTGATCTCGCACTCCGAGGACTTGCAGAGGTCGTGCGACGTTAGGGATGCGCGTAAATGCCATGAGCAGGGGTCCAAATGCTTTTGGCTGAGTGGCGCTTGGAGCGATGGTGGAATGAAGGGCGAGGTTGCTGATTGACGATACACTTGCCGACGAGTCTCGCATACAGGCCAACGTTTGAGGCTGTCCGGTCGCCACAAGTAGATCGTTCTTGCGAAGAGGAAACAAATGCAACGCCGAAAGATCCTGACACGCCGATACTACCTTTTGGACATGCTTGGCGTCGATCCTCAGCTGCAAAACAAAGGTTACGGCCGGTTACTGATCGAGGCAAAACTAGAAGAGATCGATCGCGAACATGCGCAGTGCTACTTAGAAACTAGTGATGAGCGAAACATCGGCTATTACCAACGGTGTGGACTATCATCGATGAAAGGAGCCGGTAGCATGCATCGATTACCGACCAAGCGCCCCCCGACACACCCAGGTGAAATGCTCTTGCTGGAGTTTCTTGAGCCGCTGGGCTTGACCCAAGTGGAACTCGCCGAACGAATTGGCGTTCCCTTCCAGCGTATCAACCAGATCGTGAAACAGAGGCGATCTGTTACACCGGACACTGCCCTGCGGTTTGCCCAGCTACTCGGGACGACGCCGGAATTCTGGCTGAGTCTTCAGCAAAACTGGGACCTCTACGAGTTAATGTCTTCGTCGGCCAAAGAGATCTCGCGCATCAAACCGTTGAAGCGAGCTGGCTAACAATTGCTTGCACCTGGCGGCGTTGTCTTCTGTAAGGTCGTGGTCAGCGGCAAGAGTGACTACGCATCAATTATACTCCTGCCGCTTGTTGTGGCATCATGAAATGTATCTGCAAGGCTTTCGGGGCCGCAGGTGAAGCAAAACCCGTTGGCCAGGCAGACCAGATGTCATCAGCACAAGACTGCAGCCACGACCACGTTGAATGCCCTCCGCACGAATTCGTTCGCAAGTCGTACGGCCGTGCCTGTGGTAGGCTAGTCACATGAAACGCCGGGGGTCGATCTTCAAAGGGCGTCGCTTGGCGGCAGGTGTGGGCGTGCTCGCACTGGGCCTGGCGCTGAGGTGCGGCGGGACTACAACTGGCGAGTCCCGTCCCGTCGAACCAGTGGATGACGCCGGAAAGACTTCGGCCGCCTGGTGTACCGGCGCGATGGCTCTGTCCAGCAGTTCCCAGGGCGATGCGGTCTGCATCGTGAAAAGCGATGGCTCACTCTGGTGTTGGGGTGTCACTGCTTGCGGCTCGCTCGGCTTGACCGGTACGGAGTTCGTGACCGCGCCCGTGGCCGTCCCGCGAGATGGCCTGGGGTCTGGTGTAAAGTCCGTCTCGCTCGGCTCGAGTACGACATGCGCGGTCGAACGATCGGGCGTGGCTGCATGCTGGGGGAACTCTCTGCCTTGGGGCGCGTCGCCCTGTTCGGAAATGCCGACGCCGACGCCCATATCCGGTTTGCCGAACGGCATCTCGGCGATCGCAACCGGTTACGATCACGCCTGCGCGCTGTCAGCGGACGAATCAGCGTGGTGCTGGGGGACCAACACGCTCGGGCAACTCGGCGATGGTACTACGGTGGATCGTTCGACGGCCGCTCCGGTAATTGGACTGACATCGGGAGTGACGGCGATCTCGACGGGGGTCGGCGACTCCTGCGCAGTGAAGACCGATGGTTCGCTCTGGTGTTGGGGAACGAACTACGACGGTCAACTCGGCGACGGTACCGAGACAACGCAGACGACGCCGGTGCCCGTGTTCGACATGTCCTCGGGTGTAACGGGAGTTTCCGTTGGGGGTAACCACACCTGCGCTGTCAAGACTGACGGCAGCGCGTGGTGCTGGGGGTACAACGGCGCCGGCGAACTGGGAGATGGCACGGCGGAACCAATTCGTCTCGTCCCGGTCCCCGTGAAGCTAGCGCTCGGCGCAAAGGCGGTGGCTGCGGGCTATTCGCATACGTGCGCGATAGCGACCGACAGCACGGTGTGGTGCTGGGGAGACAACAGGACCGGGCAGCTCGGCAGCGCGACGGAGCCCTGCGACGGCGACCTCTGCTCGAATCCGATCCCGATTCTGGTTTCCGGCCTGCCCTCGGAAGTCGTCTCCATCACGGCGGCACACCTCTGGACGTGCGCGCTCGAGCGCGACGGCACGGTCTGGTGCTGGGGCCTAAACTCCGATGGACAGCTGGGTGACGGCACGCTCACGACACGGTCGTTGCCGAAACGAGTGCTGCCGTGCGGAGAGTAGCGCGATGCCGCAACCTCTTACGGTTTCAGCGGTGGAACTGATGGCATTATGCAACCCGCACTGTAGCGGTACCGACGAACTCGGAGGCAAGATTCGGTTCGCCATCCTCCAAGAGCATTTGCACAACTTCCCTAAGGTTCTCGCGCAATTCTTCGACGCTATCGCCTTGTGAATGCGCGCCTGGCCATCCCGGTACATAGCCAACGTATGTTCCAGTTATCGGATCCTTCTCAATCACTGCCGTATAGTTGCGCACCCGAGGATATTAGCATATTGAAAGGTGCTGGCTAACTCCGGGCTGAGCCCGATGGCATTTCCTGCTGAAATGCCCTGCTGCCGCGCGCTGTGGCTCGTCGGACTCGCATCAATTTTACAGCGCGCTATCGGCGTTCTTGAAATCTCGAGAGACGACGGGCGGTTGTGACAATTGACGCTGCGATTCTACATCTTTACCCAGGGCGTCAGATCCGATAGCGCACGTAAGCACTGTGGCACGCGTCGAGCACCGTAACTCGCGGCCAAGTGCCGTTACGGCACCAAAATAACAATTGGCGTCTCAATGCCGACTCTAGTTTACGCCCTGAAGCGTCGAGTTCGTCGCGGTGGCGCTCAGGGCATTGATGCCAAACGCCGAGCCGAGGTTGGTGACGCTGCCCTGTTGAAGCTGGGTCCACGAGCCGCCGGTGTTGCCTGTGATGGTGGTGTCACGGATGGTCATGGTTCCTGTCGAGTCGTTGCTGTTTTGATGCCCCCAGTGTGGTGCGTCGATTGACGGCCTCGGGTGCTCGCTTCGCTGCGCGCCCGAGGGCCCCTGCCAAATCTGTGCTCACAAGCAGCTGCCGCTGCTTGCTCCGCGCAGATGGGGGAGCCAGCCCCGTGTTGCTCCAATTGGCGATTCTGGCGTTGTGCCGGCCAATTTGTTTTCGCAAGACCTCTGCTGTTTCGGGCTTGGTTTACGGTGCATGTTATTCGTCGCGGCTACTGCAATTTCCGGCTCCACGCACCGCAATGATTTCGAATGGGTGATTGTGCACACCTGGCTCTCAGTGCCCGGCAAATCAGCTGGTCTCCGCTTGGCGGCGCAACCATCGCGCCATGCGCCGGCAAGATGCACCAATTGCGGCTTGCGCATGTCACGCTGCTTGCCAGTGGGTCGCGCGTAGGCGGTACAATTGGGGGTGTAATTGAGATTGGCCGAGTGATTCGTATAGTGATGGCGTAACGGGCAATGGTCATTGCAGTATGGCGCGGCAGGTTTTGGTGATTTCGGCACACGAGCCAGCAAAGGGGCTGCTGGTACGCAGCGAATGGCATGGTTCAGATGCACCTTCGCCTCGCCCAATCCGCCAAGAGACGTGGGTCAGCAGCGGCGCTGAAGGTCGAACTCAGTTGAGCTCTGAGAACTTGCGCCGTAGCGCCTGCGTCTTGAATTACGGAGGGTCGCGAGCTGGCGCTCGTTTCGGCGGTTCGAGGGGTTCGCGTAGGTGCCGCAACAAGCGTTCGATGTTGTGAGCCTCGATGTCCAGCGCCCGTAGCTTGAGCCGCCCGTGGTCCTTCGACCACTCCTCGGCGTCGCCGCAGTTGGGGCAAATCTCAACGTCAATTTGGAACGTGCGTTTGAGAAG
>Ga0075520_1000225_pt1 | contig 22966 bp, 20 predicted proteins | sample NGEPerB_FD_75100 | JGI IMG/M metagenome (GOLD analysis project Ga0075520, IMG submission 75100) | Arctic peat soil microbial communities from the Barrow Environmental Observatory site, Barrow, Alaska, USA - NGEE PermafrostAB12-B | ecosystem: Environmental > Terrestrial > Soil > Wetlands > Peat ... | reverse complement strand
CTGGAACAGGTCCTGATCGGGGATGCGGCGGATCTTGACGCGCTTGGGTGCGCTGAAACCGGCCTGGCGCAGGTAGCCGGCGAGCTCGGCCGGGCTGTGCAGGTCGGCGCCGGAGGTCAGGTGGAAGAGCATCCCGAGCGCAGCGGCCGAGGCGCGCTGGCGCCGCGCGTCGGAGCGGAACATGTCGAGGATCGCCAGCGTCCCGCCGGGCCTGAGCGTCTCGCGCACGCGGCGCAACAGCGTGACGATCTGCTCGCCGGAGAGATGGTGGACGATGTCGAAGACGAGCGCGCCGTCGTAGGGGCCGCCGAGGTCGACCTCGAACATGTCGCCCTCGCGGTGGACCACGCGGTCGCTCATACCGGCCCTGGCGATGATCTCCCGCCCGACGCGGGCGCTGCCGGGGAGATCGACGACGGTGGCCTTCAGCGTCGGGTGGCGCCTGCACAGCTCGGCCGAGAACCAGCCGTGGGCGCCGGCCACGTCCAGCAGCGCGCTGGGCCGCTCGCCGAGGCCCAGCGCCTTGGCGACTTCAGCTGCCGAGAGGCGCGCGAGCTCGTACTGACCGGTGATGTAGACGCGCCAGTACTCCTCATCCTCGGCCGGCTCGCGATGGATCTCGAAGCTGCCGCCGTCGCGCACGACCCGCTCGATGTCGCCGTACCACTCCCAGTAGGTGACGCTGTGCTCGAGCCAGGTGCCGATGTAGGTCTCCGACGCGGGGTCCAGCCACTTGCGCGCCCGCTTGGCCAGCGAGAAGGTGTGTCCGTCCTGCTCGAGCACGCCGAGGCCCGCGAGGTTCTCGCACAGCAGCCGCGTACCGGCGAGCTGCAGCTCGAGCGCCTCCGCCAGGCGCCCGGTGGTCGCCGGGCCCTCGAGCAGCGCCGCGAACACGCCCAGACGCTGGGCCGCGCCAATGACCCGCCCGGCGGTCATCCCGTACAGCGCGTAGCCGGCCGGCAGCGGCACGAGGTTCATGCGAATGGCGACTCGCTCGAGCAGGTCGTCTGCGCCGGCCCTCATCCGCATCAGAGCCGCAGCCTACCGTTCCGCTAGAGCTGCCCGGAGGCCTCGGCGGCCGCTTCGGCGTCCTCGAGCTGGCGCTCGACGAGGTCCAGGCCGACCGACCAGAAGCCGGGGTCGGCGAGATCTACGCCGACGATCGCGCCGAGCTCCTCGGGGCTGCGCGAGCCGCCGGCGGCGAGCAGCTCCATGTAGCGCGGCACCAGCTCCGGGCCGGTCTGCTCGTAGCGCTGGTAGACCGACAGCGCCAGCAGCTGCCCATAGGCATAGGCGTAGACGTAGCCGGGGCTGCCGATGAAGTGCGGGATGTAGGACCACCAGCTGCGGTAGCCGTCGGTCAGCTCCACCGAGTCGCCGAAGAACTCGTTCTGGCTCTGCGCCCACAGCTCCCCGAAGCGCTCCACCGACAGCTCGCCCTCCTCGCGCCTGGCCGTGTGGACGAGGTGCTCGAAGCTGTTCATCGCCACCTGGCGGAAGACCGTGGCGATCGTGTCCTCAAGGTTCTCCGCCAGCAGCGCCAGGCGCGAGGCCGGCGAGGAGTCCTCCTCGAGCAGGCGCCCGAACACGATCGTCTCGCCGAACACCGACGCGGTCTCGGCCAGCGTCAGCGGCGTGTGCTGGTGGAAGATCCCCTGGCGCGCCGCCAGCGCGAAGTGCACGCCATGCCCGAGCTCGTGGGCCAGGGTCAGCACGTCGCGACGACGGGAGGTGTAGTTGAGCAGCACGTAGGGAAACACCGACGGCACCGCCGAGGCGCAGAAGGCGCCGCCGCGCTTGGCCGGACGCACGGGCGCGTCGATCGTGCGCTCATCGAAGAAGCGTTTGGCCAGCGCCCCCAGCTCGGGGGAGAAGGAGGAGTAGCAGTCGAGCACCACCTCGCGCGCCTGGGCGAACGGGAAGGCCAGCTCGTCCTCGGTCACGGCTGCCATGCGGTCGTAGTCGGCCAGGCGCTCCACGCCGAGCAGCTTCGCCTTCAGCCGATACCACCGGCGCGCAATCTCATAACGCCCGCGCACCGCCTCGATCAGAGCCCGCACCGACTCGTCGCTGGCCTCGTTGGCCAGGTTGCGCGCGGCCAGCCAGTGCGGATAGCCGCGCAGGCGATCATCCGTGGCCTTGTCCGCCAGCAGCGTGTTGAACAGGAAGGCGCGCGTGCGCAGCCCCGGAGCCAGCGAGGCGGTGACCGCCTCGGCGATCGTGCGCCGGGCCTCGCGGTCGGCCAGCGACAGGCGGCTGAGCGCCACGTCGAGCGCGACCGTCCCACCCTCATCGGCACCCAGCTGCACCTCGATCGCCGCGGTCAGCTCCTCGAACAGCCGCGTCCAGGCGCCCGCGCCGGTCAGTGACTTCTCCGCCAGGATCTTCTCCTCGGCCTCCGAGAGCAGGTGCTCGCGATAGCGGCGCACGTTGCGCAGGTGATGGCTGCAGAAGTCCAGGCCGTCGCTCGCCAGCAGCTCCTCGGCGCGCTCCTCCGACAGCGCCGCCCACTCCAGCTCGAAGAACAGCAGCGTGGTCTGGATCGCCGTCTCCTGCTCCTGGACGCGCTGGAGCAGCGCCCCGACGGCGGGGTCGGCGGTGTCAGCGGAGAAGCGCAGGGCGGCGTAGTAGCCGGCGCGACCGACCAGCTCGTGGATGACCCCCAGCTCGCTCATCGCCTCGCGCAGGCCGGAGCCGTCCAGCTCAGCGAGCTTGCCGGCGTGGCGCCGGGAGAACGCCTGCGCGCGCGTGAGCGCCTCGGCCAGACGGCTCTCCACGCCGTCCTTGCCCTCGCCTTCGACCAGCGGCTCGAGGTCCCAGGCCGTGGCCTGGAGCTCGGGGTCGCTCAGCTCGGAGGTGGCGGCTCGGGCCATCGGTCTCGGCAGCTTAGCTGCCGCTCCCCCCGCCCCCCGGGCGCACGCGCGAACTACTCGCTGGCGAGCGCCTGGAGCATGTCCAGCCGCGCCGCCCTTCGCGCCGGGAGCTGGGCGGCGAGCAGGCCGGCGAGGGCGGCCACGACGAGCAGGATGAACAGCGTGCCGATCGGGAAGGCCTGCACGTAGCCCGAGCCCGAGAGCGTCAGGTTGGTGATGAGAACCGCCGCGAGGACCCCGATCACCAGGCCGAACACGCCTCCGATCAGGGCCGTGATGAGCGACTCGTAGCGGATCAGCTGGCGCACCTGGCGGCGGGAGGTGCCGATCGCGCGCATCATCCCTAGCTCGCGCGTGCGCTCGTAGATCGAGAGCACCAGCGTGTTGACTATCCCGAACAGCGAGACGATCACCGACAGCGCAAGCAGCACATAGATGAGGGCGAGCAGCGCGTTTATCTGGTTGGCCTGATCCTGCTTGAACTGCGCCGCCGTACGCGAGCGCACCTGGGGGAACTGGCTCGCAAGCAGCCGGTTGACGGCCGGCTGCACCTGAGCGTTGCGCGCCCCCTTGGCGTAGGAGACGAAGTCCAGCGCGTCTTCGCGCTGCCCGAAGGCGCTGCGCGCGAGCGCGAGGGAGATCGTGAGGTTGCCGAGCAGGCGTGCATTGTCAGAGGCGATGCCGAGGACCTTGAGCGAGACCCGCCGGTCGGTGGGCGTGAGCACCGACACGGTCTGTCCGACCCTCAGATGGTGGGCGCTCGCGTAGCTCTTGGTGAGGATCGCGCCGTCGTTGCCGAGCGTCAGCAGCGTGGCATTGGAGCCCTGCTTCCATTCGACCCGATAGACGCGCTCGAACGTTTCCGGCTCGATCGCGGTGATCGTTGCGTTGCTCGTGCTCCCGTGCAGCCGCCCGGCGGTGAATGCGATCGGCGTCACCGTCGCCACGCCGGGCACTCGGCGCAGCGCAGGCGCCACCAGCGCCGGGATCGCCGCTTCGTTGCTCGCCTGCGAGCTCTCGACGATCAGGTCCCCGGCGAACGAGCGGCTCACCGCCCGGTCGATCGTGGCCTTGGTCCCGGCGGCGAGGACCGCCACGAGCGTGACCAGCGCGAGTCCGACCGCAAGCGCCGCGGCCGTGGTCAGCGTCCGGCCGGGCTGGCGAATCGAGTTCTCGCGGGCAAGGCGCGCAGTGATCCCGCGCCAGCTCAGCAGCGAGCCGATCCCCCGGGCGAGCGGCCGGATCACGAGGTAGCGGCGACGGAACAGGCGCCGGCGACGCGGGATCTCAACGCCCTCGCGCATCGCAGCCAGCGGCGGCACGCGCGTGGCGCGCACCGCGGGCGCGAGCCCGGCGAGCACGGTCACGCTGATGCCCACCGCCAGCGAGACGACGATCGTGCGCGTCTCGAGCACGGTGCCGTTGCTGGGCAGATCCGCCCCGAAGGACTTGAACAACTGGTCGAGGCCCGGCGCCAGGGCGATACCGCCGAGCAGCCCCAGGACCGCCCCGGCGACGCCCAGCAGCAGTCCTTCGTAGACGACCGAGCGCATGATCTGCGCGCGCGAGCCGCCGAGCGTGCGCAGCAGGCCGAACTCCCGAGTGCGCTGCGCGACGGTGATCGAGAAGGTGTTGAAGATGATGAACGCGCCGACGAGGAGCGAGACGTAGGCGAACACCAGCAGGAACGTGCGCAGGAAGCTCAGGTTGCTTTCCAGGTCGGAGGTCTCCTTGCTGGCCTGTTCGGTTCCGGTGCGCACAGCGACGGTACTGGGCAGGACCGCGCGCAGCCGATCGCGCAGTTCGCTCGGCGTGACGCCCGGCTTCGCGGCGACGTCGAGCTGGTCGAAGCGGCCCTGCTCCCCCACCACCCGCTGGGCCTCGGGGAGCGTGAGGATCGCGGCGCCCGCGCCCCCGAAGGACTGGCCGCCGCCGAACTTGGTGATGCCGACGATCGTGTAGCGCCTGGCCGGGGCGGAGCCCGCCACGAGCATCTGCTCGCCGACCTTCAGGCTCGCGCGTTCGGCGGTCGCTTCGTCGATCGCGACCTCGCCTGCGTTCTGCGGGAAGCGCCCGCGGACCGCCGCGAAGGAGTTGAAGCGCCTGGGCGTCTCGGAGGCGACGAACGCGGGCGCGCCGCCGGTGGTCAGCCGTTTGCCGTGAACGTCCAGGAACGTCGCCACCGCGAAGATCGAGCCCGCCGCTTCGGCCACGCCGCTCGTCGCTCGCACCTGCGCGAGCACCGCGTCGGTGATCGGCGAGGTCTGTAGGATCACCCGGCGCCCGAGCGCCTGGGTCGGCGTGATGACCACGTCGTGGCCGCGGTTGGCCGTCTGGAAGATCCCCGCGAAGGACCGGTTAATCGTGTCGGTGAGCACGTAGGTGCCCGCCATCAGCGCCACGCCCAGCGCGATCGCGATGCCGGTCAGCAGCACCCGCAGCTTGCGCTGCATGAACCCTCTCAGCACCAGCGCGACCATCAGCCCACGGACTTCATCAGGTCCAGCGTCTGCTCGGCGGTGCCCGCGTCGCCGTCGTGCACGATGCGCCCGTCGGCGAGGAGCAGCAGCCGATCCGCATACGAGGCAGCATGGACGTCGTGGGTGACCATCACCACGGTCTGGCTGAAGTCATCGACGGCGTGGCGCAGCAGGTCGAGCACGTCGCCGGACGCCTTGGAGTCGAGGTTGCCCGAGGGCTCATCGGCGAACACGACCGAGGGGCGCGAGATCAGCGCGCGCGCCACCGCCACGCGCTGCTGCTGGCCGCCGGACATCTCGGCAGGGCGGTGGGACAGGCGGTCGCGAATGCCGACGGTGTCAACCAGGCGGTCGAACCACGCGCGGTCGGGCTTGCGCCCGGCGATCGACAGCGGCAGCAGGATGTTCTCCTCGGCGTTCAGCACGGGGAGCAGGTTGAACGTCTGGAAGATGAAGCCCACGCGCTCGCGCCGCAGCTGCGTGAGCGCGCGGTCGCTCAGCTGCGTCAGCTCGACGCCGGCGAGGCGCACGGTACCCGAGGTGGGGGCGTCCAGGCCGGCGAGAATGTGCATCAGCGTCGACTTGCCCGATCCCGAGGGGCCCATGATCGCAGCGAAGCGCCCGGCCGGAAAGTCCACCGTCACGCCCGCCAGCGCGTCCACCGCCGCCTCGCCTTCGCCGTAGCGGCGGCTGAGATCCTGGGCTTCGACGATCTTCCCGGAGCTGGGCCTGTCCACCGGGAGCCAGTCTATGACAACGCCCGGCGCTGTATGTAGCATCGTCGGCCCGATGCACGAGGCGAGCCCCGAGGTCTTCCTGATTGCCCGTCCCTCGATCGCTGTCGAGGGCCTTCGCGGGTATCTGCAGGACGTCGGCGGCGAGTCCTGGCTGCAGCGGCGGCTGGAGGAGGCCGACGGCGAGCCCAACGGGGGCGAGCTGATCGTCGAGTTCGGGGGGCGCGCGTGCTACCGCAGTTGGGAGCCGGGACTGAACCCCAACGTGACCAAGGTCCGCACCGACCAGCGCGAATACTTCGCCAACATCCTGCGCTCCGCCCACGGCAGCGTGCTCGAGCACGCCAACTACTCTTTCGCTATTCGGAATTGTTCGAGAGTATTCACTCATGAGCTTGTCAGGCATCGCGCCGGCTCGGCCTTCAGCCAGGAGAGCCTGCGATACGTGCGCCTGACCGACATCGGCTTTCGCGTCCCGCCAGCGCTCGAGCCGGTGCGCGAGCAGGTGCTCTCGATCGTGGAGCAGCTCGAGGAGTTCCAGGTGAGCGCGGCCAAGGAGCTGGGGATCGACGAGGAGGGCGTGCCCTTCCACGTCAAGAAGGAGGTCACATCCGCGCTGCGCCGCCTGGCCCCGATCGGCCTGAGCACCGACATCGTGTGGACCGCCAACGCACGCACCCTGCGCCACGTGATCGAGATGCGTACCGCGGAGGGCGCCGAGGAGGAGCTGCGCCTCGTGTTCGACACCGTCGCGCGGATCATGCAGGCGGAGGCGCCCGGGCTGTTCCAGGACTTCGAGCGCCACGATGACGGCTGCTGGGTCCCGGAGCACCGCAAGGTCTGAGCAGGCGTCCGCCGCCCGCGGGGACACGGGCGGCGGCGCCATCTCGGCCGGCGAGCTCAGGCGTCCATCGTGCGGGTGCGCCATGCGCCCAGCGCGAGAAACGCGGCCAGCCAGAGGGCGAGCACCACCAGCGCCGTTCCGCCGCCCATGGCCACGGTCGCGCCGCGCGGACCGCGGTCGCCGAGGCTCACCGGGCTGAAGTGCGCCACGGCCTGGCTGAGGACGATCTTGCGCGTGCTGCCCAGGGAGCTGATGCTCGCGAGGATCGGGCTGGCAACCAGATGCCAGCCGATGAGCACGGTGAGCGCGGCCGGCCGCGATGCGGTCAGCGACGCGAAGCCGACGGCCACCGCGCACACGACGCCGGTTGAGAGGAGCGCGAACCCGAGGCCGTTGGCCAGCAGCGCTCCGTCCGGGGTGGGCGTGCCGGAGGCGAAGAGGTAGGTGCCGAGGATCGTGAGCAGGTAGCCCGCACCAACCACCAGCCAGCAGAGCGCGAGCGCGGCAGGCACGCGAGCGGCGAACAGCGCCAGCCGCGAGCGCCCGGTGACGACGAGATCGCGAAAGACGCCCGAGGCGATGTCTCCGGCGCCGCCGTCGGTGCCGATCATGATCGCGGCGAGCGGCCCGAAGAACATCGCCAGCAGTCTCAGCGCGTCGGTGTAGCCACCGACACCCCCGGCGGCAGGGTTGGCCGTCGGGCTCGAGGAGTGTTGGGCGGCCCTGACGATGAAGAAGATCAGCAGCGGCGCGAGCGCCAGCACGAGCGCCCAGATCAGGGTGCCGCGCTTCTTGCGCAGCTTGAGGAAGTCGGCGCCGATCATGTTCGCGGCGATGGTCGCGCTCACCGGAGCACCTCATGGGCGTCGGCGGGTGAGTCCAGCCTTGAGGTGATCTCCAGAAATCGCCGCTCGAGGCTCTGGCGCACGGGCTCCAGGCGCGTGACGCCAACGCCGCCCCGTACGAGCTCCGCGTTCACTGCGGCCGCTGTCGGCTGAGCACCCGCGAGCACGACCCGCAACCCCTCATCAGCACGACGGGCCTCGAGCACGAGATCGCTGGCGTCGAGCACCCCCAGCGCCAGCTCGACGTCGTCGACGCCGAGGATCAGCTCGTGACGCTCCTCGCCCCCGGCGGCGAGCTCGGCCATGGCGCCCTGCGTCACAACCTTGCCGCGGTCCACGATCGCAGCCGCGTCGCAGGTCTTTTCGACCTCGTCGAGCAGATGCGAGGAGATGAACACCGTCCTCCCCTCCTGCTCGACCATCGAGCGGATCATTTCGCGGAACTCCTGGATTCCGCCGGGATCGAGGCCGTTGGTCGGCTCGTCGAGGATCAACAGCATGGGGTCGGCCAGCAGGCAGCGGGCCACCCCCAGGCGCTGGCGCATCCCCATCGAGTAGCGCTTGACCTTCTCCTCGGCCCGCTCGGAGAGCCCGACGCGGGCCAGCGAGGGCCCGATCAGCTCGTGTGCATGCGGCCCGCGGGCGGCGGCGACGACGCCCAGGTTCTCACGGCCGCTGAGATGCATGTGGAAGCGGGGCTCCTCGACGATCGCGCCCACCCGCTGCAGCGCCTGGCCCCGCTCGGAGGGGACCGGGTGGCCGAGCAGGTGCATGGTGCCGGCGCTGGCATGGGTGAGGCCGAGCAGCGTGCGGATCATCGTGGTCTTGCCGGCGCCGTTGGGGCCGAGGAAGCCGAAGGCGCAACCTCGCGGCACCCGCAGATCGACGCCGTCGAGCGCGGTGCGCTCGCCGAAGCGCTTGGTCAGTCCACTGGTCTCGATCGCAAGCTCCGCGGAGGGTTGGCTGCTCATGCCAGCACTGTGAGCTCTGTCCGCTCCCAGCGCAACCGGGGATCACCCCTAGGGCGAGTCGTGCGCGGGCGTCACGGCCCCTCCGGCGTCACGGCCCGTCGAGGCTCACCAGGCGCCGCTGGTGAGCCCAGCGGCTCAGCTCGTGGCGGCTGGAGAGCTGCAGCTTGCGCAGCACCGCCGAGACATGCGCCTCGACCGTCTTGACCGAGATGCCCAGGCGCTGGGCGACCTCCTTGTACATGTAGCCGCGCGCAATGTGGCGCAGCACCTCGCGCTCGCGTGGGGTGAGCTGGTCGAGCTGCCGATCGTCCTCCGCGGTCGGGCGCCCGGCGTGCCCGGCCTGCGAGCGGTCCTCGGCGAAGGCGTCCAGCACGAAGCCCGCCAGGCGCGGCGAGAAGACCGCGTCGCCGCCCGCCACCCTGCGCACCCCCTCGGCCAGCTCGCGGCCGGAGATCGTCTTGGTCACGTATCCGCGCGCACCCGCCCGGATCACCGCGATCACGTCCTCCGCCGCGTCGGACACGGACAGCGCCAGGAAGCGCACCTCCGGCTGCGCCGCGCTGACGCGCCGGATCAACTCCACGCCGCCCCCGTCGGGCATGTGCACGTCCACCAGGACCACGTCCGGGCGCTGTTCGCCGATCACCGCGACCGCCTCCTCGACCCCGCCGGCGTCCCCCACGACCGCTACCTCGCCGCCCAGCTCAGCGCGCACGCCCGAGCGAAACAGGCGGTGGTCGTCCACGATCACCACGCGCGGCTGGGCGCTCACGCCGCCGAACCCCGCTCCATCACCAGCTCCACCTCGGTGCCCTCGCCGGGGCTGCTGTGCACGGCTGCCCGGCCGTGGTGGCGCTCCATGCGCGCGATGATCGAGTCGCGCACGCCGCGCCTGTCCGCGGGGATGGCCTGCGGATCGAAACCCACGCCACGGTCGCGCACGAACACCTCCACGCGATCGGGCTCCACCTCCGCATACAGGTCCACGCGCTCGCTGCTGGCGAACTTGGCCGCGTTGGTCATCGCCTCGCGCGCCGCCTGGACGACCGCCTCGAGCCGCCCGTTCAGCGGGCCGTCGCCGACGGTGACCACCTCGATCGGCACGCGGTGCAGCTCCTCGACCTCCGCCGCCGCGCGCTCGAGCGCGCCCGCGACGCTGTCCTGCCCCGCGCGGGCAGGACGTTCCAGCAGCCAACTGCGCAACTCGCGCTCCTGGCGGCGGGCCAGCCCGGCCACCTCGCGCGGGTCGCCCGCGCGCTTCTGGATCAGCGCCAGCGTCTGCAGCACCGAGTCGTGCAGGTGCGCAGCCATCTCCGCGCGCTCCTGCTCGCGGATCCGCGCCGCGCGCTCGGATGCCAGGCTGCGACCCAGCCGCACCACCCACGGGCCGCACAGCAGGCTGAGCATCGCGGTGATGAGCGCCACCGCGCCGATCGCCTTGCCGAGGCTGTGCAGCACGCCCACCGTGTGCAGCACCGCGGCGGAGGCAAAGGTCACGAGCAGGGCGCCGATCACCAGCCGCGGCGCGTCGATCCGCCGCGCGCGGCGCGACAAGCCGCGCAGCGACAGGCGCCGGCCCGGTCCCGAGCCCTCCGCCGCGGCGACGGTCGGGCGCCAGACGAGCGCCAGGCCGCAGGCCCCCAGCACCAGCGGCCACACCAGCGCCTCGCCGAAGCGTAGCCCCGACATGCGCACGCCCACGGTCAGGCCGGTCACGGCCACCAGCACGAGCAGCGCCCGCCGCAGGGCGCCCGGCGGACGGGCGTGGCGCTCGCTCTCGGGCGCCACGGGGATCAGCGCCCAGGCGAGCGCGTAGACGGCCACCCCGATGCCCCCGACGGCCACCAGGATCGCGACGACCAGGCGCGTGAGCGTGATGTCCACGCGGAAGTGCTCGGCCAGACCGACGCAGACGCCGCCGATCAGCCCCCGGTCGGGGTGCCGGCGCAGCGGCGTGGTGTGCCCGGGCTGCCCGGGTGGCGGCTGGGCAGCTGCCATGACCCAATCATGGCAGCGGCGTGCGCAGCGCACATAGGGGATCTCCCCTACGCGCGGTCAGTCCTCCTGGGCCTGCTGCTCCTTGACCTGGTCCTCCAGCTGCTCCATCACGGCGGGGTCGCGCAGCGTGGTCACGTCCCCGAGCGCGCGGCCCTCGGCGATGTCGCGCAGCAGCCGGCGCATGATCTTGCCCGAGCGCGTCTTGGGGAGATCCTCCGTCCAGATGATGCGCTTGGGGCGGGCGAACTTGCCGATGCGCCGGGACACCGTCTCGCGGATTCCGTCCTCTGTGCCCTGATCGCCCTCGACGTCGCCCTGGAGCGTGACGAACGCGACGATCGCCTGCCCCGCGTCCTCGTCGTGCTGTCCGATCACCGCGGCCTCCGCCACGTCCACGTGGGCCATGATCGCCGACTCGACCTCCGCGGTGGAGAGCCTGTGGCCGGAGACGTTGACCACGTCGTCGATCCGTCCGATCACCCAGAAGTAGCCGTCACGGTCGCGGCGCGCCGCGTCGCCGACCAGGTAGGTCTCGCGGCCGAAGCGCTCGAAGTAGGTCTCGATGAAGCGCTCCTCCTCCTTGTAGAGGCTGCGCAGCATCGACGGCCAGGGGTGGGTGAGCACCAGCAGGCCCTGCCCTTCCAGCACCGCCTCGCCCGTGGACTCGTCCAGGACCTCCGCGAATACGCCCGGGAACGGCTGCGTGGCCGAGCCGGGCTTGGTGGACGTGATCCCCGGCAGCGGCGTGATCATGATCGCCCCCGTCTCCGTCTGCCACCAGGTGTCCACGATCGGGCAGCGCCTGCCGCCGATGACCGTGTGATACCACAGCCACGCCTTCGGATTGATCGGCTCGCCCACCGTTCCCAGCAGTCGCAGGCTGGTGAGGTTGTGCTTGTTCGGCAACTCCGCCCCCCACTTGATGCACGCGCGGATCGCCGTCGGCGCGCAGTAGAGGATGGTCACGCCATAGCGCTCCACGATCTCCCACCAGATGCCCTTGTGGGGGTAGTCGGGAGCGCCCTCCCACATCACGGACGTGGCGCCGTTGCACAGCGGCCCGTAGACGATGTAGGAGTGCCCGGTGACCCAGCCGACGTCCGCCGCGCACCAGTAGACATCCGACTCCGGCTTGAGGTCGAACACGTAGCGATGCGTCGCAGAGACGGCCGTCAGGTAGCCGCCCGTGGTGTGCAGGATGCCCTTCGGCTTGGCCGTTGAACCGGAGGTGTAGAGGATGTAGAGCGGGTGCTCAGCGTCCAGCGGCTCCGCCGGGCAGTGCGGGTCGGCGGCCGCGAGGATCTCGTCGTAGAAGACGTCACGGCCCTCGCGCATCTGGCAGGCGGTGCCCTTGCTCCTGACCACCACGATCCTCTCCAGGCTCGCCAGATCGTCCATCACCTCGTCCACGCGATCCTTGACCGGCGCCGTCCTGCCCTTGCGCGCGGCGCCGTCCACCGTGATCAGCACCTTGGCCTCGGAGAACTCCATGCGCTCGCGCACCGCCTCCGCGGAGAAGCCGCCGAAGACCACGTTGTGGGGCGCCCCGATGCGCGCGCAGGCGAGCATCGCCACGGCCACCTCGGGAATCATCGGCAGGTAGATACCCACCACGTCTCCCTTGCCCACGCCCAGGGCCTTCAGGGCGCTGGCGAAGCGTTGCACCTCCTCCAGCAGCTGCGCGTAGGTGATGTCGCGCTCCTGGCCCTCCTCGCCGCGCCAGTGGAACGCCACGCGCTCGCCCCGCCCGGCGATCACGTGACGGTCCAGGCAGTTGTAGGACACGTTCAGCGTCCCACCGGTAAACCACTTGTAGAACGGCGGATCCGTGTCGTCCAGCACACGCGTCCACTTCTGGAACCAGTCCAGCTCCTGCGCCTGCTCCGCCCACCACGCCTGCGGGTCGCCGGCCGCACGCTCGTAGACGGCCGGATCGCTCAGCAGCGCGTGCTCGCGGAACTCGGCCGGTGGGTCGAACCTCTCAACGTCGAGCAGCGAGGCGAGCTCCCCGTCGAGCTCCCCGCCAGCGGCTGTACCTGGTTCAGTCGACATCTGTTCCTGCTCCTCTGTCTCGAAGTCACGGACTTCCCACGGGCATTCTTCCACCCGCGCGTGCGCAGCGGAGGCGCCGGCACCCAGCGAGCGTCACTTCCTCCCCAGCGGCAGCACCGGCAGCACCGTGCGCCCGAACGTCGAGTTGGCGACTGCGGCAAACGACGCGTACCAGGCTGCCGCAGCGGTGGCCAGGCCGAGGTAGCCGCCCCAGTGGGTGACCGTTTCGTGCGCGCCCGTGGCGCCGATCGCCAGCAGGACGAACGTGACGCTCAGCAGCGCGAACACCGCCAGCAGCGCCCCGCTGGTGCGCAGCGCGGCGACCGTCATGTAGGTGGTGAAGATCGCCCAGCTCCACAGGTACAGGCCCACCGCGTGGCCGGCGTTGCCGCCGATCTGCTTCGCGTAGAACACCTCCAGCGCCCAGAAGGAGATCCAGAAGGCGCCGTAGGAGCAGAACGCCACCGCGCCGAACGTGTTGCCCGTGCGGAACTCCCACATGCCCGCCAGCACCTGGACGATGCCGCCGTAGACGAGCGCCAGGCCGAGCACCACCGGCAACCCCTTGCCGTCCACCAGGTTGGCGTTGAACATCGAGAGCACGAACGTCGTCATCGCAAACGCCGCCAGGCCCAGCGGTCCCGGGTCCGCCGGTTTCCAGCCACCGACCGACGCGCCGTCATCGCGCGCCCGCTCCTCACGTACACGCCCCGTTGCCCCTGCCTCCATGAGAGCCTCCTTAGCATCGCCCCATGCGGGGCGACATCGCGCTGCTTGAGCACTCGCTACAGAACCGGCGAGCCGCAGCTGCGCGCACCCGAGGGTTCCCCTCTGAGATCCTATTCCCCCGCCGCGCCCCGCCTCATCGCTGCAACAGACCGTGCACACCGCCCGCCCGCCACGCGGCGGGTCGGCGCCTGGCCCCGTGACGGCTGGCTCAGCCGCGCGCAGAGCGCTTGCGCCGCCGCTTGCGCGAGGAGGCGCCCACGGGCTGCGCCGGCGCCGGCGCCGGCGCCACATCCCCGGCCGCGGCCGGCGGGCGCCCCTTGCCGTTCTGGGCGGCGGTTGCCCGCGCGGGCGCCCGACGCGGGGGCCAGGGGCGAGCCTCGCCCGCGGCCCACGCCGGCGGCTGACCATTGGGCCAGCGGCCCACGAACAGGATGCCGACCATCACCATCCAGAAAGCGGGCACCACCTGTAGCTCCGCGCCGCCGATCGGCAGGAAGATCAGCAGGCCGGTGAAGATGCCGAGGATGCCCATCCAGCGCGGCAGCAGCCCGACCCGCATGGCGTTGACCGCCACCGCGATCATCCCCGCCGCGAGCCCCAGCCCCGCCAGCAGGCTGATGTAGTCCACGATCATGTTGGCCGTGCCCTTGGTGAGCGCCTGATCGACCGCGTTGCCGGAGAAGTCGTGGCCGACGGCGAAGTTGTGCGTCTCGATCGCACTGACCACCTGGTGGCCGAGGCTGACAACCGCCACCGCGATACCGCCGAAGAGCACCAGCGGATGGGCCGCCGAGAAGGTGTTGGGGCGCCTGAAGCGGGTGGCATCCAGGAGCAGCAGCAGGATCAGCGTGAGCGCCCCCACGGCTATCGCCGCGAATGTGCTGCCGGTCAGCAGGGCGAAAGCGTGGTGGCTGATGAACGTGACCTCAGCCGCGCGCGGGCTCACTGCCGGTTCGGCTTCTCCCTTGAGCGCGGGCGCGAGCCCCTGCAGCAGCCCCACGGTGGGCGCGCCTTTGAGCGTGGTGGCGATGATGATGGCGCTCAGCAGGTAGAGCATCCCGCCGGCGAACGCGGGGACGGCGAGCTTGCCCCGACGTTCGGTCTCGCTCTCAACCTGCTGGCGGATCTCGCTTGCGCTGAGCATGAGCAGAGGAGTCTATGATGCGGGCATGGATAGTGGCGGCCTCGGAGACCTGTTCGGCGATCCTGAGGAGCTGCAGCGGCGCCTGGCCGAGTTCGCCGAGCAGATGCAGGGCAACCAGCGCCTGGTGTGGGCCGACAACGCCATCAAGCTCGCCGTGGACATGACCGTGGCGGCCGTAGGACGGGTGAACGTACAGGGCAACGCCGAGGCGCAGGCCGAGCAGATCCGCACCGTGATCGCGCGCGTCTTCCCCGAGGCCGTGGCGCTCGTCCGCGAGGCCCGCGAGGGCCTTCAGTAGCGGGCGCGGCTGCCGCGAGGGTGCCGAGCGCCCGGCGGCGCGGGAGCGTCCTCGTCGATCGACCGCTGCGGCTCCTGCGCGGAGCCGTCCAGCAGGATCACCCCCGCCGCCTCCGCCGCGCGCTCGGCGTCGCGTGAGGCGCGTCCCGCGTAGAGGACCTCCTTGAAGGAGCGGAAGCGGAAGATGAACACCACCGCGCCGAGGCCCATCATGGCCGTGAACGCCGCAATGGCGATCTGCTGGCCGACCGAGTAGGCGGCCACCACGGTGGTCGGGGCGCTGACCGCAAACACCTTCACGAGCAGCGCCTGCTGCACGCCCGCGCCGCCCGGCGTCAACGGCACCGCGCCCGCCACCTGGTTGACAGCGAACACCAGCAGGACGTTCTTGACCGAGCCACCCACGCGAAAGGCGTCCAGCAGGAACCAGAAGGCGATGAAGCGGCACATCCACGCCACCACCTGCAGGGCCGCCACCTCGCGCAGGTAGCGGCGCCGGTCCGTCAGGATCGTCACCCCCTGGCGCACCCGCGCCCAGAAAGCCCGCACGCGCACGGACAGCAGCGCAAACGCCACCAGCACGAGGATCGCCACGGCCGTGATCAGGAACAGCGTCAGGCGGAAGTGCTCCGCCAGGTAGGAGATGTCGAACGAGCTCAGTTTCGAGAAGTCCGGCGGCTTGGGGAACACCCCCTGGGTGAAGGCGAAGATCAGCACCAGCACGCCCACGCTCGCGTCGAAGATCGACTCCACGAAGAACGCCGCCGCCACCGTCGGATAGCGCGCGCCCGGGATCGAGGAACGCGTGAGGAACAGCTTGATCACGTCGCCGCCGCGCGCTGGCACCACATTGTTGAAGCCCACCGCCGCGAAGTACGCGCCCCACACCCGCCGCCACTGGAACGCCGCCGCCGGATAGGCCGCGCGCAGGCTGTGGAAGAACGCGCGCGAGCGAATGGTGAGGTTGAGGCCGAAGAACATCAGCCCGAGCAGCAGCGCCGGCCAGTGGACGGCGGCCAGGTCCGTGAAGAACTGGCCCACCGCGTCGAAGAACGAGCTGATGCTATGGCCGACCGACGCAGACGCGGGGAGTGCTGGCACAGCGTCAAGCGTACGGAGATGTCAGCCGCAGGGGTGGGCTATCCACCGCCGAGCGCCAGCGCGCCGATCAGCGCCAGCGGTGCCAGCAGCAGGCCCTGGCGCGAGTAGGAGATCGCCGAAGGGGTCATGCCGACGGCGCGGGCGGCGCGCCACCACAGCAGCACGGCCAGCGAGCCCGTGACGGCCAGGTTCGGGCCGACGTTGAGCCCGAGCAGCAGCGCGCCCACGTGCAGATGATGCGTGGAGGAGAGCAGCACGGCCGCGGGCAGGTTGTTGACGAGCACGCTCGCCAGCGCCGCCACGGCGGCCGTCAGGGGGCCGCCGGCGGAGTGCATGAGATCGGCCGGGAACGCGCTGGCGCGCGCCAGCGTCCCGAGCGCGACGGAGACGCCGAGCAGGCTGATGAGCACGGGCAGCCCCAACCACGAGATGGTCGTGCGCAGCGCGAGTCGGCGCTGCGCGGCGCGGGAGGCGATGAGGACCAGGCCCAATGCCAGCACGGGTAGCGCTGCGTTGCGCAGCACCACGATCAGCGCGGCCGCGAGCAGGGCTCCCCAGAAGCCGAGCCCGAGATGCACGGCCTCGGCGGGCTCGCGGGCGGGCTGGCCGCCGACGAACAGGCGGCCGCGGTGGATGAGCACGAGCCCCGCGGCAGTGATCAATGGCGCGGCCAGCGCCATCGGCAGCATGCGCGCGAAGAAGGCCGCGCCGGAGACGTGCTCGCCGGAGAGGACCAGCAGGTTCGTGAGGTTCGATCCGGGCAGGAACAGCGAGGAGGCGTTGGCCATGAACACGCTTCCGTACAGGAAGGGCGTGGCATCCACCCCGCGGCGGCGGGCGGCCTCGACGAGCACGGGGGTGAGGAAGACCACGGAGGTGTCGAGGTTGAGCAGCGCCGTCACCACGGCCACCAGCGCCAAGCACGCCAGCAGCAGGACCACGGGCGGACCGGCGAGGCGCACCAGCCGCGAGGCGGCCGCGTCGAACAGGCCGTCGCGGCCCGCCACCAGCCCGATCAGCAGCAGCCCGGCCACCAGCACGAACGGCGGCCACGCCTGCGCGAGCGCCGCCCGCGCGTGGGAGGCGTCGAGCAGCATGGCGAGCGGAATCAGGAGCGCGCCCGCGAGCCGCCGGTACATCGCCTCAAGACGTTATCGGCTCCCGCATCCGGCGCGCGCCGCGCGGGCACGCGGAAATCGACACGCCCGATTGGGGCGCCCCAATCGGGCGGCGGCGATCAGTGCACGGTGGGGCGTCGCAGGGACATGACCGCCAGCATCGACGCCCCCAGCAGCGCGAGGCCGATCGCCAGCAGCATCGCGTCTCCGCCGGGCCAGTGCAGCCCGGCGCCCTCGGCTCCAAAGAAGATTCCGTAGGAGCTGAGCATCACCCCCACGGCGAGCTTCATGGTGTTCTCGGGAACCCGTGCCAGCGGCGCCCTCACGGCGATGCCGGCCGCGACCACCGCCGCCACGGCAGCACCCGCAGCCGCGCCGGCGAGCGCGGTGTGGTGCTGGTTGGCGCCGAAGGTGACCACGATCAGCGCGACCTCCAGGCCCTCCAGCAAGACGCCTTTGCCGGCGACGGCGAAGGCGTAGACGTCCCATCCGCCGCGTCCTCCTGCGGCCGCGCGCGCGGCCTCGCGCTCGTGTTCGTATGCGCTGCGCTCGTCGTGCAGCGCCTTCAGGCCGGCCGCGCGCAGGACCGCCTTGCGCAGCCACTGGAGCCCGAACAGGAGCAGCAGCGCCCCGATCGCAAGGCGCAGATCGTCGATCGGCAGCGAGGTCAGCGCGGCGCCGAGGCCGGCCACGATCGCACCCAGCGCCACCGTCGCTGCGCCCACGCCCGCCAGCGCGGACGGCCAGCTGCGCGTGGTGCCCACGGCCATGACGATCGTGAGCGCCTCCACCGCCTCCACGGCGCAGGCGAGGAACACCGATATGGCAAGGCCCAGCTCCGCTCCGCTCACAGCAGTGAATCTAGCGAGCGGAGCCCGAGCGGCGTCGATGCGATAGAACGGGGGTCATGGCTACGCGCGCGCGCTCGCCGAAAGGGCTCACCGTGGCTGTCACCGGACCCACCGGAGAGATCGGCCAGGCGGTGGTCGCGGCGCTCGAGCGCTCACCTGACGTGGGGGAGATCCTGGGGATGGCGCGCCGAGCGTTCGACCCGCAGACGCGGGGCTGGAAGAAGGTGGTCTACCGTCGCGGCGACGTGCTCGACCGCAGGCGCGTGGCGGCCCTGGTGGAGGACGCCGACGTGGTTGTGCACCTGGCGTTCATGATCATGGGCGGCGCCAGGGAGAGCCGGCGAGTGAACCTGAACGGCTCGCGCAACGTGTTCGAGGCGGCCGTGGCTGCAAAGGCCAAGCGGCTTGTCTACGCCTCGTCGGTCGCCGCCTACGGCTTTCACGCCGAGAACCCCCAGCCGCTAACCGAGGACGTGCCCGCGCGCGGAACCGCCGGCCACTACTACTCCGAACAGAAGGCCGAGGTGGAGGAGCTGCTCGCGGACACCCTGCACGGCAGCCGCACCGCCGCCTACGTATTCCGGCCGTGCATCGTCGCCGGGCCGGACGCGCCCATTCTGATCGACAGCCTCCCGTACTCGCAGATCTCCGGGCGGCTGCCCGGGCCCGTGCTCAGCATGCTCGAAGGCCTGCCCATCCTCAAGCCGGTGCTGCCCGATCCCGGGGTGCCCTTCCAGCTGGTCCACCACGACGACGTGGCCGGCGCGATGCGGGCGGGCGTGCTCGGACGGGGCAAGCCCGGCGTATACAACCTGGCGGGGCCGGGCCAGCTGACCGTCAAGCTGCTGGCTGAGGAGCTCGGCTGGTATTCGATCCCGGTGCCGGAGCTGGCCGTGGACGCGGTCGCAGAGACGATCGCGCGCCTCGGCTTCCTGCCCGCCCAGGCTCAGTGGATCGCGGCGTTCCGCGAGCCGGTGATCATGAGCACGAGCAAGGCGCGTCGCGAGCTTCGCTGGCGCCCCAAACACGACGCCCTGCACACGCTGCGCGAGACCATCACTGCGACCAGGATGGATCGCCTGATCCGCTAGCGGCGCAGCGTGCGGCGGGGCGGGAGGCCGCCGGCGCGATGCGAGCTGGGATCCGGCACCATTAGGCTAGGGCCGCGTGAGCGTGCACGAACGAAATGCCAACCCTAGGGCGGCGAGGAGCGTGGCGGTGGTCACCGACAGCACCCCCTACCTGCCCCGCGAGCTGATCGCGCGCTGGGGGATCCACCAGGTCAGCCTGTACGTCGGCTGGGAGGGGGATCTGCGCCCCGAGCACGAGTACACCGACCTGGATGACTTCTACGCGCGCCTGAGCCGCTCCCCGCAGCTCCCCACCACCTCGCAGCCGTCCGTAGGGGACTTCCTGGCCTGCTACCAGCCGCTGATCCAGGCCGGGCGCGAGATCATCTCCGTGCACATCGCAAGCGGCCTGTCGGGAACGTGCGAGAGCGCCCGCGAAGCGGCCGGCATCGTCGCCGAGGAAGGACACCCCGGTGCAGTCCATGTGCTCGACAGCCAGACCGGCGCGGGCGGACTCGGATGCCTGGTGCTGCTCGCCGCGTCCGTCGCCGCGGACGGCGGGTCGCTGGCGGAGGTCGCCGAAGCCGTTCACCGTGGGAGGGAGACCCTCGACATCTGGTTCTGCCTGGACACGCTGGAGTACCTGCGCCGCGGCGGGCGCATCGGCGCGGCGCAGGCGATGGTGGGCACAGCCCTGAAAGTCAAGCCGATCCTGACGTTCGGCACCGAGATCGCTCCAGTCGGGCGCGTCCGCACGCACGGGCGGGCGTTCGAGCGGATGGTCGCCTACCTGCACGAGCTGCACGAGCGCGGCGCCACCGACTGGATCGTCCAGCACGCCCAGGCCCCCATGGACGCCGAACGGCTGGTCGCCGCGGGGCGCGCGCTGTTCGAGACCGAGCCGTTGTTCTGCACCGAGGTGGGCCCTGTGCTGGGCGCGCACCTCGGCTCGGGGATGCTCGTCGGCGGGATGACGCGACCGAGCTGAGGTGTTGAGGAGCGCGGCATGAGCAGGGCGCTCGAGGACTCCAACCGCCGCCTGCTGTGTGCGCGTGACATCCTGCGCCGGCGGCAGGTGGAGAACATCGAGCGTCGCGCGCCGGGTCTATGGTTCTACCGGCGATGGGTCAACAAACGCCCAACAGCTCCATGGAGCAGGACTGGCGGCTGGAGGCCGAGCTCTACGTCGGCGACCCCCGCCCCTCACTTCACGATCTCGTTCGGCGCTTTCGTGGGCCGGCTGTTGTCGAGGAGATTGAGAGCACCGCCCCGCATGACGCCGTGATCACTCACGATGGCAAGCTGCTGTTTGCCTACGCGGCTGACGAACGGACGCTCAGGGCGACCCGGAGCGCAATCGAGAGTGCTCTTGGGCGCGACGACATCAAGGCGAGCGTGCGCATCAGCCACTGGGATGACGAGCTCGATGACTGGCGTCAGACCGATCCTCCGGCGACCGCCAAGCAGAAACGAGCTGAGGACACGGCAGACCGTCTCGCCGAGACAGTGGAAACACGCACGCTAGTCGCGTCCTCCGGCAAGCTCATCCGAGCCGAATTCGAGCAGACGATGCGCGACTGGGCCGGCAGGCTCGGCGTTGAATGCGAGATCATCGAGCATCCGCACCTGCTGAGGACACAGGTCGGCTTCACTGTCACGGGCCCGAAACGCAAGCTTGACGAGTTCTCGCAGGGACTGGGCGCAGAGGAGCGTGCGACCATCCGCACCGAGACCGCGGTCATGCTGAGCCCGCTGTAGCAGGCGCCTCCAACGGGGGCCCTGCCATACGGCTGGTACGTATCATCGTGGCATGAGCTCCGCTGCTCGCGTTGAGCGCGCAACTCGCCGGCGAGCACGAGACGTCGGATGAACGACGGCCCGTCAGCGACTGACCGCAGCGCCTCGGGCTCGCCACGCGAACAAGGCCCTGAGGAGCCACAACCGCCTCGGATGATTACATCCAAGCGAGCGCTGCTGGCGGGCGCCACGGCATTCATCGCAGTCAACCTGTGGACCGGCGCGCCTCTGCTCGCCCTGTGGGTCGGCTCCAAGGTCGTAGGTCAGAAAACGCTCAGCATGAGGGCGGTGTTCGTCGTCCTCGTCGTCCTGGCAGTGGTGCTCTATGGGATGACTCTCGCCCTCGCATGGCTGAACGCCACCTACGACGAGCTGATCGGGCGGCGGCGCGGCGAACGCCGCCTCACTTGGCTTCGCAGCATGAACACCCAAGAGAGCGAGACCGTCAGCGAAGGAGCGGGAATCAGCGCGCTTGAGAGGATCATCATGGCGAGCGTCTACGTCGCGGTCATCACATTCGTGATCTGGTTCTTCTTCTTCGCCGGCTCGCCACTTCCCGGCTGACTCCGAGACGCAACAGGCAAGCCTCCTCCCCAACGCTCATCAAGCACCCCATCTACGCGGCCGGCGTGGAGCCACGCCCAGAGGCTGCAGTTCGTGTGGCGCGCGCTGGGACGTGGCGGGTGACTGCACGGGAGTACGATCGCCCGATGGAACGATGTGTCGAGCTTGCCGCGCTGTCGCGCGAGCACCACGTGGCGCTCGAGGTGGCGCTGCGCCTCCGGCGTGCGACCGGCGTGGACGCGGAGACGGTCCGCGACGCAACTCTCGGCTTCTGGCACGAAGAGGGGCGCGCTCACTTTCGCCTTGAGGAGGAGCTCCTGCTACCAGCGTTCGCCCACCATGTGCCGTCGGACGATCCGGACGTCGTTCGCGTGCTCGTCGACCATGTGGATCTTCGCCGACGGATCGCCGATCTCGAAGCCGGTGGTCCCGCCGACGCTGCAGCGCTCAACGCGCTGGGCGAGCTGTTGAACGGGCACGTCCGCCACGAGGAGCGAACGCTGTTTCCGCGCATCGAGGCGAGGCTGGACCGCGATGAGCTCGCTGCTTTGGGTGCCGCGCTCAACGCGGCGGGAGGGCGCCACCAGCCGCCGCGCGCCTGAGCCTGACTGGCGATCTCACGAGTCCCGGCGGGGCGCCCCCTGAGGCGCTGCATGCTCCCACATGTTCGACCGCAGGCACGCCGTGGGCTCATTCCTATTCGGTCGGGCCGTGACCCGTGAACTCGATCACCTGCTGGAAGGTCGAGCGGTTGGTCCAGGCCATCGTGAAGGGGAAGAGTGCTTTGGGTAGAGGCGGGAATTCGATCCGAACCCGCGCGGCCCGCCAGTTGCTCGGTACAGAGCCCTGGCTTTTTTCGAGCTGTTCGGCCGCGGTCTGGATCGCCGCCCAGAGCGAGGCCCGGCAGCGCCTCAGGTCCCCGTGGCCGCAGTAGCGGGTGCTGTAGGGCGCTTGAACCGGCTGGTTCAGCTCGGTCCGCAGGTCCTTGTTGACGTAGCCATACCAACCCCCGCCGTAGGCCGATCCGCTCGGGGAGGGCGCGTTGTCGGGCGAGTTGATGGAGGCCAATTCGCTCGTCAGTTCCGGACCGAGGACGGGGCCGAGTACAGCTTCGCCAATCGGCTTCCACGCCTGGTCGAGCACTGCGGCGCCCGGATCTTCCGGCCCCGTGACGCCGTAGCGGCTCGCGCCGTTTTGCACCCAAGCCGTGACCAGGTTGGCTGCTTCTTGGGCCAGTTTCGATGGCGCCGGGCCGCCCGCGAGCACCTGCTTGATCAGCGGCCAGTCCTTGATCGCCGGCAGGTCCTGCGTCGCGGCTCGGTTCATGATCGAGGCGACGTCGGCCTCGGTCATGCCCGATTTGAAGCCCGTGTACAGCTGGACGCGGTGCACCGGTCCATAGGAGTACTCGTCAGACGCCGCTCCCCACCCAGGCGCGGGCTTGTTGTTCCAGTTCAGGAATGTGTCACTCCTCGGCGCGATCTCATGGGGATGCTGT